>JABLTR010039648.1_pt1 | contig 37305 bp, 37 predicted proteins | sample 7160071 | NCBI WGS metagenome assembly JABLTR01 (sample SAMN14651230, study PRJNA627086) | human gut metagenome | isolation source: feces | host: Homo sapiens | reverse complement strand
CGTCCCGGTGGGACGTTGCCCAGCGGCCGACCGAGGCGGCAGCCGAGACGCTGGCACGGCGCAGCCGTGACTGAGAGGGTAAGCTGCCAGCCTCACCGGCCGCTCCCGTGGCTATCGCCCTTACGGGCGCGTGCGCCCCGGTCGCTGATTTCTTTTTAGGCTACCGCCTATAAGGGCAAGGGCAAGGTCGAAACTTTTTTGTAAAAAAGTTTCATCAAAAAACTTTACGCTCGCTGCCGCTCGGCCACTAGGCAGTCAGAACTTCACCTCTCCCTTTTTCGCGTTCTTATTATAAAACTCCTCCCGCCCAAACGCAAGCCGCAGGAGGGGATTTTCCCCCGCCGCCGGGAAAAAGGCGCAAAAAACCGGGCCCGTCCCCACAGGACAGGCCCGGATTTTTTCTCTAAATTCAGTTAAAGCCAAAAACCTTCTGGCTGAGCCAATAGACGGCCAGGGCAATCCAGCGGCCCCCGGGGCCGGGCATGTTCAGCACCCGGCCAAACAGCCGCCGGCTGAGCAGCTGGTAGTGGCGGGGGTAATCCCGGGCCATGTCACGCCAAAAGGCGCGGGCCTTTTCCAGGTGCTCCTTGTCCCCGGCGCGGAACAGCAGCACCGTGGAGATGGTGGTGATGATTTCCAGGTAGTTGAGCAAATACCGGCGCAGCCGCTTGTTCTCCACCTGGTCCAAGTCCACCTGGGCCAGCATCAGCCGGTTGACCCGCAGCTGCTGGTCGATGCGGCGAATCATCACACCCTCCTGCACCGACTGGTCCTCCCGGCCGATGAAGTAGTGGTAAAACACCTTGTCCACATAGTACAGGGTTTTCACCTGGGCCATGGGCACGTAGACAAAGAGGTTGTCCACGTAGAAGGTGTGGCGGGGCAAATCCAGGCCGCTTTCCCGCAGCAGCTGGGTGCGGTAGATGACAGAGTGCATCAGCAGGTAGTGGCCCTTGGGGAAGCTGCCCACCTCCTCCCAGCGGAGGACTTTGTTCTGGGGGATGGCGAAGGGATAGCGCATCACCTTTTTGTGGCGGGCCCCCACCTTGTCGTAGACAAAGTCGCTGACCACCATGTCCACCCCCTCCCCCTGCCGGGCAAACCGCCGCAGCAAGGTGAGCAGGTCCTTTAGGACCTGGGTATCCACCCAGTCGTCGCTGTCCACCACCTTAAAGTACAGGCCCGTGGCGTTCTCCAGGCCCTTCATCACCGCCCCGCCGTGGCCGGCGTTCTCCTGGTGGATGGCCCGCACGATGGTGGGGTACTGCGCTTGCAGCTGGTCGGCGATGGCGGCGGTACCGTCCTTGGAGCCGTCGTCCACAATGAGGATTTCCACCTCGTCCCCGCCGGGCAGCAGCGTCTCCACGCAGTGGCGCATGTAGTCTTGGGAATTGTAACAAGGTACGGTTACAGAAAGCAGTTTCACGGTGATTCGCTCCTTTTACTGCGGGAGGAACCAGAAGCCCTCGAAGCTGTCCTTCATCACCCGGTAGCCGTTGGCGGTGCAGGTGTACTTGTACTGGCGGATGAGGCTGCCCTGCTGGTCGTACTCCTCATAGCACTGGTGCACGCCGTTGTTCACCACGTAGGTGTCCCCCATCCACTTGGCGTTGGACACCAGGCTGGAGTAGGGCAGGTCGAAGGAATCCACCAAAGTGAAGGTGCCGGCGGTTTCGTCCACCAGGTAGTAGTAGACGTGGGAGTTCACCCCGTCCTCCATGTTGGCGGTGCCCACCTCCTCGGGGACCTCCACCTGGAAGTCATCCCGGCTGGACATGGCGTAGTAGTTGTTGTCGTAGACCCGCAGGTAGAGCTGGCCCTCGCCGGCGGCCTCAAAGCCCAGGGCTTCCACCTCCTGGGCGGGCATCAGCTCCACGTCGTGCTGGCCGTACTGGTAGTTGAAGTCGCCCTGGGCCTCCAGGCTGTACTGGGCAAAGTCGGTGCCCTGCCAGAAATCGGGGTTGCCGGCCATCCACACGATGGAGGGCTCCTCCCCCAGGGCGCACTTGATGATGGTGGAAGTCTCCCGGGAGCTGACGATGATGGAGTTGTCGCTCTCGTCATACTGGAGGGAGTTGAGATGGAGCCAGTCCCACTCGCCCTCGCTCCACAGGCCGAAGGGGTCGGTGGCCTGCACCGGGCGGGTGATGTCGAAATAGCTTTGGAACACCTGGGTGAAGTCCACAATGTGGGTGACCTCGCCGCTCTCCAGGTCGATTTGCAGCACCTGGTCCTCCACGGTCTCACCCTCCAGGTCGGTGGCCAGGGCCAGGATGGTGCCCTCGGGGCCCCAGTTGATGTCGTGGTGCAGCTCGTACTGGCCCAAGTCGAAGACCTGGGTCACCTGGCCAAAGCGGTTGAGCCGGGCCACCTTGGTGCTGCCCACGCAGGTGATAAGGCTGCCGTCCTCATCCCACAGGAAGCGGTCGGAGTGGTAGCCCTCCAGCACCATCTCGTAGCGCATGACGCCGTCGTTGTCGTAGAAGAAGGTGTAGCCGTACTGCCCGCCGATGCCCATGGCGTAGTACAGGCCGTTGGAGAGCGCCTGGGTGCTGTCGCCGTCCACGGTCTCCAAAGTCACGTCGTAGCCAGAGGTGGCCTCGGGCATATCGATGGTGAAGGTGGCGGACTGGGCCTCCTGGCCCTGGCGGTTATAGGCGGTGAGGGTGACGGTGTTCTCCATGCCGGGCACCAGGCCGATGAGCAAAAACTCCTGCACCCGGCTGTAGCCGTCCTCCCCGGCGTTGTTGGCCCAGGCGGTGTAGTCGGGGATGGCGTCGTCCTCCACCGAGACGGTGTACTGCACCTGGGTGGGGTTGCTGGTGCCGAAGTACAGGTACAGCCCGTTGGAGCCGGTGCCGAAGGGGTTCAAGATGGCCAGGGGGGATCCCATGGTGTAGTTCCCCTCCTGGGTCAGGCCCAGCAGCGTGGAGGCCAGGCGGTCCTGGACTTCCTCGTCGTAGTAGGTAAAGCCCTCGTCCTCGTACTCGTCGGGGACGATCTGGGTGATTTCAATGGTGGCCTCCACCGGGTCGGTGTACACGGTGACCTGCTGGGCGGCTTCCCTATCGGCCACGTCGCCGGTGTCAATCTCCCAATCGGAGCGGGTGGAGATTTCCGACTGGATGAAGGAGTGTGCCACGGTGCGGGCGATGAAGTAGGCAGCCACGGCCAGCACCACCAGCGCCGCCACCACAATCAAAACGATGAGGCGCTTTTTCCTAGGTTTTGCGGGTTGGTTCTCGTTCAACTCTCGATCCATCCTTTCAGATGTTTTTATCCTACCCACCGGCAGCGCGGCCGGCGGCAGTTTCCGGCATTGCTCGCAAATCTGCGCATAATAATTATAGACTTTTTGCGGCGCTTGTCCAGAGATTTTTTATGAACAGGGACCTGCTTTTTCCCGCCCACCGGCCTGGGGACTGGAGAGGGGCGTGAAAAGACGACGGGGTTTTCACAAAGCCAGAAAAAAACTGGCGCTTTCGCCAGCCTTTTTGCAAAGCTGTCACCTTCCCCAAAAAGGGCAGCAGAAAAGGGAAGCAGCCAAAGCTCCTTCCCTCTGTGTGTCAGATATTCTGATAGTCCTGCAGCAGCTTGCGGGCCAGCTTGGAATCCACCCGGGCAAAGCCTGGGGGGTCCACAAAGTCCAGGGAGCGCAGCACCTCCTGGGACTGGCGGTACACTTCCAGCTTGGTGGAGTGGTACACGGGCTCCTGCTTGCGGGGCAGGAACACGGCGAACTCCATCTCCCCCTCGTTGATGCGGCTGAAATAGGCGTGCACCCGGTTGACCTGGTAGGTCCTGGCGATGATGGTGCACAGGGCGTTCTTCACCAGCTCCACAGCCACGTCGTCATAGCCCAAATCGAAAATGAGGATTTTTTCCTTCAGCTCCGCCAGGTTCTTTACCACCCGCTTGGTGTAGGACTGTATCTCCTGGGTGGGCTGGGCGGTGCGGCCCTCCCCGCCGGGGGCCACGCACACAATGTACCCCGCCTCGGGGTCTGTGTACAAAAAGGAATAGGCCATGGCGGCAAAGTAGTTGCACCGCTTGCAGCGCCAATCGAACAGCGTCTCGCTGAGCACCCGGCGCTTGAGCTCGGGGTTCTCCTTGGCGTTGATGCTGGCGTACAGCCTGTACTTTTGGGACTGCCCGCACTGGGGGCAGAGGATATCCTTCTCTATCTCGGTCGACATTCCCTATTGTTCCTCCAAGGTTTAGCCCTCAAAGGGCAGATTCTCGTTCTCTTCCGCCGGGGCGGGCGTGGCGGCGGGGGCCTCCTCCGCGGGGGCTGCCTCCACCGGGGTGGGGGCCGCTTGGGCGGGGGTTTCCTCTTGGGCGGCGGGGTCCTGGTCAAAGGCCTGCACGTCCTCTAAGGTGACCTCCTCCCGCGCCTCGCCGGCGCTGTAGCACTGGCTCAGCTGGTCCAGGGCGGCGTCCAAACGCTGCTCAATCTCATCCAGGGCCAGGCAGTGGGCCTCGGTGACGTCGTTTTCCTTGTCCCGCAGGTTGTGGTAGTAATAGCGGCCCAAGGCCAGGTATTCCTTCTCCGCGGCTTTCTCCTGGCAGCGGAGAAAAGAGCGGATGCGGCTGAGCTGCGCCGCGCGGTGGTTCTTTTCGCCCAGATGGGCGGCCGCTTCTCCCACGGCCTTGCCGATAGTTTTCAGAAATTCCATACCGATACCTTCCTTTCCCTTTGTGATGGCAGGGGTTGGGGCAGTGCGAGCACGCTTCCCCAGTTTGTTTTATTATACCGCAGGATAAGGAAAAATAACACCCCTTTTTCCAGAAAATCACAGTTCGAAATTTTGTTCTATTTTTTATAGCAAAACCCTTGCATTTCCCCGGGGAGTCTGATACAGTAGGGGCCACAAACAGAACACACGTTCGTTTTTTCTTTTGGAAAGGAGTGGCACAGCGTATGGATTACACCGCGTGGAGCATGGCCTATTGGGAGGAGGCCTCCCGTGTGCAGGAGCGGATGGCCCAGGTCCGCCAAGAGGGGCTGCCCCCCTCCCCCCAGGAGGAGGCGCTGCAAAGGCGGCGGCTTTCCATCTTATATGAGATGTACCTGGACTGCGTCCACACCGCCAAGGACTTGGGCCGCCGGGCCCAGCGCCAGGAGGCGGTGTAAATGCCCCGGGATGTGCTGAGCCTGGACCAGCTGCGCGGCGTCACCGGCACGCCTTTGGGGGACACGGCCGCCAACCACAAGCGCAGACAGGCGGCCCTGCACGTGCTGCGCCTGGCCTTGCAGCAGGAGCTGACCCCCCGGCAGCGCCAGTGCATGGAGCTGTGCGTCTTACAGGGGCTGAGCCAGGTAGAGGCTGGCCGCCAGCTGGGGGTGAACAAGGCCACGGTGTGCCGCCACCTGCAAAAGGCCAAGCGGGCCCTGCGCCGGGCGGCGGGCTATGCCGGGCTGCCGGTGTGAGGGGCATTGCGGCTGGGGGGATTCTCTGGTATACTAGTCCCAGAACATGGTGCGCGGGCGCGAGGGAAACTCCCCGCCCGGCCCGGCGGCTGGAAAGCCCTGTGGTATCACAGCACCAAAGAAAAGGGAAAGGGGTGGGCGCTATGGCGCTTACACAGCAGCAGCTGGAAAAATTGCGGAAAGTGCGCATGTTCGTGCTGGACATGGACGGCACCATCTACCTGGGGGAGAGCCTGTTCCCCTTTACCAAGGGGTTCCTCCGCCGGGTGGAGGAGACAGGGCGGGATTTCTGCTTTTTCACCAACAACAGCTCCAAAAACCGGGAGGCCTACTTGGAGAAGCTGGCCCGCATGGGCATCTCCCTCCCCCCGGAGAAGATGCTCATCTCCAACGGGGTGATTTTGCAGTGGCTGGGCCAGCACCACCCCGGGGCCCGGTGCTACGTGGTGGGCACGCCCGCCCTGCGGGAGGACTTCCGCAAGGCCGGCTTCGCCCCGGACGCGGAGGACGGGGACGTGGTCATCCTGGGCTTTGACACCACCCTCACCTACGAGAAGCTGCGGGTGGCTTGCGACCTCATCCGGGCGGGGCGGCCGGTGTACGGCGTCAACCCCGACTGGAACTGCCCGGTGGAGGGGGGCTTTATCCCGGACTGCGGCTCCATCGCCGCCTTGGTGAAGGCCTCCACCGGGGTGCAGTGCGAGTTTTTCGGCAAGCCCTCCCCCCACACTTTGGAGTACATGCTGGCCCAGACCGGCTGCCGGCCCCAGGAGCTGGCGGTGGTGGGCGACAGGCTGTACACGGACATCGCCGTGGCCGCGGGGACGGAGGTCGCCTCCATTTTGGTGATGAGCGGCGAGACCACCCCCCAGCTGCTGGCGGAAAGCCCCACCCAGCCCGACATAGTGGTCCAAGACCTGGGGGAGCTGACGTCCCTTTTATAAGGCGGGGCCCACCTCCAGCAGGTAGACGGCGGCCTTCTTCCCGTTGACCAAGGTGTCGTACCGCTGGCGCAGGGGAAAGCCCATCTCCTGGGCGGCGGCCTCGGCCTCCCGCTTCCGGGCGGAGAGCAGCACCACCTAGGCCCCAGGCAGCAGCTTTTGTAAGGCGGCGGGTATCAGCCCGGCAAAGCCCGTGGGGAAAGTGGAAATGTATGCACCCATAGAGAACGCTCCCTTGCTATCGTTGGCTTTCTGGGAGTTTTCCACTGGGAATAGGGTGGCCGCCTCCCCCCAAAAAGGCAGTTGAACATTTCTTGAACTCTTTGTGGCACCATGAAAAGGAACCGCCACACATCTAGGACTGTGCAAAAGGAGGAGCTTATGAAAAAAGCCGCGCTGCTGCTGTGCACGCTGCTGCTGGCAGCCCTGGCCGGGTGCCAGCTGGGCGGGAAGGCCATCCTGCTGCCCAAGGCAGGGAACATCACCGCCATCCAGGTGGAGACGCTGGAGGGGGAAAGCCTCTCCCTCACCCAGGAGGAGGACATCGCCCGGCTGCTGGAGGTGCTGAACACCGGGTGGTCCATTGGGCGGGAGTCCGTCCAAGACCAGCCTTTGGTGGAGCCCTACGGGACCATCCGCCTGGAAAACCGGGGCGGCGCCACGGTGCTGTACTACTACAAGGAGGGGGACGCCACCTTGGTGGAGCAGCCCTACACCGGCATTTTCCGCCTGGAGGGCAGCCTGGAAAGCACCCTGCCCCCGCAAGACTAAGCATGGGCAATCAGAAAAAAGCGCAACCGTAAAGCTTTTGCCGTGCGTCCCCTGGACGCGCTTGCCTTACAAGCCCCCTAGCGGCGTAGAAAAAGAACCAGCGGACAGGGGCCAGCGGCCCCGGCTCCGCGTCCGATTGCCCCCAGCTAAGGCCCACCGCGGTTTGCGGCGGGCCCTTTGCATATCCACCTTTTTCCGGGGCACACTAAAGCCCAGCAGGCCACGGCCGGGAGAAAGGATGGAACCCATGGAATATCTCAACGCGTTTTGGGTGGGCGGGCTGATTTGCGTAATAGGCCAGCTGCTCATCGACTTGACCAAGCTGACCCCCGCCCGGATCATGGTGCTGTTTGTCACGGCGGGGGTGGTCCTGGGCGCCCTGGGGCTGTACGGCCCCCTGGCGGAGTTCGCGGGCTGCGGGGCCACGGTGCCCCTCACCGGCTTTGGCTGGGCCCTGTCCGAGGGGGTGCGCAAAGCCGTGGCGGAGGAGGGCTTTTTTGGGGTGTTCACCGGGGGCCTCACCGCCGGGGCCGCGGGGACGGCCGCCGCCATCTTCTTCGGCACCCTGGCGGCCTTGGTGGCAAAGCCCCGGGACAAGGCGTAAAAAAAGCAGGGCACACCGCTTTTGCGGCGGCTGCCCTGTTTTTTTGGTTACGGCAGCTTGTTGCCCGCTGCCAGGTAGATTTGGTACCAGTCCTCCCGGGAGAGCTGGATGTCCGCGGCGGTGGCGATGTCCGCCAGGCGCTGGGCCTTGGTGGTGCCCACAATGGCCTGGATGCCCGCCGGGTGGCGGAGGATCCACGCCACGGCCAAGGCGGACTTGGACACGCCGTACTTCTCCGAGAGCTGTTGGAGCTTCTCGTTGAGGGCGGGGAACTTCTCGTTGTCGATGAACACGCCCTCGAAGAAGCCGTACTGGAAGGGGGACCAGGCCTGGATGGTGATGCCCTTTAAGCGGCAGTAGTCCAGCACCTCGCCGTCCCTGTCGGCGGCGTTGGGGAAGTGGGTGTTGGCCTCCAGGCTGTGGGACACCATCCCCGCGCACATAATGCCAAACTGCATCTGGTTGGCCCGCAGCTTCTGCTTCAGGCCGGACTGGAGCAGCTCCAGCTGGCGGGCGCTGAAGTTGCTCACCCCAAAGTGGAGCACCTTGCCTTGGCTCTCCAGCCGGTGAAAGGCCTCGGCCACCTCCTCCGGCTCCATCAGGGCGTCGGGCCGGTGGAGCAGCAGAAAGTCCACATGGTCGGTGCCCAGGCGCCGCAAGCTGCCCTCCACGCTCTCCAGGATGTGCTCCTTGGAGAAGTCGTACCTATCCGGGCGGATGCCGCACTTGGTCTGCAGGACCAGCTTCTCCCGCAGGCCGGGCTCCAAGGCCAGGGCCTGGCCAAAGCGGGTTTCGCACTCTCCCCCGCCGTAGATGTCCGCGTGGTCAAAAAAGTTGATGCCCTTTTCCAAGGCGGTGTGGATGTACTCCAAAATGGCCTGGGGCTCCATGCAGTTCATGCGCATGCAGCCCACGCCAATGGCCGAGCCCAGCACGCCGCTGCCGCCAATATCCAGTTGCTTCATGGTGGTTCCTCCCTATGTGAAACGATTTGCCCTTAGTATACGGCAAAACCGGCGGGAGCACAACAGGCTTTCGCAAAAAGCTTTAATGGCCCGCGGGCTTTTGGGAGAGCAGTCCCTTTTCCTCGGTGAGGTCGGCGTGGACCAGCCGCACCAGCACAATGCCCAAGGGCAGCAGGTTCAGCCAGATGGCCTTGGCGGAAACCAGGTGGCAGGCCAAGGTGGAGAGCACGCCCCCGGCAAAGAAGCAGCCCAGCATCCCCAAGAAGAACAACGCCCGGGACAGGCCCTCCCTGTCGTGCTTGCGCAAGGCCTTGGCAAAGCCCACGCCCACCTGCCGCAGCTGGTTGGTGCAGAAGGTGGTGGCCATGGGGATGCCCTCGGCCTGGCGGAAGGTGTTGTACTGCATGGAGGCGATGAAGTTCACCAGCACCTGCACCAGCTGGTGGGGCCAGCCCAAGGGGATGAACCCAATGGAAAACAGCGCCAAAAACTCAAAGGCCACCAGGTAGGTGTCCCAGCGGAGGAACCCGAACCGCCGCACCGGCGAGGGGAGGATCTCCGACAAAAAGGCCCCGGCCAAATAGGCGGTGATGGGGATGAGGTAGTAGCAACCCTGGCCCCATTCCCCGCTGCCGAAGGCGATGGCCATCAGCACCACGTTGGCCGTTTGGGCGTTGCAGAACACCCCGCCCCGCAGGTTGAAGGTGTAGGCGCCCATCATGCCGGCGCTCAAGGTCAGCAGGGCGAACACGCTGCGGCGCTCGCACACCAGGTATTTCTTCTTTGCTTCCATTGGCTTTCCCCCTCTTTTTTCGCAAAAACTAAGGGGATTATACCACCAGCCGGGGGGAAAGGGCAAGGCCCCTACAGCAGGCGCTCCTGCTGGAACTGCTGGCGCAGCTTCTCCAGGGCCTTTTTCTCAATGCGGGAGATGTAGCTGCGGGAAATGCCCAGGCGCTTTGCCACCACCCGCTGGGGCTGGGGGGCAAACCCCAGCAGCCCGTAGCGCCTGCACACCACCTCCCGCTCCCGGGGGGTGAGGGATGACTGGAGAAAGCGGTACAGCTTCTCGCTTTTCATCTTGGTGTCGATGCTTTCGACGATGGTGTCGTCCACAGCCATGGTGTCTAAAATGGTCAGGGCGTTGCCCTCCTTGTCGGTGTCGATGGGCTCGTTGAGGGACACATCCTGGGCGGACTTGCGGCCGCTGCGGAAAAACATGAGGATTTCGTTCTCAATGCACCGGGAGGCGTAGCTGGAAAGCCGGATGCCCTTGGCGGGGTCGAAGGTGTCGATGGCCTTGATAAGGCCGATGGTGCCAATGGAAATCAAGTCCTCCTGGTCGTTTTGGCTGGCGTAGTATTTCTTGATGATGTGCGCCACCAGCCGCAGGTTGTGCTCGATGAGCTTCTGCCGGGCGGCCTGGCTGCCCTGGGCCATCTCCTCCAGGCATTGGCGCTCTTGGGCGGCGGACAGCGCCCGGGGGAAGGTGCCTCCCCCGGTGACGTGCAGCAGCAGGTACAGGGCCTGGGACAGAAGCTGGAAAAGCTGAGAAAACAACGCTGGCACTTCCCTTCCTTACAAAGCTGTTGTATTTGTATGTTGGAAGGGGCGTGGATGTGCCACTCACTCCACCTGGATGCGGAACACGTTGGCCACATCGGCGTCTGGGCAGCAGAAGCGAATATCCCCAGCCCGGGACAGAGGGGGCTTTCCGCCATAGCGCAGAATATCGATATAGGGGAAGCCCGCGTGGAGAGCCATAGGACACAGCTTGCCACGGTCCGTGTCGAAATCGAAGGTATCCCCTACCTGGTGCCCATGATGGCACCTACAGGGCCCCAAGCGCCCCACCAAAGTGAGGGTGATTTTTGCCTTTGCCATATTGCCTCCTCCCTGCCTCAGCATAAGGCAGGTTTTTAAAAAGATTTTTCCAGTATTATAGCACAGAAAAAGGGGGCAGGGAATGAACCTGCACTTTGCTTTTGGGGAAAAGGGGTGTATGTGTGCTCCCTGCGGACCAACAAGTGGTCCTACGACCACCGGCAGGAGGGCGCCGCCCTGGGCCAGAAGATGAGCTACATCCGCCAGACAGCCGGGGACCGGGGCGCTTTGAAGGACATCCAGATTTTTGGCATGAGCAGCTGGCTGCGGCAGGTGCACGACGCCGTGCTGAAGCTGTTCCGGGACTTCCAGCTGCGGGAGCAGCGGGTGCGCCTGCTGGGGGACTTGGCCGAGGTGGCCTTGACCTTCCTGCGCAACGGGGCGGCCTATGGCTACCTGCTGGCGCTGGCCCTGGGAGAGGGGCTGTCCGTCTCGGAGTTTTTGCTGTACTTCACCGCGGTGGGGAACTTCACCACCTGGGTGACGGGCATTTTAAAGGGCTTTGGGGAGCTGCACCAGTTCAGCCTGGAGTTGAGCAGCGTGCGGGGCTACATCGAGGCGCCGGAACCCTTCCGCATGGAGGGGGGCAAGGCCATCGAGCCGGACACCTCCCTGCCCTACACCCTGGAGCTGCGGGACGTGTCCTTCCGCTACCCCAACACGGAGACGTGGGCCCTGCGCCACGTGAACATGAAGTTCCAGGTGGGCAGCCGCCTGGCGGTGGTGGGGGAAAACGGCTCGGGCAAGACCACGTTCATCAAGCTGCTGTGCCGCCTGTACGACCCCACCCAGGGGGAAATCCTTTTAAACGGCATTGACATCCGCAAGTACAGCTACCGGCAGTACATCGACCTGTTCTCGGTGGTGTTCCAGGATTTCCAGCTGCTGGCCTTCCCCCTGGGGCAGAACGTGGCCGCCGCAGTGGAGGTGGACAAGGGCCGGGCCGCCAGGTGCCTGGAGATGGCCGGCTTTGGGAAGCGGCTGGCCGCCCTGCCCCAGGGCTTGGAGACGCCGCTGTACAAGGAGTTTGACGAAAGCGGCGTGCAGGTCTCCGGGGGCGAGGCGCAGAAAATCGCCCTGGCCCGCGCCCTGTACAAGGACGCCCCCTTTGTGGTGCTGGATGAGCCCACCGCCGCCCTGGACCCTGTGGCGGAGATGGAGGTCTACGAGAACTTCGACAAGATTGTGGGGGACAAGACGGCCGTGTACATCAGCCACCGGCTTTCCTCCTGCCGGTTCTGCGACGACATCGCCGTGTTTGACCACGGGCACATCGTCCAGCAGGGCAGCCACGACGCTTTGGTGGAGGCCCCGGGCAAGTATCAGGAGCTCTGGCACGCCCAGGCCCAGTACTACGCCAAGCAGGAGAAGGAGCCGGGCGTGGAGTGAGGTTGTGAGGGGAATAGAGAAAACCACCGCCCAGCTGGATGGTGGTTTTTTGCAGTTCTTTTGGAGAGATCAGCCCTGGGGGTTCACGCGGCGGTCGGCGGAATACAGCGCCTCGATGTTGGCAATGGGGACATCGCCCTCAAAGGCCTGGCTGACCATGAGGATGTACCCGCCGTTGGAAGCGCCCAGGGTATCGATGAACTTGCGGGTCTCCTGGCCCACCTCTTCCGCGGTCCCATAGGGCAAGATGCTCTGGGTGTCAATGCCGCCGTGGAAGGTGATCTTGCCGCCGAACTTCTCCTGGAGGCCGTCCACCTCCAGGCCCTGCACCTTTTGGATGGGTTACAGCACATCCACGCCGCAGGCGATGAACTCCGGGATGAGGGGCCCCACCGCGCCGCAGGAATGCTGCTGGTAGAAGGCGCCGTGCTGGTGGGCCAGGTCCACCAGCTTCTTGGTGCTCTCCTGGAAGAACTCCCGCCACATGTCCACGCTGAACAGCAGGGAGATCTGGGTGCCGTAGTCGTCGTGGGGCCGCAGGATGTCGATGCGCCCAGGGACGGCCTCAAAGCAGCGGCGGTAGTACTCCAGCTCGAACTCCACCATCTTGTCCAAGATGTAGTGGGCGGTTTCCGGCTCGTCGAGCATCAGCATGAAGAACTGGTCCATCTCCATAAGGAAGGTGACAAACTGGAAGGGCCCCTCGTGGCCCATGATCAAGGCCTTGTCCGGGTATTTCTCGCACTGCTCCTTGAGGGAATCGTAGTCGAACCAATCGGGGTCGGGGAAGGTGTAGCGCTCCTTCACGTCCTCGATGGACTCCACGCCGTTTAGGGGGAAGTACGAGGTCATGCCGTAGGTGTCGATGTCCGTGACGTGCATGGTGGTCTCAAAGCCCCAGTAGGACTTTTCCACCGTTTCGCCCTTCTCGTTTTTCCAGGTGGGCAGCGGAGGCCCGATGTACCGGGGCGCCACCGGCACCACATCGATTTGGAATTTCTCCAGCAGCTGGTCGTAGCTGGAGAAGCCGTAGTGGTCCAAAAGCTTTTGGTTTACGCGCTCTACCGCTTCAAAGGTGGGGCCCGCCGCTGTGGAACAGCAGAGAAGCTTTCCCCCGCGCTGAGGGCGAGCTCGCCGTTGGTGCCGATGTCCACCAACAGCTCCGGCTGGGGGGACTCCCCCAACCCCGCCTGGAGCATAGCGCAGGTGATATCCGCCCCCACAAAGGCGGATACACAGGGCGGGAAAACCACCTGCGCCTCTGGGCAGGGCAACCCCAGCGCCGCGGCGGGATGGGAATCCCCTGCCAGCCAATCGGCCTGAAAAGGCGCGTGGGACAGGCACTGGGGGTCCCGGCCGGTGAGAAGGTACAACATGGAGGTATTCCCGGTAATCACCACGGTGTCGATCTGCTCCACGGAAACACCTGCCTGTTCCGCCAAGCTGCAAACCAGCTGGCTGATCCCCTGGCACACCGCTTTTTGGAGGGCCTCTCCCTCCCCTGCCAGGGCCCGCTGGATGCGGGAGATTACATCAGCGCCATAGGGTTCCTGGGGATTGCCGCAGCCCGCCTGGGCCAGCAGGCCCTTTCGCCCGTAGAGCTGGGCCGCCAAGGTGGTGGTGCCCAAGTCCAGGGCCACACCCAGCTTGGAAAACAGCGGCTCCTTTCCCAAGGCCGCTTTGCCGCCCAGCTGGACCGCCATCCCAGCGGCCTGCTCCCACTCCACCTGACAGGGGCCCAGAATGACAGTCTGGCAGGCCAGGCGCAGGTGCTCCTCCAGCTCCTGGGGGGAGAGCTTTTCCCGCTCCGCGGCGGTGGGCTCTCCCAGGGCGCCTGTGGCGCGGACCCGGCATTTGCCGCAGCGTCCCATACCCGCGCAGGGCATGGAGAGGCCGCGCTATTTGAGCAGGTCCCCTACAACCATCCCCTTGAGGACTGGGACAGCCTCCCCGTTCAGCGTCACTTGCACCAGCGGCCCAGGCTGGGGACGCTCCGCGCTCTTAGCCATGGGCGTAATGCTCCTCCACCGCCTGGAAAAAGGCGTCTATGTTCTCCCACTTGGAGAGGGGCGGAATATCGCAGCCAGAGGAGATGACAAAGTTGGGATAGCTGCCGCAGTCCTCCAGCAGCCGGAGGGTGGCCGCCCGGATGCTCTCTGGGGTGCCGTTGCGGAACTCCCCGGCGGGGTCAATGTTCCCCATGGCGATGGTGTCCGGCGGGATGTGCTCCATCATCTCCGCCATATCGATGGCGTTCCCAAAATGGTAGGCAGCCGCCCCGGTATCCAGGATGGAATCGATCATCTGGATGGTGCAGTTGCTGCAGTTGTGGTAGAGCACCAAGAAGCGGTCGTCTTGCAGGGCGTCCACAATCCGCTTGACATAGGGGGCGGAAAACTCCTCCGCCAAAGCGGGAGAGAGCAGCCCAGCCAGCGGCTCGGCCAGCATAATGCCGTTGGCCCCAGTCTCCTTGTAGGCCCTGCCGTAGGAGATGAGGAATTCTGTCACCTTGTCCAGCAGCTGGACCACCATGTCGGGATCATCGTAGCAGTAGAGCATGATCTCTGTCACATCCAGCAGGCGGCCCGCCAAAGAGTAGGGGCCGATCATCCCCGCAAACACAGGCCGGTCTTGGATCCTCTCCACCGCCTTGCGGACAGCCTCCAGATAGATGCTGGTGCGCCCTGCCCCCACTGGGGGAATCGCAAGGGCCTCCACTTGGGAAGGGTCCGACAGGATGCTCCCTGTCACGGTGGGCACCTCGTCCTCGCTGACCACAATCTGCGAGCCAAAACACTCCGCCTCCACGGAGAGGTCCATCAGGCTCACCGCGGCAGCGGCGTCCACCCGCTGGGCGATGCGCGCCATGCCCTCGGCCTGCCTGCCGCTGTCGGAGATCAACTCCCTTACGGTGATCCCCATCAGCTGCACCGCGGGGAACGAGAGGATGGGCAGCGCCTTTTTGCGCTTTGCCTCCCCCAGGCCGCGAAGCCATGCTTTCATGTCCAAATCCATAGTCTCCTCCATCTCCGGGGCCGGCGGGGCCCCTTGTTCTACTGGGCTTTGCGGCAAAAGACGGCCCCAAAATAGGTGACCGTATTCTGCCCGTTGGTATAGCGCATCCCCGCGGCCTGGGCCAGAAGGGACACATTGACCCCGTAGGCCTCTAGGGAACTGATGGCCTGCTGGGGGTGGCGGCAGGGCTCCCCGGTGCGCTTCCCGCAGACAGGGCACACCCGGCAGCCGCGGAAAGCGGCATGGACTCCCGGCAGGTCCTGCTGCTGTACCGCCAGTGGCAGAAGGGCCTTGGGGGCGTCGCCTCTTTCCAAGAGTTATCCACCTGGCTTCTTGCTGTGGTGGAAAACGTGGTGGGCAGCATCACCGCCGACCCCGCCATGAAGCACGCCAACATCATCCATCGGTGCATCCAGCATATCGGAGCCGGGTATCAAGAGCGGCTCACCTTGGAGGAGACAGCCCGCATGGTCTGCCTCTCTCCCGATTATCTCAGCCGCATCTTCCGGCAGGAGACCGGCATCAGCTTCCACCACTACCTGAACAACGTCCGCATCACCAAGGCAAAAGAACTAATCCGCACCACCAACTTGCGCTTGACGGACATCTCCCAAATGGTGGGGTACGACGACCAGAGCTACTTTACCAAGGTGTTCAAGCGCACCACCGGCGTCACTCCCGGGGAGTACAGCAAGAAAAACCGCCGTCCCCGGGGAGAGTGAGCCCCGCAAAGCCTGTGCTGCCGTTGAAAGCATAGAAAAACCACCACCCGGTTGGGTGGTGGTTTTTTGCATCTTGCCGGGCCCGCTCACTCCTCCAGCATGCGGCCCAAAGCTTGCAGCTGGCGGCGGTAATCTTGGGGGATGGCGCCGTTGGGCTCCAGGGGGATGTCCCAGGTGAGGATGCCATCCTGGGCGAGAATCAGCTTGGTGTAGCCGGCCACCAGTTCGTCGGGGAAGCGGGGCTGGCCCTGGCCCCAGGTCTGGCCCAGGTAGGAGAGCACATGGAGCTTCTTCCCCTGCAGCTGCTCCCGCACCTTCTGGCCGGGGATGGGCAGCCAGTCCCCCACCTCCCCGGCGGTGTAGTCCTCCCACGGGCACTGGGGCAGGAAGGGGTCCTCCAGGCCCCGGTTAAAGGCCACCACGGCCTGGGGGTTCCCCGCGCGGATGGCCGCGGCAAAGCTTTTAAAATTGGGCTCGTCGGGGAAATTGTACATGGCGTCTGGATAGTAGCAGCCGTCTATCCACCAGCCCTTGACGCGCTCCCCCCAGCGCAGGGACCACTCCCGGATGACGGCCTCCCACTTCCGCTGAAAGGAGGCCAGGCGCTGCCCTTGGCCGTCCACCCACTCCAGGCGCTCCACGGCCTGGGCGTCGGCGCAGGGGGCGCCAGAGGGCAAATACACCCACAGGTCGATGCCCTGGGGTTCCAGGGCGGCGGCCAGGTCCGCGATTAAATCCCGCCGGGAGCACTTGCTGGGGGAAATGCCCACCAGCTGGTCGTACACCGGGTTGGGGGAGCAGTAATGCCCCGAGTTCTGGCCGATGGTGATGCAGAAGTAATCCGCGCCCACCTCCCGCAGCTGGGCAGCCAGCAGCTCCACGTCAAAGGCGTCCACCCGGGCGTTCCACTCCTCTGGGCTGCAGGGCTCCCCGGTGCCGTCCCCGGCGGGGACGCACAGGAAGTGGTTGAACAGCCCCCAGCGCTTTCCTTGAAACATCTCTTGCCTATCCATGGTTGTTCCTCCCTTATCTGCCCCGCCTTCCCGGCGGGCTGGCTTTAACTGAAAAAGGCCGTGTCCGGCGGGGGCGGGGCGTCCAGCGTCAAGGGCTGGTGCGGGCACTCCCGCTCCCCCTCCGCGAAGTATTGGCGCACGTGGTCGATGTACACCGGGATGGTGGCCCAATAGCTGACCAGCGTGCCCTGGCAGCCCCGGTCCGGCATCTCCTCCAAATGGAGGCGCTGGTACGCCTGGCTGCGGGCCAGGGCCTGGGCGCAGTGGCAGCGCACCTGGGCTTTCTCCGCCTCCCCCAGGCGCTCCGGGTGGGCGTCGTCCGTAAAGGCGGCGATGGCCTCCAGCTCCTCAATGGCCCGCAGGTGCTCCACGCTGCAGGCGCAGCGGTTCTCCCACAGGCGCAGGCGCCCAAGGCCCCAGGGGCTTTCCGTGGCGGCCAGGCAGACGGCCAGCTGCTCCCCCAGCCGCTGGTAGGTTTGGATGCTGTGCTCCAAGGCGGGACGCTTCCAGCGACGAATCCACCCCAGGCCCTTGGGGTTCAGCCAGCAGCCCAGGTAGCAGAAGCCCACATTGAACAAGTTGTCCCGGTTGAAAATGTCCAGCTCCTCCAGCTGGGACATGAGCTCCACAAAGGTCTCCGGCTGGCCGATGGCGTACTCCGCCGCGTACTGGCGGTAGAAGTCCCGGGCGGGAAGGAACGCCCCGCTGGCCTGGGCGGCATAGGAGAGGGTCAGGCTGTTCTCCGCGGTGCGCCAGTGGTTAAAGCAGATGCCGTGGATGGAAGCGCCGCCGCTCTCCCGCCGGCAGTACTCCAGCAGCGCTTGGATGCCCCCGCAGCTGTTCTGCTGCACGTACATGTTCCCGTCGAACTCCACCCAGGAGTAGAGCATGGTCTTTTGCAGCTCCGCATCATGCACGCCCATGTAGGCCACCGCGTCGGCCACCGCCAAGGCGCCGTGGGCGGGCAGGAAGGTGTAGCCCAGCTCCGCCGGGAAAATCTGGTTCATAAAGGCCTTGGCCACCCGCAAGCTCTCCTTGCAGGTGACGTACAGCCCCACTTGCAGCTCCTTGTCCCCCAGCCACTCCTGGCGGCACTGCCACATGCGCCAAATCTGCTTGACGCTGCGCAAGGTGCCGTCCAGCGCGGTGGAGGGCACCTCCCCCCAGGGCTCCCGGCCCTCCTGCCGCAACGACTGAAGGGCGGCTTCCGCTGCCCCGCCGCCAAAGAGCTCCCGGCACAGGGCGGCGGCCTCCGGGCTGGAGAGGGGCTGGCTGTTGTCCCCGCCGCCCTCGGGGGTAATCAGCTCCAGCACGTCAATCTGGGGGTAGAGGGCCAGCACCTCCCGCACCATGGACTTCTCCTCCTCCAAGGGGGTGGACTCCTGGCACTCCACGGAAAGGGTCAGGCGCATGCCTGCCTCTTTGGCGGTGTCCATCACCTGGCCCAGCCAGTACACGGCGAACCGCTCCCGCTTGTCCGGCTCCTCCAGGATGGCCTCCACCTCTGGGATGCAGAAGGCCCGGCGGTTGTCCACCGCGGCGGCCAGCACCGGGTCAGCGGGCACGGCGTGGCGCTGGCCGTAGAAGAAGTGGCCCGCGGGCACCCGCTCCTCCCCCTTGTGGTAGGGGTGCCACTGGCCGTTGTAGCTGTGGAAGGTGATGGCGTTCATCCCCATGCGCGCCAGGCGGCGGATGTACTCCTTGGCCTTCCCCAAGGGGTAGGCGGAGATGTCCATGGGGAAGTTGATGTGCTGGCGGACGCCCCGGTACCGGCAATAGGGGGAAAAGTCCTGGCTTTCGGGCAGGCTGCCCAGGGCAAAGGGCTTTTTCAAAAAGTCCCCCTCGGTGGAGAAGCAGACACCCAGCTGGGAAAGCAGCTGGTACACGCAGCACAGCAGGGCGCTCTCCGAGCCGCCCCGCAGGGTGAGGGAGCTTTCCTCCCACCGCCAGCCGTAGCAGTGGGCCGGCAGGCTCTCGTCCACCTCCAGGCGGAACGTCAACTCCGCGCCCTCCCCAAAGGCGGCGCCGGAATACTTGCGCAAATAGCGTTTCAACTCCCGCTCCGCGTAACAGGCGGTGGGGCCTGTGGCAGCGCGGCAAATCTGTACAGTCATTTCAAAACAACTCCCTGACGCCTGGCCCAAAAAGCGGAATCAAAATCCAGAAAACTTTGGGCAAAAAGGCGGTTTTTCCTGGGGGCATCATACCGCATTTCCCAGGCGCTGTCAAGCGGGAAAAGAAAAAGCGGGGCCCCTTTGCTGGGACGTCCCGCGCTGTCTTTACGCCTGGGTGGAGGCCTCCCCCTGTTCCAGGCTGGCTTTGTAGGCGCTGCCCCACTGCTCCATGGCAGCCAAGATGGGCCGCATGGACTCCTCCAGAGGCGTGAGGGAATACTCCACCCGGGGCGGCACCTGGGGATACACTTTCCGCTGGACGATGCCGTCCTCCTCCAAAGAGCGCAAACTATCGGTGAGCACCTTTTGGCTGATGCCCTCCAAATCCTTGCGCAGCTCGTTAAAGCGCCAGGGGCGGGCCAGCAAATCCCGCAGGATGAGCAGCTTCCACTTGCTGCCCACCAGCTGCACCGTGGTGGCCACGGGGCACTCTGGCAGTTCTTCTTTTGTCAGCATCCGGGCACCTCCTATTCCCTAACTACCAGCTATTATAGCGCGGCGAGCGCCGGGCCGCAAGGAGGGGCCACAGTCACCTGCGGGTAACTAGGAGAGAAAAAAGTGCGTACTTGCCAAGGCGGGAAAAACGGCTACAATAGAGGGTGAGACAACCAGGCGGCGTATATAACCGCGGCCTGCAAGGAGGGTTCCCCGTGACACAAGAACAGCGGCGGCTCTACCTCATCCAAGAGCTGCTGAAAGAGCGCCCCGACGGCGCCGGGATAGAGATTCCCACAGAGCAGGAAGGACAGAAACGGCTGCTGCGCTCCCTGTTCAACCTGCGGCAGCCACAGCCCGCCAGCCAGGAGTTTTTGGCGGTGCAGGACGCGTACCTCCAGGAGGAGACACGGCGCAAGGGCGTCACCAGCCTTGCCCAGCTGCGGCCGGTGGAAAAGGGCCTCTACCTGTGGCAGGGGGACATCACCACCTTGGCCTGCGGGGCCATTGTCAACGCGGCAAACTCCCAGCTGCTGGGGTGCTTTTATCCCTGCCACGGGTGCATTGACAATGCCATCCACACCTACGCCGGGGTGCAGCTGCGGCTGGAGTGCGCCCAGCTCATGGCGCGCCAGGGCCACCCGGAGCCCACGGGCCAGGCCAAAGTCACCCAGGCGTACAACCTGCCCTGCCAGTATGTGCTCCACACCGTGGGGCCCATCATCACCGGCAGGGTGACGTCCCGGGACGAGGCGCTGCTGGCCGCCTGCTACCGCGCCTGCCTGGAGGCCGCCCAGGAGCGGGGCATCCCCAGCGTGGCCTTTTGCTGCATCTCCACGGGGGAATTCCACTTTCCCAACCGGCGGGCGGCGGAAATCGCCCTGGAGACGGTGCGGGGCTTTCAAAAAGAGACATCCAGCCAAATTGAGGTGATTTTTAATGTGTATAAAGACGCAGACCTCCAGATTTACCGGGAGCTCCTGGGCACAGCTTGAGCGCCTGGCCGCCGCCCTGCAAGAGGCGGACGCGGTGCTGGTGGGCGCGGGGGCGGGACTTTCCACCTCCGCGGGGTTCGCCTACAGCGGGGAGCGGTTCCGCCGCTACTTTGGGGACTTCGAGGCGGCCTACGGCTTCCACGACATGTATTCCGGGGGATTCTACCCCTTCCCCACCTTGGAGGAGCACTGGGCCTACTGGAGCCGGTTTATCTTCCTCAACCGCTACTGCGACCCGCCCAAGCCGGTATATCAAAACCTGCTGGAGCTGGTAAAGGAGAAAGATACTTTTGTGCTCACCACCAATGTGGACCACTGCTTTCAAAAGGCCGGGTTTGACAAGCGCCGGCTGTTCTACACCCAGGGGGACTACGGCCTGTGGCAGTGCTCCAAGCCCTGCCACGACAAGACCTACGACAACCAGGAGGCAGTCCGCCAGATGGTGGAGGCCCAGGGCTTCCAGGTGACGGAGCGGGGGCTGCTCCCCCCTGCCCAGCCCAAGCGGGCCGTGCCCACAGAGCTTGTCCCCCGCTGCCCGGTGTGCGGCGCGCCCATGTCCATGAACCTGCGGGCGGACAACATCTTTGTCCAGGACGACGGCTGGTACCAGGCCGCCCAGCGGTACGAATGGTTTTTGCGCAGCCGCAAGGAGCTGCGGGTGGTCTTCCTGGAGTTGGGGGTGGGGTACAACACCCCGGGGATTATCAAGTACCCCTTCTGGCAGATGACCGCGGCCAATCCCCAGGCCACCTATGTGTGCGTCAACTCCCAGGACGCCCTGTGCCCCCGGGAGATTGAACAGCAGTCCCTGTGCATCCAGGGGGACATCCACCAGGTGCTGGAGCAGTTGGTAGGCAGATGAGAGAAAGCCGGCGTGTTGCCGGCTTTCTTTGCGCCCAGGTTTAGTGGGCGATTTCGTAAAAGTAGATGTGCAGGCCGTCCTCCAGGCTGTGGACCTCCCCCTCAAACTGGTTGCGGTGGAGGTAGGGCGCCAGGGCGGGGCTGTCTGTCAAAAAAGTGGGCACAGTGTGGAAGGGCATGGGCGCTCCCTCTGGGAACCAGCCGTTGTTCTCCACGTAGATGTGGGCCTCCTGTCCCTGGCTGTCCTGGCCGGTGAGCATATACCGGGCGCTCATGTGGCGCACCCCCGCCTGGTTGAGCACCTGGGTGTCCACCCCGCAGGGCTCCACGATGCCCTGGAATATCTCCCCCCGCACCGTGCCCCCAAAGGGAATCATGTCCACCGCCCCTGTTTCACTGGAAAGGTGCACCGCGGGGCCGTTGCTATCTATGGCAATGTCAAACACAAGTTTTCGTTCCATGGCTGCCTCCTGCCGGGCCGAATGGCCCTGTTTTTTCTCCTATTATAGCGGAGTATGGGGGCGGGGGCAACCCCACAGGCAGATTCTCCTTGCGCCCTTCCCCATTGTATGCTACCATCCTCTTAAGAAATAACACGGAAAGGCGGCGGCGCACATGGCCCACACTTTTACGGAACCCTTCCCCTTTTCCTCCAGCTCCTCCCTTGGCTGCCCGTACTACCGCATCCCCTCCTTGCTGGCCACCCGGGAGGGGGTGCTTCTGGCCGCCATAGACGCCCGCTTCGGCGGCACGCCGGATTCTCCCAACGCCATTGGGACAGCAGTGGCCCGCAGCCTGGACAGCGGCCAAACCTGGGAAGAACCCCATCTTGCCGCGGCCTTTCAGGACTGGGCTGTGGGCAAGCTCCCTTCCCTGCCGGGCAGGAAACCTCTCCGGCACAGCGCCTCCACCATTGACCCCTCCCTGCTCCAGGACAGCGCCACAGGGCGGATATTCCTGCTGGTGGACGCCTTCCCCTGGGGCATGGGGGCCTTTCAAGCCCAGAAGGGCAGCGGCTATCGCCAAGGCCGCTTGCTGCTCCGGCGGCGGGGCCGGCGGGCCTATGGCTATTTTGTGGGCGAGGACGGCGCCATCTGCCGCCTGGATGGCAGCCCCACTCCCTACAAGGTGGACGCGTCCCTGAACTTGAGCAAAAACGGCAGGCCCCTTACGGTAGGGCAGCGCCGGCCTGTGTACTGGCAGGGCAGGCCCTGGGGGCTTCCCACGGGAAAACGCGTGCCCATGCACTTGTTTTACCAGGGCGCGCGGTTCCAGGTGTTCCCCACCTCTTACCTGTTCCTGCTGTATTCAGACGACCTGGGCAAAACCTGGTCCACGCCCCGGGAAATAAACAGCCTGGTCAAGGAGGACAGCCTGGGATTTTTCGGCGTCTGCCCCGGCCAAGGCGCCCAGCTTTCCCAAGGCCCTCATGCCGGGCGGCTGGTGTTCCCTGCTTACGCTTTGGACGCCCGCACCGGCAGGCAGCAGTTCCGGGCGCTGTACAGCGACGATGGGGGCAGCCGCTGGCAAGCGGGCACTTTTGCGCCCTTGGGTGAAGGCATCTCCAGCATGAGCGAAACCCAGCTGCTCCCCTGCCCGGACGGGGCGCTGCTGGCCTTCTCCCGCACCACCAGCGGCTTTGTGGCCCGCACCGTAAGCCTGGACGGCGGCGCCACCTGGCAGCCCCCTGTGCTGGACAGCTTCCTGCCCCTGACAGGCGGCGCTGGGTGCCAGGTGTCCGCGCTGGGCCTGCCTTGGAAAAACAGGGACGCTGTGCTCGTCTCCGCCCCCGCCGGGAAGGACAGGACCCAGGGCGTCCTCTCCTTGGGCTTTCTGGAAAAGGGACATCAAATCCGCTGGGCAGCCCGGCGGCAGCTGACGGGGGCCGGGGAGGAATTTGCCTACTCCTGCCTGGCGGCGCTGCCCAACGGGAAGGTGGGCCTGCTGTATGAAACCTCCAACCGGCCCCAGGCCGTGGACGCCGTCCGGTTCCGGGAGCTTTCCCTGGAAGGGCCCTGGGACTGGGAGCGCACCCCATAAGCAAAGGGCTGCCGGAAGCACCCGGCAGCCCTTTTCCTTTACGCCCCCAACACCTGCTCAAAGACGCGGCAGCACTCCAGCGTCATGGAGTGGGGCACGGTGGGGCTTTCCAACAGGCCTGCGCCTATACAGCGCACGGCTTCCCGCACCTGGTAGATAAAGCCGTTGACGTCCTCCTGGACGTACTCCTCCACCAGCCGGCCGGACCTGTCGTACAGCTCCACCCGGCCCCCGGTGTGGAGCCGCTCCCGCAGGGCGATGTAGCCCTCCTCCCCGTACAGGCCGCCGTTTTCCGGCAAGGCCGTGCCCACGGAGCACTGGCCGTCCACCAGGTAGTCCCCATAGCGGAGAAGGAAACTGGCGGTTTCGTCCACGCCGGTGGGGGCCCGCACCACGGTGGACTCCACCTGGGCCAAGGGCTCTGTGGCGAAGTAGCCCAGCACCTCGATGAGGTAGACCCCCAAATCGTACATGGAGCCGCCGCCCAAGGCGGGATTGTAGGCCCGGGTGGTCAAATCCTTACCCGCGTAAAAGCCCAGGTTCCCTTGGGCGCACTTCAGCCTGCCGATGCGGCCGGTTTCCACCCACTCCTTCACCTTCTGAATCTTGGGCAAAAAGCGCACCCACATGCACTCCATGAGGAACAGCCCCTTCTCCCGGGCCAGGGCAAAGACCTCCTCCGCCTGGCGAGTGTGCAGCACCATGCTCTTTTCGCAGAGGACGTGCTTGCCGTGCTCCAAGCACTGGAGGATGTTTTCATAGTGGAAATTGTTGGTGGTGGCGATGTACACCGCGTCGATGTCCGGGCGCTGGAGCATCTCCTGGTAGCTGCCGTAGCCCGCGGGGATGTGCTGCTCCTGGGCAAAGGCTTGGGCGCGCTCCAGGCTTTTGCTGGCCACAGCCGCCACCTGGGCGCCCTCCACCTGGCGGACGGCGTCCGCGAATTTCCGGGCGATGTTCCCCGCCCCCATAATGCCGAACTGAATCATACTCTGCTCCTTCCCAAATCCGCCCCGCTGGCGGCTTCCCTTTTTGTTACGGCATGATTATACACCCCATCCCACCGGCGCACAAGGAGCAATTTTACCAGGCGCCGCCTTGACAACCGGCCCAGCTTGTTATAGTATTAAATAGAAAACAGTTGTTTTCGAAAATTTTTTTGGAGCATTGGAGGAGTACGCCATGAAAATCTATGTTTCCGCAAGCGCCTACCGGGACGGGGACGGCACCCAGGCCCGGCCCTTTAAGCACATCAACGACGCGGCCAAGGTCGCCCGGCCCGGCGACGAGGTCCTGGTGGCCCCCGGCGTTTACCGGGAATATGTTGACCCCCAGAACGCCGGCACCGAGGACGCCCGCATCACCTACCGCAGCACCGAGCCCCTGGGCGCTGTGATTACCGGCGCCGAGGTCATCAAGTCCTGGCAGCCCTACGAGGGCAACGTGTGGGTGGCCCGTGTGGCCAACACCCTTTTTGGGGACTACAACCCCTACACCACCTACGTTTACGGCGACTGGTACTTCGCGGGCAAATCCAAGCACACCGGCTGCGTGTACTTAAACGACAAGGCCATGTACGAGGCCGGCTCCATTGAGGAGTGCGTCAAGGGCGAGGTGTACCCCTGCTCCTGGGAGCCCGAGGCTTCCACCTACAAGTGGTACGCCCAGCAGGATGGGGAGTACACCGTGCTCTACGGCAACTTCCAGGGCAAGAACCCCAACGAGGAAAACGTGGAAATCAACGTGCGCCGGGAGTGCTTTATGCCCTCTAAGACCGGCGTGGGCTATATCACCGTAAGCGGCTTTAACATCAACAAGGCCGCCACCACCTGGGCCCCTCCCGCCGCCTACCAGGACGGCATGATCGGCCCCCACTGGTCCAAGGGCTGGATCATTGAGGACTGCGAGATTTCCAACTCCAAGTGCGCAGGCATCTCCCTGGGCAAGTACCTGGACCCCGACAACGACCACTACTTCACCGTGAAGCACGTGAAGTCCCCCACCCAGATGGAGCGTGACGCCGTGTGCCGCGGCCAGTACCACGGCTGGCTGAAGGAGAACGTGGGCAGCCACATCGTGCGCCGCTGCAACATCCACAACTGCGAGCAGGGCGGCATCATCGGCCGCATGGGCGCTGTGTTCTCCGTCATCGAGGACAACCACATCCACCACATCAACAACATGATGGAGCTGGGCGGCGCCGAGATTGCCGGCATTAAGCTGCACGCCGCCATCGACGTGATTTTCCGCCGCAACTGCATCCACGACTGCACCATGGGCATTTGGTGCGACTGGGAGGCCCAGGGCACCCGCATCACCCAGAACCTGCTGTACAACAACCAGAAGCCCGCGTTCGCCAGCCGGCTGAAGGGCGGCATGATGAGCCAGGACATCTTTGTGGAAGTGAGCCACGGCCCCACCTTGATTGACAACAACGTGCTGCTCTCCGACGCCTCGCTGCGCTTCGCCACCCAGGGCGTGGCCATGGTGCACAACCTGATTTGCGGCGCCCTCACCTGCGTGGGCGGCGGCACCTATCCCCGCTACACCCCCTATCATATTCCCCATCGCACCGAGGTTATGGGCTTTATGACCTTCCTCCACGGTGACGACCGGTTCTACAACAACATCTTTGTGCAGAAGTGGCCGGGCGACCCCATCATCACCCCCCACGACAGCGACGACGGCTACGACTCGGAAAACCGGGAAGTGGGCACCCATGTGTGGGACGAGTACCCCACCTATGAGGAGTGGATTGCCCAGTTCGACATGGACACCGATACTCCCAACATGATGAAACTGGCTCGTGCACATGATTCCCATCTGCCCGTGTGGTCCAAGGGCAACGTGTACTTCAACGGCGCCAAGGCTTGGAAGCACGAGGAAAACGGCCTGGTGGACAACGAGCACCAGGTGTACGTGAACCTGGAGACAAAGGACGGCCGTCCCGTGCTCTCCACCAACGTGTACGACTTCCTGGAGGGCTTTACCGGCCAGATGGTGAACACCCAGGTGCTGGGCATGGCCTTTGAGCCCGAGGAGTACTACGAGAATCCCGATGGCACCCCCATCAACTTCAACACCGACTACTTCGGCGACCACCGCGGCGAGGCCGTTATCCCCGGCCCCTTTGCCTGCAAGTGCGGCGCGGAGAAGGAGCTCTTCTAAGATAAAAAAGCAAAAGACCCACAGGGGCTGCCGCGGCCGCGGCGGCCCCTTTTTTGCGCCCCCTCTGGACGGCGGGGGAAAACCGTGCTACAATGCGGGAAACGGTATCTTTTGAGAGGAGTTGCTTATAGTGAAAACAAAGGATTTGGCCGGGTTGCTCCACCGCCTGGAGCGGCCCACCGGCCCGGTGGACGTGGTGCTGGACACCGACACCTACAACGAGGTGGACGACCAGTTCGCCCTGTCCTACCTGCTGGCCTCCCAGGACCAGCTGCGGGTGAAGGCGCTGTACGCTGCGCCCTTCTTCAATGAGAACTCCACCGGCCCGGCGGACGGCATGGAGAAAAGCTACCAGGAAATCCTAAAGCTGCTGGGGCTGGCCGGCTGCCAAGAACTGCGGGACGTGGTGTTCCGGGGCTCTGCCAGCTACCTGCCTGACGAGGGGACCCCGGTGCCCTCCCCGGCGGCGGAGGACTTGGCCCGGCGGGCCATGGGCTACTCCCCGGAAGCGCCCCTGTATGTAATTGCCATCGGCGCCCTGACCAACATAGCCTCCGCCTTGCTGCTGGAGCCCGCCATCGCCCAGCGCATCACTTTGGTGTGGCTGGGGGGCAACGCCTGGGATTGGCCGGACAACCAGGAGTTCAACGCCTTCCAGGACGTGGCCGCGGACCGGGTGGTCTTCGGCAGCGGGGCGGCGGTGGTGCAGCTGCCCTGCCAGGGGGTGGTGTCCGCCTTCCGGGTCAGCGGGCCGGAGCTGCGCCAGTACCTCCAGGGCAAGAGCCCCCTGTGCGACTACCTGGTGGAGCTGGTGGAGGAATCCCAGCGCCACTGGAACGCGGGCCCCTGCTGGACGCGGCCCATCTGGGACGTCACCGCCGTGGGCTGGCTGCTGGGGGAGCGCTTTATGCTGGATAGGCTGGAGCCCAGCCCCATCTTCCAGTACGACCACCACTACAGCTTTGACAAGAGCCGCCACCCCATGCGGTACGTGTACCACATCCAGCGGGACGAGCTCTTCGCGGATTTGTTCGAAAAGCTGCCCAAGCTGGGACAGTAACAGAAACGCCCTCCGGCACAAGGCTGGAGGGCTTTTTGCTGGGATACATTCCCCGCTTTGGGGCACACTAGGGACAAAACCATATGGAAGCGAGGAATCTGCCATGATACAAGAGGATACGGTCAAGCTGCTGCGGGAGTGCAACGCCGGCATCAAAATGGGGGTGAGCTCCCTGGACGAGGTGCTGCCCAAGGTGCAGTCGGCCAGCCTGCGGAGCTCCCTGGAGAAGTGCCGCCAAGCCCACGGCAAGCTGGGGGACGAGACCCACGCCTTGCTGGCCCGCTACGGGGACGCCGGCAAAGAGCCCAGCCCCGTGGCCAAGGGCATGTCCTGGATGAAGACAAACGTCAAGCTGGCCCTGGAGGAGAGCGACGAAACCGTGGCCGACCTGATTACCGAGGGGTGCAACATGGGGGTGAAGTCCCTAAGCCGCTACCTAAACCAGTATGAGGCCGCCGAGGAGCAGGCCAAGGACATTGCCAAGCGGCTGATTCACCTGGAAAGCGGCCTGGCCCAGGAGATGCAGCCCTATCTGTAACAGCGAAAAGGACACCCAAGCAGCCGCTTGGATGTCCTTTTTTTGGGTATATTCTGAAAGGGGGATCAGGCCCGCTGGGGCAGGCGGCGCTCCAGCTGGTCCAGGGCTTTGCGCAGGGGGTGGTACAACAGCAGCGCCAGCAAAAAGTTCCCACCCGCGTGGACCACGTCGAAGCTCAACCCGCTGATAATCCAGGCGATGACCATCTGCACCCCGCCCACGGGGAAGTACGTCAAAGAGCACAGCGTCCCAAAGGCCAAGCCGAACAGCCCGGACAAAATGGCCCACTGCCAGGCGCGCTTCATCCAGCGGAACAGCCAGGTAACCCCCGCCAGCAGCGGCCAAATGTACAGGTACATCACCCACCAGGTGCCAAAGCCGTAGAGCACGCCCTCCAGCAGCAGGAACACCGCCAGGGCCCCTATCACCCGCCGGCGGAACACCAGCGTAAACAGGATGGTGAGCAGGCTGACCAGCTCCACATTGGGCAGGAAGGCCAGGGCTTCTTTGGAAACCACCATCACCGTGCCCATCATGGCCATCAGGCACAGGTCGGTGAGACGGCGTTTCATCAGTAGCCCACGGTGAAGGTCAGCTCGTAGGTGTCGCCGTCACTGAGCTCCGTGGCGTCGGCGCCGTAGTTCCACATCTCGCCGCCCTTGGTCAGGCACCACCACTCCTGGTTGGCGTCGTCCACCGTCTCGCCGTCCACGGTGGTGATGAACAGCCCGTAGCTGCTCTCCTCGCCCTCTACCAGGCCCTCAGCCACCAAGGCGTCGCCCAGGGTGGCGGCGGTGGTGGTGATGGGGAACTCCTTCTCGGTGCCGTCGCCGTGGACCACCTTCAGGGTGATGTCCTTGGTCTCGGCGTCCTCGGCGGAAGAGAGGCTGCTTTCCGAAACGGCTTGGCTGCTCTCCACGGCGGAGGAGCTTGTCTCTGTCTGGGAAGAGCTCTCCTCTACCTGGGAGGAGGTGCTAGCGAGGGTGCTGCTCTCCTGGGAAGCGGAGGAGCCACTGGCGTCGCCGCAGCCGGCGAGAACGGTCAACAGCAGGGCAAGGCTCAGCAGGAGCGCGGCGCCCCGGCGGAAAAGATTGGTGTGTTTCATGTGTGTTACCTCATTTCTAAAAAGATTAGATTTGAGGGACGGCGCCCGCCTTCCACAGCCCTGGCGCAAGCTGTGGAAAAAGCGGGCAGGAAAACAAAGCCGGGGATAGGCCCGGCCCTTCCTGTACCATGCGCCAAGAACCCGTGGCTTTGGTACGGCCTTTCCGGGCAAGTCTTCCGGCTTAGGCATCAAACAGGGCGCCCCGCCTTCCCAGCCCAAAGGGCCAGTGGCACACTGGGGCGCCCCTCTGCCATTACGGCGACGGGTTCGCCGGGGATTCGCACCCCTGTTCCTATGTTCGGCCGCGGGAAAAGGCCCGCGGGCACCCGGAGTCCCAACGGGCCTTATCATACCCCATACCGGGGATTTTGTCAATTTCCTTCTACAAAAGCCACCAGCCCAGCAGGCGGGCGGCGGAGGAAATCAAAAAGCACAGCAGCAGGCCGCAGCCCGTGGGCAAAGCCATGGACAGGGCCGTCCACTTCAGGCTTTTTGTCTCCCTCCAGATTGTCCAGCAGGTGGTGGAGCAGGGCCAGTGGAACAAGGTGAACACCAGCACGCACAAAGCCGTCACCCAGGTCCAGCCGTTCTCCAGCAGCAGGCCGTGCAGGGCGGAAAGCTCCCCCACCTCCACCAAGGCGCCCTGGGACAGGTAGCCCATCAGCAGCAAGGGCAGCACCAGCTCGTTGGCGGGCAGCGCCAGGAGGAAGGCCAGCAGAATCACCCCATCCAGGCCAAAGAGGCGGGCAAAGGGCTCCAAAAGCCGGGCGCAGTGGGTGAGAAGGCTCTCCCCGGCCCAGGTGACATTCCCCAAACACCAGATGAGCACCCCCGCCGGGGCCGCCACCGCCGCCGCCCGCCCCAGCACCCGCAACGTCCTGTCCAGCACGGAGCGCACCAGCACCTGCCCCACCTGGGGCCGCCGGTACGGAGGCAGCTCCAGGGCAAAGAAGGAGGGCAGGCCTTTCAGCGCTGTTTTGGACAGCAGGAAAGAAACGCCCAGGGTCATGGCCAAGGAGAGGCCCAGCAGCGCCGCCATGCCCACCGCGCCCCCCAAAGTCCCCGCCCCTGCGAAAAACAGGGACAGCAAAGCGGCCAGCAAAGGCAGCCTGCCGTTGCAGGGGGTGAAGGCGTTGGTGGCGATGGCGATGAGGCGCTCCCGGGGGGAGTGGATGATCCGGCAGCCCACCACTCCCGCGGCGTTGCAGCCCAGGCCCATGGAGAGCGTCAGCGCCTGCTTACCGCAGGCCCCGCACCTGGCAAAGCACCTGTCCAAATTGTAGGCCATGCGGGGCAGGTAGCCCAAATCCTCCAGCAAGGTGAACAGGGGGAAAAAGATGGCCATGGGCGGCAGCATCACCGCCACCACCCAGGAGAGGGTGGTGTAGGCGCCGTCCACCAGCACCCCGGAGAGCCACGGGGGCGCGGGCGCCAGCCAGCGGCGGAGCCACTCCCCCAGCTGGGAGAAGCCCTGGCTCAACAGCTGAGAGGGGGCGTTGGCCCCCACCATGGTCAGCCAGAGGATGGCCAGCAGCAGCAGCGCCATCACCGGGAAGGCCGTCCACCGGCCGGTGAACAGCCGGTCCAGCTTCCTGTCCCGGGGGCTGTAGCCCTTGCCCAGGCCTGCCACCACCTGCCGGGCCAAGTCCTCCGCGGCCTGGGCTTGGGCGGCGGAAAGGGCGTCGGCAAACCACTGGGGGCTGTGGGATTTCCAGGCGTCCTCCACCAAGGCCCGCTCTTGAGGTGTGGCGGGCTGCTCCCCGGCCTCTAAAAGGCGCAGGGCGTGCCAGCGGGGATTCTCCCGGCCCTGGCGGCGGAGCAGCGGCGCCAGGCGGTCCACAGCGGCCTCCACCGCCTGGGGATAGCGCACCGGCTGTGGGACGCTGCCGCCGCGCCCTGCGGCAGCCTGGGCCACGGCCTCTTTCAGCTGGGGCAGGCCCCGGCCGCCCCGGGCGGCGCAGCCCACCACCGGCACCCCCAGCTTTTGAGAGAGCCGCTCCAAATCCACGCGGATGCCCTTGCGCTGCGCCTCGTCCAAAAGGTTGACGCACACCACGACCCGGGCGGTGATTTCCAGCACCTGGAGCACCAGAGAGAGGCCCCGCTCCAAGCAGGTGGCGTCGCAGACCACCACCACGGCCTGGGCCTGGCCCGAGAGCAAGTACTCCCGGGCGGCACGCTCCTCCCCCGCCTGGGAGAGCAAGGAGACGCACCCGGGCAAATCCACCAGCTGGTACGCACGGCCTTGGAACTCCCACCGGCCCTGGGCGCTGCCCACAGTCTTCCCGGCCCAGTTGCCCGTGTGCTGGCGCAGCCCTGTCAAGGCGTTGAACACGGTGCTTTTCCCCACATTGGGGTTGCCTGCCAGGGCGATGGCAGGCGTTTCGGCTTCTCCCACGGTATCACTCCTCTCCCCTTCCCAAGGCTATCAACTGGGCGTCCCGGCGGCGCAGGGCCACCACCGCGCCCCGCACCCGGTAGGCGGCTGGGTCCCCCAGAGGGCTTCTTCCCAGGCACTCCACCTGGGCCTCGGGGACAAAGCCCAAATCCTGCAGCTGCCGGCGCAGCTCCCCTTGGGCGGAAAGCTCCCCCACCCAAGCCCGGTGTCCCGGGGCCAGCTGCCACAGGCTTCTGGCGTCCTCCATGTTCTCCCCTCCCCGCTTGGCTGCAAAAACCTTTGTATGCCACTTTATTCCCGGGGCAGCAGATGTGTGCGCCCCTCCCAGATTTTTGTTGACATATGTTCAAAACCAGGGTATGATAGAGCCAAGGACCGATGGAAAGGAGGGAGCTGTTTGGCCAGGCCCAGCAAATGCCGCTGCATCTGCTCCATGCCCCAGGTGACAGAGTTCCTGCCCCGCGGCGCTGTCCCCGAAGCCGGGGAAAGCGTGGTGCTGCAGGTGGATGAATTGGAGGCCATCCGCCTGCTGGACTACCGGGGGTTTACCCAGGAACAGTGCGCGGCACGGATGAACATTTCCCGCGCCACGGTCGCGCGCATCTACGAGGAGGGCCGCCGCAAGGTGGCCCAGGCCCTGGTGGAGGGACGCGGGCTCCGCATAGAGGGCGGGGATGTGATGATCTGTACCAGCCCCCGGCCAGAGTGCGCCGGGGAACCTCATTGCTGCCACAGGCAGGGAAAGGAAGGGTAACATGAAGATTTTAGTCATCGGCGGCGTAGCAGCCGGCACCAAGGCTGCCGCCAAATGGAAGCGGGAGAACCGCGCCGACCAGGTTGTGCTGCTCACCAAAAGCGCGGACATCTCCTACGCGGGGTGCGGGCTGCCCTATTATGTGGGCGGCTCCATTGAGAACCGGGAGGAGCTCATTGTCAACACCCCCCAGAAGTACCGGGGCCTTACCGGCGTGGAGGTGCTCACCCTGCGGGAGGCCACCCATGTGGACCCTGCCGCCAAGGTGGTGACCGCTCAGAACCTGGAAAACGGCCAGGAGGAAACCTACAGCTATGACAAGCTGATTGTGGCCACCGGCGCCTCCGCGGTGAAGCTGCCCCTCCCCGGGGTGGACTTAAACGGCGTGTTCCCCATGCGGGCCCCCGAGGACGCCATCACCATGCGGGACTACCTGGAGGCCAACGGCGTGAAGAAGGCCGTGGTCATCGGCGGCGGCTTCATCGGCCTGGAGCTGGCGGAGAACCTCTTTGACCGGGGCATTGCCGTCACCGTGGTGGAAGTGGCCTCCCAAATCCTCTCCGGCGTGCTGGATGGGGAGATGGCCGGCTACGTCCAGCGCCACCTGCAGCAGAAGGGCATCCGGGTGCTCACCGGCACCAAGGCCACGGCCCTTGTGGGCGATGGCAAGGTGGAGGGCGTACAGACAGACGCCGGCCTGCTACCCTGCGGCGCTGTGGTGGTGTCCGCGGGCATTCGGCCCAACACCGCCTTTTTGGAGGGCACCGGCATCCAGATGGAAAAGGGCGCCATTGTGGTGGACGAATGTCTCGCCACCAGCGTGGCGGACATCTACGCCGCCGGGGACTGCGCTTTGGTGAAGAACCGCCTCACCGGCAAGGCACAGTACTCCCCCATGGGCTCCTCCGCCAACCTGGAGGGCCGCACTTTGGCCCAGAACCTCAACGGGGAGAACAAGACGTACCCCGGCGTGCTGGGCACCGGCGTGGTGAAGCTGCCTGGCCTGAACGTGGGCCGCACGGGCCTGACGGAATCCGCCGCCAAGGAGGCCGGCTACGACGTGGAGACCGTGGTGGCTGTCACCGACGACAAGGCCCACTACTATCCCGGCGCGGCGTTCTTCATCACCAAGCTTTTGGCGGATAGGAACACCCACCAGCTGCTGGGCGTCCAGGTGCTGGGCCCCGGCGCGGTGGACAAGATGGTGGACATTGCCGTGGTGGGCCTCTCCATGGGCTTGAAGCTGGAGGACTTTGAAAACCTGGATTTGGCCTACGCGCCGCCCTTCTCCACGGCCATCCACCCCTTTGTGCAGGCTGTGTATGTGCTGGAGAACAAGCTCTCCGGCGCCATGCAGAGCATGACCCCCGCCCAGTACGCCGCCGGGGCAGCCGAGGGCTACACCGTCATCGACGTGAACCCCCAGCCCACCATCCGGGGTGCCAAGTTCGTGGACCTCTCCCAAGTGGAGGGCCCCATCGAAGGCATCGGCAAGGAGGAGAAGCTGCTGCTGGTGTGCGGCCGGGGCAAGCGGGCCTACTTCCTGCAGAACCGGCTGAAGTTCTATGGCTATGAGAACACCTTGGTGCTGGAGGGCGCCACCACCTTCAACCAGGTGCGGGTGGCCGCTCCCGGCGCCACGGTGCCCCCCGAGGAAATCACCCGGGTGAAGGGCCTGGGCTTCCTGCGGGACAAGAACACCCCCGACTGCTTCAACGGCCGGGTCATCACCCGCAACGGCAAAATCACCGCCGACGAGATGCGGGCCATCACCGAGGCGGCGGAGCGGTTCGGCAACGGCCAGGTGGCCATGACCACCCGGCTGACCATTGAGATTCAGCACATCCCCTTTGACAACATCGAGCCCCTGCGGGAGTTCCTGGCCCAGCACGGCCTGGAGACCGGCGGCACCGGCTCCAAGGTGCGGCCTGTGGTCAGCTGCAAGGGCACCACGTGCCAGTACGGCCTCATCGACACCTTCGCCCTCAGCGAGGAGATCCACGAGCGGTTCTACCACGGCTACAACGACGTGAAGCTGCCCCACAAGTTCAAGATCGCCGTGGGCGGCTGCCCCAACAACTGCGTGAAGCCCGACCTGAACGATTTGGGCATCATCGGCCAGAAGGTGCCCCGCATCGACCTGGACAAGTGCCGGGGCTGCAAGGTGTGCCAGGTGGAGAAGGCCTGCCCCATCCAGGTGCCTGTGGTGCAGGACGGCAAAGTGGTCATCGACGACAGCGCCTGCAACCACTGCGGCCGCTGCGTGGGCAAGTGCCCCTTCAAGGCTGTGGAGGGCTTTACCAGCGGCTACCGCGTCTACATTGGCGGGCGCTGGGGCAAAAAGGTGGCCCACGGCCGGTACCTGGAGAAGGTCTTTACCGACAAGGACGAGGTGCTCAACATTGTGGAAAAGGCCATTCTCCTGTTCCGGGAGCAGGGCCTGACCGGCGAGCGCTTTGCTGACACCGTGGAGCGCATCGGCTTTGAGAACGTCCAGGAGCAACTGCTGTCTGACGGCCTGCTCCAGCGGAAAGAGGAAAACCTGAAGCTGAACGTAAAGGGCGGCGCCACCTGCTAAGCCGCGAAGCGGCGCAGAGGCTTCGCCAGCTACACGTACAACCAACAAAGAGAGGGCCGGGGGACCGGTCCTCTTTTCTTTGCGTTTTCCGCAGCATCCCCCAGCCCGTTTGCAAGACGGTCCCGTTGAATCCTGCATAGCCATAGGGTATAATAAAGAGGTGAAAAACGGAAATGAACGCTTTGATGAAAGGAGAAGGCCCATGGAAAAATATGTGCGGGACTCCTACACCGAGCACGTGCAGATTTTGTCCCAGTCCAGCTTAAACGGCTACAAGCGTCTTTTTGGCGGGCGGCTGATGGAGTGGATTGACGTGGTGGCCGGGGTAGTGGCCCGGCGGCACTCCAACCGGAACGTGACCACCGCCGCCGTGGACAACCTGCGCTTTGAGGGCCCTGCCTATGGCAACGAGACCATTGTGCTGTGCGGGTACATCACCTACACCGGCCGCACCTCCATGGAGGTGTGCGTGCGCACCTATGTGGAGGAGCTCAACGGCCACAAGCGGCTTATCAACGTGGCCTACCTGGTGATGGTGGCCCTGGACGAAAACGAGCGCCCGGTGGAGGTGCCCCGTCTGGTACTGGCCACCGAGGAGGAGCGCCGGGAATGGGAAGCCGCCGTGGAGCGCACCCGCCTGCGGAAAGAGCGCCGGCGCCTGGAGAAGGAAGCGGGAATCTACTGACAAAAAAAGGAGCTGCTGCAATAAGCAACAGCTCCTTTTTCATGCGCGCAAAGCTTGGAAGAACGCCCGCAGCAGCGCTTTGGCCTCGGCCTCGAAGAAGCCGCGGTACAGCTCTGGGCGGTGGCTGTAGGGCAAGGCGAACAGGTCGGCGGCGGTGCCGCAGCAGCCAGCCCTCTCGTCGTCGGCGCCGTAGACCACCCTATCCACGTGGGCGTTGATAATGGCACCCGTGCACATGGGGCAGGGCTCCAAGGTGACGTACAAGTCGCAGCCGGTGAGGCGCCAGGTGCCCAGGGTTTGGCAGGCCTGGTGGATGGCCTCCAGCTCGGCGTGGGCCAAAGCGGTTTTGCCCGCCTCCCGGCGGTTGCGGCCCTCGCCGATGACGCGGCCCTCTTTGACCACCACCGCGCCCACGGGGACTTCCCCCGCGGCGGCGGCCTCCTGGGCCAGCTCCAGGGCCCGGAGCATAAACCGCTTTTCCGGCAAAAAGGCAAGGGGCAGCATCATAGCACGAAAAACAGGCTGAGGGTGTACAGGGCCATCAGGCCCACCACCACCCAGAACATGGGCGCCCGCACAATGGACGCCGCGCTCTCCCCCGCGCCCAAAGGCTGGGAGGGGCCGTCATACCGGGGGGAACGGGGACCGATGAACATGCCCCGCTTGAAAACCAGCAGGAGCACCAACGCCACCAGGCCCACGCCCAGGGGCACCAGCATCAGCAGGTTGTTGACGAAATAGGCCATGTCCCCAAAGAGAAACTCCCCGTGGCTGCCCAGCACGGCGATGAGGTTGTTCAGGCTGTGGATTATCACCGGCAGCCACAGGTTGTTGGTCTTGGCGTAGAGGAAGCCGAACACCAGCCCGGCCACAAAGGCAAACACCACCGTGGAGAAGTCCATGTGGGCCATGCCGAAAATCAAGGCGGAGGCCACAATGGAGAACCCGATGCCGTACTTCCGCAGGGCGGAGAGCACCACGCCCCGGAAGGCGAACTCCTCCATAAAGGGCACCAGCACGGCGGTGATGGCAATGTCCAGCAGCACCACCTGGAGGGATTCCCCGCCCCCCACATAGCTGGAGGCGGACTCATACCCAAAGCTGCCAAAGAAATTGCTGACAAAGGTGGCGGGGTAGTTGCCCAGCAGCGTCACGGCCAGGCCCCCCAGCACACAGAGGAGGCCGCCGCTGAAGCCCACCTTTTCAAACTTTAAGTAGTCCGCGGGGTCGTCCTTGCGGAAGGCCAAATAGGCCACAAAGGGCAGCGCCGTGGCAAGGGGCACCAGCACCCCGGAAAGCCACTGGTAGCCCAGGCTGTTCTGGAAGATGTCCACACCCACCAAGGCCAGCAGCATCTGCAAGGGGAACTGCCAGAACAGGGACAGGGCAAACTGGGCCAGCAGCAGCAGGCACATGCGGTTCATGGTGCGGGTGGCGCCTTTCTGCCGGGGGTCCCGCAGGGGCTTTTCCCCTGGCACGTAAGGCGGCGCGTACACCGGGGCGGCGTACCAGCCAGGCTGGGCCGGCATCGGATAGGCCCCGTAAGGCGCCGGATAGCCTTGGCCCATCCCAGGGTAGGGCGGATACCCAGGGGGCGGCCCCATAGGGGGCACATTGGGCGTTACCTGGGGATAGCCCTGGGGCGGGACGCTGGCCGCCGGGGCCTGCTGGGGCTCCACCGCGGGAGGGACATTCCCGCCGTAGGCCACGGGAGGCGCGCTGGGCGGCACCACCTGTGGATAGCCTTGGAGGGGGACGCTGGCTACTGGGGCCTGCTGG
>JABLTR010041539.1_pt1 | contig 37323 bp, 45 predicted proteins | sample 7160071 | NCBI WGS metagenome assembly JABLTR01 (sample SAMN14651230, study PRJNA627086) | human gut metagenome | isolation source: feces | host: Homo sapiens | reverse complement strand
CGGAAGGTCCTCGCTTTCCGGGAGGAGAGCCGCCGCCTGGGCCGGGTGTACCGCTGCCTGGGGGCGGCGGGCGGCGGCTTTCTGGTAATTTTGCTGCTGTGAAGCTGGTATGATTACGAAAGAGGGGATGGACATGGATGTGGACCTGATCTTTAAGATCGCCGCCATCGGCATTTTGGTGGCGGTGCTCAATCAGGTGCTGAGCCGGGCGGGACGGGACGAGCAGGCCATGCTCACCACCCTGGCCGGGCTGGTGGTGGTGCTGATGATGGTGGTGCGGGAGATCGCGGAGCTGTTCGCGCTGGTAAAGGCGCTGTTTGGCCTATGATCCAGACCATGCTGCAAATTGCCGCCGCGGCGGGGACCGGGGTGCTGTGCGCCGCCGTGGTGCGCCGGGGCGCGCCGGAGTTTTCCCTGGTGCTGGCCCTGGCGGCGGGGGGCTGTGTCCTGTGGCTGGCCATGGACGGCGTGGCCATGCTGGCCCGGGCCATGGAGCTGCTCAGCGCCATGACGGGGCTGGAGAGCTGGGTGCTGGAGCCGGTGTTCAAGACGGTGGTGCTGTCGGTGCTCACCCGGGTGACCGCCGAGGTGTGCCGCTGCGGGGGAGAGAGCGGCATCGCCGCCTTTGTGGAGACGGCGGGGACCGTGCTGGCCCTGGCCGTGGGGCTGCCCCTGGTCCAGGGGGTACTGGAGATGATCGGAGGGATGCTGGGATGAGAGGGATCATAGCCGCCCTGTTCCTGCTGCCCCTGCTGGTGCTTCCGGCCTTTGGGGTGGAGCTGTCCGACTTCTCACAGGCCCAGGACCTCATGGACACCGCCCAGAGCTACGGCGTGGAAGGGGAGGGCGACCTGGACCAGGGACTCAACAGCATATTCCGCCAGGCGGGAGAGCAGATGGGAGAGCTGGTGCAGGGTATCGTCCGCACGGGGCTCAAGCTGTTGGCGGTGGTGCTGCTGTGCGCCCTGGCTGAGACAGTGTGCGCCGGAGGACCCGAGTCCTCCAACCGGGTGGTGGAGCTGGCGGGGGCGGCGGCAGTGGCCGCCCTGACGGTGAGCGACATGAACGCCATGATCGGTCTGGGGCGGGAGACCATCGCCCGCATGGATGACTTTGCGGGCATCCTGCTCCCCGCCATGGCCACGGTGACGGCGGCTACTGGAGCGGTGACAGGGGCGGCGGTGCGCCAGGGGGCCACCGTGCTCTTTTCCGACCTGCTCATCTCGGCGGTGGACCGGCTGCTGGTGCCCCTCCTTTACGCCTATGTGGCCGCCAGCTGCGCCTGCGCAGCCCTGGGCAACCAGGGACTGAAAAAGCTGGCTGGGCTCATTCGGGGGACGGTGGTCTTTTGTCTCACCACCCTGCTGCTGGCCTTTACCGGCTACCTCACCGCCAGCGGAGCCGTGGCGGGCACGGCGGACGCCGCCGCGGTAAAGGCCGCCCGCATGACCATTTCCCGGGCGGTGCCCGTGGTGGGAGGCGTGCTGTCCGACGCGGCGGAGACCGTGCTGGCGGGCGCGGGTATTTTGAAGGGTACCGTGGGGGTGGTGGGCATGCTGGTGGTGCTGGCCATCTGCCTGACCCCCTTTTTTCAGCTGGCCGTCCACTATCTGGCCTATAAAGGGGCGGCGGCCCTGACGGCCACGGTGGCCCCGCCCGCCCTCAGCGGGCTTATGGACAACGTGGGGGGCGCCTTTGGGCTGATGCTGGGCATGACGGGCAGCTGTGCTCTCATCCTGATGATTAGTTTGGTCTCGGCGGTGACGGCGGTGGTGGCCACATGATGGACGCACTGCGCAGCTGGATGCTCAGCGTAACGGCGGCGGCCATTTTGTGTGCCCTGGCCGACTGCGTCATGCCTCAGGGGGGCGTGCGCCGGGCGGGGCGCATCGTGGCGGGCCTGGTCATGGCGGCGGCGGTGCTGGCCCCTCTGTCCGGGGGACGGCTGACGGCGGACCTCAACTGGGACGGGGACTGGATGGCCCTCATCTCCTGGTCGGACCCGCAGCTGGAGCAGGAGGGAGAACGCATGGAACAGGCAGTCATATCCCAGGCCTGCGAGACATATATTGCGGAGAAGGCGGCCGGATTGGGGGCCGACTGTCAGGTGGAGGTGGCCTGCCGCCAGGAGGACGAGGTTCCCCTGCCCTGGGCGGTGACCGTCTGGGGGGAGATGACCCAGAGCCAGCGGGAGCAGCTGAGCCAGATCATCCGGGAGGACCTGGACGTGCCGCAGGAGCGGCAGAGCTTTGCAACAAAGGAGGAAGGGCCATGAAGGTTTCTTGGCCGTGGAATGGGACGCGGTGGAAGGAGTTTTTGCTCCGCTACCGGTATGTGCTGCTGGTGGTGGCGGTGGGCCTGGGGCTCATGCTGCTGCCTACGGGGAAGGAGACCGGGCCGCCCCAGCAGGAGGGGACGGAGAGCAGCTTTTCCCTGGAGGAGTTTGAGGACCGGCTCACCCGGGCTATTTCCAACATCGAAGGGGCGGGGGAGGCCCAGGTGGTCCTGACCCTGGAAGGGGAGGGGCGACAGGTCCTGGCCCGGGATACCACCCAGGGGCAGGACGGAGAGCAGAGCGTCTCCACCGTTACGGTAAACCAAGGCTCGGGGAGTCAGGGGGTGGTGGCGGTGGAGAACCTGAGCCCCAGCTTCCGGGGCGCCCTGGTGGTGTGCCCCGGAGGAGACGACCCGGCTATCCAGTGGAAGATTTTGCAGGCAGTGTCCGCCCTCACCGGGCTGGGCAGCGACCGCATCTGCGTTTGCGGGGGCGGAAACTCGTAAATCAAAATGACAGGGAGGAAACAGGACATGAAAACGGGAAAAGGCGTGTCTCAGCTGTGGCGGCGCAATGCGGTGGTGGCGGTGATCGCGGTGTTCGTGTGCGCGGCGGTCTATCTCAACTGGAACTATGAGCAGCAGGCGGGCAAGGTGCTGGGGGAGTCGGCCATGGTGGGCAATGAGGACCCCCTGCTTACCGGCCAGGAGCAGCAAGAGGGCCAGGAGGGCCAGAGCGGAGACGGCAGCGCTGCCCAGGATGGCGCGGCTCAGAACACCTCGGACTACTTCGCCAACGCCCGGCTCAACCGCCAGCAGGCCCGGGACAGCGCCCTGACGCTCCTCCAGGACGCCGCCGCCGGGGAGGGGGCCGACCAGACCCTGAAGGATGAGGCCAACGCCAGCATCCAGACCATGGCGGACTACACCGTCACCGAGGCCCAGATCGAAAATCTGGTGGTGGCCAAGGGCTACGCCGACTGCGTGGCCTTTATCGGGGAGGGGGAGCTGAGTCTGGCGGTGGCCGCCCCCGAGGGCGGGCTCACCGACGCGGACACCGCACGCATCGTGGATGTGGTGCAGCAGACCGCCGCCTTCACCGCCGACCAGATCAAGATCATCCCCGTGGAGTAAGGGCCCTCGCGGAGAATTTCAGGTTTCGGTTGTCAAATCCCCTTGGGCGTGGTACAATAATGCCATGTATCTTGGCAACTGCAACGTGAAGGAGCGTGACCATCCGTGAGTGAGAACAAAGAATACGTCTCCCGCTCTGATGAGCTGGGCAATATCCATATTTCCGAGGAGGTCCTGGCGGGCATCGCCGCCGCTGCCGCCCTGGAGGTAGACGGCGTGAGCGGTCTGGCCGCCAATCTGGGCAGCGACATCGCCGAGCTGCTGGGCAAGAAGACCCTGGCCAAGGGCGTCCACGTCCAGATGGACGAGGAGAAGGTCACTGTGGACCTGTCTGTCCTCATGGCCTACGGCAACACCATTCCCGGTGTTGGCAAGGCGGTGCAGGACGCGGTGAAGAACGCCGTGGAGTCCATGACCGGTCTGGAGATCGCCGCCGTCAATGTGAACGTGGGCGGCATCACCTTTCCCACTGTGGCCAAGAACTGAATGATCGAAAAATGGGCCGCCGGCTGTAGCTTCAGCCGGCGGCCCGTTTTTTTGCATAAGAGAGCCGCTCCCTTTTGGCGGAAAGGGAGCGGCTGAATATTACCGGGCGTGTGAGGACGTTCCGCAGTTAGGAGAGAGAGAGAAAAACTGCTGGGAGCACGCCGCGGAATGAGGGGGACGCCCGAAGGGAAGTGAGGGACCCCCGGACGTCGGTTAAGCTAAATAGTGCAGCAGCCGGTCGGGCTGTGGGATGTGGTAAAACAGCATTCCCAGCATCCGGCACTGCTGACAGCTCTGCCGGATGCCCAGCACCGCGTTGGCCCGGCCTGCCCCGGACTTCTGTCCGATGGCCTGGTCAAAGCACAGGTTGCCGCAGTCGGCGTCCCGGTCTTCAATGGCCACGTGTAAGGCCTTGCTGATGGGAATGTACATCAAATCATCCCGAACCAGGGCGATGACGCGGAGATTGGTGATGGCATAGAGGGTATTTTTTTCCAGACACAGCTTGTCCAGCACAGGGCGCAGGGACAGCATGGCGGGGAAGAAGGCTACCACAATGAGCAGCACCAAAAAGTCGCTCTGCCTGCCGCCGGCTTGGGCAAACATGGGGGCCAGCACAGCGGCGGCCAGCACCACCACGCAGGCGGACAGCAGCCAGGTGGCGAAAAAGCCGCCCCGATACTGCCGCTGCAGCAGCCGGAAGGGAGCGGGGCGTCCGGACCAGCGGACCTCTTCGCCCTCCAGCAGGACTTCCCGCAGGCGCTGTTCCATTGCATCACTCCCTCTGCCGGGCCGGGCGAATATGCACAGGCCGGTGCTTTCTGTAATTTATTATAGCAAAGAGAGCATAAAAGAGGTGTAAATGTAGGAAAGCAGTCTGCTAAAGAAGCGTTAAGAACTGGAAATTCAGTCCTCCAGCATGCGGTAGCCGATGCCCAGCTCGGTGAGCACGTACTTGGGATCGGAGGGGTTTTCCTTCAGCTTGCGGCGGATGTTGGCCATGTTCACCCGAAGGATCTGGTTGCTGGTGCCGCCGTAGGGACCCCAGACGTGCTCCAGAATAAAATCGTAGGTGAGCACCTTGCCCGCATGGATGCACAAAAGCTCCAGGATCTTGAACTCGTTCTGGGTGAAGTGGATCTCCTCTCCGTTCAGCAGGACCTGGTGCTTGGGGATGTTTACCGTCAGATCCTTGATATGGTAGATGTCCTTCTGGGTGCCCTGGGACATGCGCAGGCGGTCGCTGCGGCGCAGGGTGGTGCGGATGCGGGCCAGCAGCTCGGACACGCCGAAGGGCTTTACGATGTAGTCGTCGGCCCCCATGTCCAGGGCCCGGACCTTTTCCGACTCCCGGTCACGGGCGGAGATGATGATGACGGGGGTCTCCTGTGGCAGGGCGGAGAGCTCCTTTAAAATGTCCATGCCGTCCATGTCGGGCAGGCCCAGGTCCAGCAGCACCAGGTCGGGGCTGTGGGAGTAGAACAGGGACATGCCCTCCTTGCCCCGGAAGGCGGGAATGGGCTTGTAGTCGTTGGCGTTGAGGGCGCGGCAGATGAAGTTGCTGATGGTCTTTTCATCCTCGATGACCAAAATCACGCGTTTCTCATTCATAGCTAGGTTCCTCCATAGGCAGTCCGAAACGGAACACCGCGCCGCCGCTGGGGTCGTTGCCGGCGGCAAAGAAGCCGTTGTGGACCTTGATGATACTTTGACACACGGAAAGGCCGATGCCCATACCCCGGGACGAGTCGCCGGACAGGTCGTTGGCCAGATGGCGGCCGGACTGGACGGCCTGGCTCACCTCCTGGGAGATGCCCTTTCCGTGGTCCCGCACCTCCACCACCGCCCAGTCGTCCTGGCGGAACAGGTGCAGACGGATGCCGTCCCGGTCCCCGGAGTGGCGGATGGCGTTTTCCAGCAGGTTGACGATGACCTGCTTGATGAGCATGGGCTCCATGGGCAGGTAGAGAATGTCATCGGACAGGTCCAGGGTGACGGTGTAGTCGGGGAAGCGGCGGCGGATGGTGAGCAGGGCGTCGCCCGCCACCTCCTCCAGCATCTCCTCCCGCTTGTTCAGGGGCATGGTGCCGTCCCGAATCTTGGTGATGGACAGCAGGTTCTCCACCATGGCGATGAGGGAGTCGGCGTCGCTTTTGATGTCCTGGACCAGAGAGAGGTTTTTTTCCGAGTTTTTGACCTCCTCCGAGGAGAGCAGCACCGCCGCCGCCCCCGAGATGGCGGTGAGGGGGGTGCGCAGGTCGTGGGACACCGCCCGCAGGATGTTGCCCCGGATGGTCTCCCGGGCGGCCTCCAGCTGGATGGCGGTTTTCTCCTCGTTGAGCTTTTCGTTGAGCTCGTACAGGGCTTTGGTCTTCTGTTCCCGGCTGATGGCCTCCTTGGCCAGGAGCTTCACCCGGGTGGTCAGGGCACACACCACCCCGGAGATGGCTACCATGCTCACCATGGCCACGGGGTAGCCCGCGTAGCTCAGGGAGAAGGCCCGGTAGGGGAACATAAAAAAGTAGTTGATGCAGAAGCCGCTGAAGAGGGAGGCGGCAAAGCCGTACAGGTATCCGTCGGTGAGATAGGAGATGACCACCACGGAGAGCACAAAGACCAGGGCGGAGTTGTTTTCCGCGCCGGTGTGCCCGATGAGGATGCTGCTGACCAGATAGGCCCCGCACAGGAAAAACAGGGTGATCAGCAGGTTGCGCAGCACAGGGGGCAGAAAGCCCAGAGTCCGGGACAGCCAGCGCTGGAGCCGGAGCATGTAGCTGGACATGAGAAAAGCGGCCTCCTTCCATTTGCCGGTAAGGGTTTTCCCTCATTATAACAGATGAGGGCGGGAAAGGTAAAGAGAGGGGGAATTTTAACGGATTCTTTACCGGGGAAGGGAAAAATACCGTTGTGTAGGTTTGTCAAACATATTGGACAGTGAGCTCAGATGGGGAAAGCCAGTTGAGGGGCCTCATGGGGAAGTTGTTGGAGCGGCGGTTATGGACAGCGAGCTGCTTAGCGAAGTCGTCCAGGGAGTAAAAGCAGTGGGAGGAATAGAAGCGCTTCTGGTCCTCCCGGTGGCTGCGCTCCACCTTGCCGTTATGGCGGGGCGTGTAGGGGCGGATGAGCTTATGGCGGATACCCAGCTTGGCTGCGGTGGCCTCAAAGAGAGTGGTCAGATCCCGCCTGCTGTTGGAGAAACGGTTGGTAAATTCCAAGCCGTTGTCGGTCTGGACGCACTCCACCCGGATGCCCCGGCGGGCATACCACTTAAACAACCTGTTCAGGAAGTCGGCAGAGGAATAGGTGGACTGCTCCGGGTAGGCGGCCAGAAAACGCAGGCGGGTGAACTCGTCAATGGCGGTGTACTGGTACAGCTTGAGCTCCGGGTCCGCGATGCACTTACGGGGCACAACTTTCACGTCCACCTGGACACGCTGGCCGGGATAGGTCATCTGCTCGTAAGGCTTGGGCTTATAAGGTGCTTGCTTCTTGGGAGAAGGAAACATCCCCAGCTTCCTCATGACCCGGAACAAACTCTCCGGACGGCGAGTGTAGCCCCGTTGCCGCAGCCGGTGCCACAGTTCCACCATACCCAGGTTTGGGTTACGGCGGCGCAGATCTCGGATCAGCTTCAACTCTGCTTCCGTGTGCTGGTTGGGATGGCTGTGAGGCCGCCGGGACTGGCAGGACAGGGACTGCGCCGTTCCATCCCAGCGGGCTTTCCAGAAGTAGATGTACGACCGGCTCTTGTTGTACTTTCGGCTGGCCCGGCTGACGCCGTATTTCTCCGCATACTTCATCAGGGATTGCCGATATGCCATGTCCTGTGTTATACTCTTGCTCATGAAGGATATGGCCCCTCTCGTCAAGTTGTTGTGTCGCAACTCAACTTTAACCGATGAGGCCGTATCCTTCATCCTTTTTTATTGAACTGTCCAACATGTATTGTACTCCTACAGGGGGCGGAAGGAAAAGTTTTCCCGGCTTCTCGCGGAGATTGACAAAACGTGATATAATAAAACCGTTATGCTTGGAACAAAGAGAAGGAAAGCACGAGGTGACGCAAGTGAAGACCACTGAAGACGTTTGGAATATTGTGAACCGCTTGAAGGAGCTGTATCCCGACGGGATCTGCTCCCTGGACTATGATAAGGACTACGAGCTGCTGTTTTCCGTGCGGCTGGCCGCCCAGTGCACCGACGAGCGGGTGAACAAGGTCACCCCGGCCCTGTACGCCCGGTTCCCCACCCTGGAGGCCCTGGCCAATGCGGACATTGCCGAGGTGGAGCAGTACATCCATTCCACCGGATTTTTCCGGGCCAAGGCCCGGGACATCGTGCTGGCCTCCCAGATGCTGCTGTCCGACTACGGCGGCAAGGTGCCCGACACCATGGAGGACCTGTTGAAGCTGCCCGGCGTGGGCCGCAAGACGGCAAACCTCATTCTGGGAGACGTGTACCACGTGCCCGGCGTGGTGGTGGCCGATACCCACTGTATCCGCATCACCGGCCTGCTGGGTCTCACCGACGGGTCCAAGGACCCGGGAAAGGTGGAGCAGCAGCTGCGCAAGGTGCTGCCCCCCGAGGAATCCAACGACTTCTGCCACCGGCTGGTGCTCCACGGCCGGGCAGTGTGTATCGCCCGGCGGCCCCAGTGCCAGCAGTGCGTGCTGCGCCCCTGGTGCGACTATTTCAGCAAAAACGTGGCGGAACCTGCTAAAGACTGACGAAATCCAACATTAAAGAAGGCATGTTACATTGAAACACAGCATACGTGATGGTGCGCAGGCGGGGGAGGGACTGTCCTCCGGGCATTCCACTTGCCTGCGGGCGGGAGGCAAAGCGAAGCTTTGCGGGAAGTTCTTTGCCAAGCTTTCTTACAAGAAAGCGCGCTGGTGCTGCTATACTGTAGGAATGCTTGTGCTGGCCCTGGGCCTGACCCTGAATACCAAAACCGGCCTGGGCGTGTCCCCCATCGTGTCGGTGGCCTACTGTGTGTCCCAGATTTTAGGGCTGAATTTCGGGGATATGACCTTTGTGCTGTACGCCCTGTTTGTGGCGGCCCAGTTTGCCATCCGGGGGAAGAAGAGCCACCTGTACGACCTGCTCCAGTTTCCCCTGAGCCTGGTGTTCAGCCGGGTGCTGAACCTGTTTGACTGGTGCATCCCCTACGACAGCGCCGCCCACGGCTTCTTCTCCAATTTCTTGCTGCTCATCGTGGCTATCCTGTGTACCGGCATCGGCGTGTCCATGACGGTGAATATGCGCCTGGTGCCCAATCCCGGCGACGGCATCGTAGCCGCCGTGGCCGAGAAGATGGGCCGGGACCAGGGCTTTGCCAAAAATATCTTTGACGTGGGCTGCGTCACTGTGACCTGCATCATCGGCCTCGCAGCCAGAGGCCAGGTCATCGGCATCGGCGTGGGTACCCTGGCCGCCATGGTGGGAGTGGGCCGCTCCATCGCCCTGGTGAACCACTTTTTCAAGGACCGGATGTGCCGCGCCGCCGGTCTGCTCCAGCCCGCCTGAGCTTACATTTTCTGCCGAGGTGATTTGTTATGGCATACCGGCCTCTGGCCGATGAGATCCGGCCCCAGACCCTGGATGAGGTGGTGGGGCAGAAGCATATCCTGGGGAAGGATGGGCTGCTGCGCCGGATCATCGAAAGCGGCGACGTGCCCAACCTGATCTTCTACGGCCCCTCGGGCACGGGAAAGACCACGGTGGCCAACATCATCGCCAAGCGCACCAACCGCCCTCTCCACCGGCTCAACGCCACTACCGCCTCCATCAGCGATATCAAGGATATCATCGCCGATATCGGGACCCTGCTGGCCCCGGAAGGAGTTTTGCTTTACCTGGACGAGATCCAGTACTTTAACAAGAAGCAGCAGCAGTCTCTGCTGGAGTTTATGGAGAACGGAAAGATCACCCTCATCGCCTCCACCACCGAAAACCCCTTCTTCTACGTGTTCGGGGCGGTGCTGTCCCGGTCCACTGTCTTTGAGTTCAAACAGATCACCGCCGAGGACGCCCTGCCCGCCGTGGACCGGGGGGTGGAGATCCTCAACGGACGGCTGGACGGGGCTCTGGTCTTGGAGGACGGAGTGCGGGAGCACATTGCCTCCGCCTGCGGCGGAGATATCCGCAAGGCTATGAACGCCCTTGAGCTTCTGGCCTCTGCTGCTAAGAAGGAGCAAGGAAAACTCCTTGTCAGCTTGGAGGACGCCAAAACGGCCGCCCAGAAGTCGGCCATGCGCTACGACCGGGAGGGAGACGCCCACTTTGACATCGCCTCGGCCCTGATGAAGTCGCTGCGGGGCTCCGACCCGGACGCGGCGCTACACTATCTGGCCCGGCTGCTGGAGGCGGGGGACATGACCACCGCCATCCGGCGTCTGCTGTGCTCGGCCAGCGAGGATGTGGGCATGGCCTATCCTCAGGCCGCCCTCATCGTCAAGGCCCTGGTGGACAACGCCCTGCAGTTGGGCCTGCCTGAGGCCCGGCTGCCCCTGGCCCAGGCGGCGGTGCTGCTGGCCACCGCCCCCAAGTCCAATTCCGTCTATCAGGGCATCGCCGCCGCCATGGCCGATGTGAAGGCGGGGCGGACGGGGGACATCCCCCGGGAGCTGCAAAACGTCCATGCCGATTCCGCCGGGCTGGAGCGGGAACAGGGGTACCTGTACCCCCACGACTTCCCCGGCCACTGGGTGCAGCAGCAGTATCTGCCCGAGGAACTGAAAAACCGGAAATACTACCAGTACGGGGACAACAAGACCGAGCAGGCCGCCCGCCGCTACTGGGAGGAGATCAAAAAGCCCTGAGGGGAGAGGAACGGAACGATGGAACAGATTCGTATTTTGGTGGTGGAGGACGACCCGGACATCAACGGCCTGCTGTGTGCCATCCTGAAGGAGGGGGGCTACGAGAGCCGCTCCGCCTTTTCCGGCAGCGAGGGTCTGTTGTGGGCGGAGAAGGAGACCTTTGACCTGGTGCTGCTGGACCTGATGCTCCCCGGCCTCACGGGAGAGGAGTTTATTGCCAAGGTGCGCCAGACGGGCACCGTGCCCATCATCGTCCTGTCGGCCAAGCCGGGGGTGGAGCCCCGGGTGACCGCCCTGGGCCTGGGGGCGGACGACTTCATTCCCAAACCCTTTGACAACCGGGAGGTGCTGGCCCGGGTGGAGGCCCAGCTGCGCCGCAGCAAGAAGTTCTCCGCGCCGGCGGCAAAGAAGTCCCGCCTCACCTGGGGCAGCCTGGTGCTGGACCAGGAGGAGTTTACCGTCACCGCGGCGGGCAACCCCGTGACCCTCACCGCCCGGGAGTTTGAGATCCTCTCGCTGCTTATGGAGTACCCCAAAAAGGTGTTCACCCGGGAGCAGATCTACCAGCACGTGTGGGGAGAGGACTACTTTGGGGACGACAACACCGTCAACGTCCATATCAGCAACCTGCGGGGCAAGCTGAACCGGGCCGGGGGCGGGGAGTACATCAAGACCGTCTGGGGCATCGGCTTTAAAATGGCCGACCTATAAGAGGGAGGAAACCATGGACATCCATGTCAACGATGTGATGAAGATGAAAAAGACCCATCCCTGCGGCAGCCGGGAGTGGCTCGTTTTGCGGGTGGGGATGGACTTCAAGCTGCGCTGCCAGGGCTGCGGCCGGGAGGTCATGATTCCCCGGAGCAAGGCGGAAAAAAGCATGCGCCAGGTCCTGCGGGACGGCCAGCCTGTAGACGTGTAATATTTTTTGAGAAGGAAAGGAAGTTGTTATGAGATACGACAGCGACGTACTGTACCGGCCCCCGGGAGAGTGGAAGAGCTACCTGCTCCAGTGCACCATCGGGTGCTCCTACAACAAGTGCACCTTCTGCGCCATGTACAAGGGAAAGCAGTTCCGCATCCGCCCGGTGGAGGAGATTTTGGAGGATATCGACATGGCCCGGGACTACTACGGCCCCGGCCTCAAGCGGGTGTTCCTCATGGACGGAGACGCGGTGATCATGAAGACCGGCGACCTCATCCGGGTGCTGGAGAAGCTGTATGCCACCTTCCCCGCCCTGGAGAAGGTGACCACCTACGCCGGGCCCCGCAGCACCCTGGCCAAGTCCCCTGAGGAGCTGCGGGACATTCGCCAGGCGGGCCTCAACCGGGCCTACCTGGGCGTGGAGAGCGGCAGCGACGCCGTGCTGAAAGCCATCAACAAGGGCGTCACCGCCGCTGAGATGCTGGAGGCGGGGCAGAAGCTGGTGGCGGCGGGCTTTGACCTGTGGGCCATCGTCATCATGGGCCTCACCGGCCAGGGGGGCGACTGGGAGGAGCACATCCTGTCCACCGCCAAGATGATCAACGCCATGAAGCCCCGGCACCTGTCCGCCATGACCTTCGCCCCCGCCAAGGGCACCCCCCTGGGGGAGGACGTGCTGGCCGGGCGGTTCCAGGTGTGTACCCCGGACCAGATTTTGGAGGAGTGCCATCTGCTGGTGGAGAACCTGGACGTGGACCCGCTGCACTTTACCAGCAACCACGCCTCCAACTACCTGCCCCTGAAGGGCGGCCTGCCCGAGGACCGGCAGAAGTTTTTGGACCTGCTGGACCAGGCTCTGGCGGGAAAGATCCGCCTGAGACGGACCCTGAACCGCGGCATTTAACATGTAAAAAACCCCTTCCGCAGCAGCGGAAGGGGTTTTTCTTTACCAGGGCAGCCAGCCGTCGGCCTCCCGGGCGACCATCACGTCCAGCGCGCCGTCCAGCAGCATGGCGGCCTGCCCCCGGGTAAGGGTCTGGCTCAGGGCGTCAGTGCTGGTGTCCTCCAGGCGCACCACGCCGGAGGCGGCCAGATTGGCCGCGGCCTGGCCCGCCCAGTGGCCTTCCCCGGCCTGAGGGGAGAAGACCTCCATGGGCACGTCGGAGATGTCCAGCAGCTGGTCCAGCATCACGTCGGCCTCGCCCTGAGTGATGCCTTCCTCCGCCTGGAATACAGGGGCTCCGGAGTCAGAGCGGCTGCCCTGGATGACCCCCGCCTTCAACGCGGCGGAGACGGCGCCCTTGGCCCAGGTGGGGATGGCCTCGTCATCGGAGAAGCCGGTGACCGACACGTCCTCCAGGGGCGCCAGTCGGGCGGCGGCCATGGCCATGGACAAAAATTCCGCCCGGGTGACGGGCTGGTCAGGCTGGAAGAAGTACTGCCCGTTCATGCAGGCCCCCACAAAGATGTCCTCCTCCGCCAGGCGGATGGCCGCCTTGTGGGCGGGGTCGCCGCTGAGGTCGGAGTAGGTGACCTTGGTGTCGGGCTTGCTGATGTTGATGGTGACGGTAGCAGTCTGGGAGGTGTTGCCCGCCGAGTCGGTGGCAGTGTAGGTGAAGGTGTCCTTGCCTGTCTTGTTCTCATAGGGAGTATAGACAAAGCGGGCCGAGCCGTCCTCGGCCATGGTCACCTCGCCCCGGGCGGGGGTTTTCACCAGCTGAAAGGTGAGGGGGTCCCCCTCGCCGTCCACGGCGTCAAAGTAGCCGGTGATGGCGATATTGCGGTAGGTGGCCAGGTCCATGTTCCGGGCAATGGGGGGCTGGTTACTTTCCTTCAGAAAATAGAGGGTGACAGTGGTGGGTTCCGACTGCCCGGCCTGCCCGGAGAAGGCGGCGGTGAAGGTGAAAGTGGCGGTGTCCGCGCTGGGCTGGGCGGCGCACTGGAAGGTGAGCCCGGCCAGAGCGGAGGCCTCAATGACGGACCCGGCGGACAGAGGCTGGCCCCCCAGAGTGAGGGTGCCGGTGCCCAGGTCGGGCAGAGAGTTCAGGGTGATGGCGCTGGCCTGAGCGAAGTCCTCCTGGGTGAAGGAGATGGACTCGCCGGCCAGACAGTTTTTGGAGAAGTCAGGGACGGCGGAGGGCGACTCCTTTTTGTCCCAGAAGAAGGCGGCGGCGGGCTGGACCAGACACAGCACCAGAGCGGCCGCCAGGACGGCCCCCAGGCCGCCGCGGAAGGGGGAGAAGTGTTTCAAAACGGGTAAACCTCCTTTGTGAGATGGGGATACCCGTATTGTTTGCTAAGGGAAGGGAAATATGCCGCGTTGGGAAAATGTTTACGCCCCCCGGTCCCGCAGCCAGCTGGGCAGTGTCCGGGCTTTGGCGCTGGAGACGATGCCCATGGCGGCAAAGAGGGTGATGATGGAGGAGCCGCCGTAGCTGATGAAGGGGAGGGTCAGGCCCATAACGGGGAAGAGGAACAGGCACATGCCCACATTGGCGGCTATCTGGACGATGAGCATGCCCGCCATACCCATGGACACGTAGGCGTAGAAGGGGGAGTTGGCCGTCCGGGCCACCCAGATGCACCGCAGGATGATGAGGGTCAGCAGGCCCAGCAGCAGCAGGCAGCCCACCATGCCGAACTCCTCGCCGCACACGGCGAAGATGAAGTCGGTGTCACGGGCGGGGAGGGTGGACTCGTAGGGGGACTGGGTCATGTTGCCCTGGAGATAGCCCTTGCCGAAAATCTGCCCCGAGCCGATGGCCATAATGGAGCGGGTCTGCTGGAAGCCCACGTCCTGGGGCTCGTAGCTGTGGTCAAAGATGACCCGGAAGCGCTTGATGAGGTACAGGCTGTCCCAGGCCTTGGTCTCGGGCAGAATAAAGACCCACAAAATCACAAAGGTGGTCACCAGGATGAACCCGGCCAGCAGGAACCAGCGCACCTTCACTCCGGCGCTCCAGGACATGACCACAAAGATAAAGGTGTACACCACGCACATGCCCATGTCTCCGCATACTGCGGCAATGAGGGCCAGCATAAACAGGGTGTGGCCGCCGATCTGGATCACCGAAGGGATGGAACCGATGTCCCGGCCGTCCTGCTGGATCTTGGTGATCTGTAGCGAGAGCAGCAGGATGAAGGGGATCTTGACGATCTCGTTGGGCTGGATGTTCATGGGCAGGAAGGGGAAGTGGAGCCAGTTGCGGTTGCCGCCCGCCTCATAGCCCAGGGGGGTGAGGATGAGCAGGATGAAAAACACGTTGAAGGCCAGCAGCCACTTCCAGTTTTTCTCCACGAACAGCTGAAAATCCACGTAGGTGCAGAAGATGTAGATGATGACGCCCAGCAGGATGGCGATCAACTGAATGATCACCTCTCTGCCCTTGTCCTCCACATTCCACCGGGTGGCGGAATAAATGAGCATCACGCCAAAACCGCTGGCCAGAAGGCACAGCGACAGCAAAAACATATCGCCTTTTTTCCAAAACTCCTCCAGGGGAGAAAACAATGTCTTCACGGGCGGACCTCGCTTTCCTAGGATACGGGCATATATTTTATCACTTTTTGCTGGAAAGGTAAACGGGAAGTATGTTATAATCTCCTTAAATTCAAAAACGATCTGTGAACAAAGGAGGGCTCCAGATGGAATATATCACCAACAGTCCTGAGGAGACCGAGGAGCTTGGCCGCCGCCTGGCGGCCGTTTTGACGCCGGGCAGCGTGGTGGCCTACACCGGCGACCTGGGTGCGGGCAAGACCGCCTTTACCCGGGGCCTGGCCCGTGGCTTGGGCATTGAGGGCGGAGTGACCAGCCCCACCTTTACCATTGTCAACGAATATGAGGGGGGGCGGATGCCCCTGTTCCACTTTGATATGTACCGCCTGGGCGGGGAAGAGGAACTGTTCGACATCGGCTGGGACGACTACCTGGCCCGTGGGGGCGTGTGCGCCGTGGAGTGGAGTGAAAACGTGGCCGGGGCCCTGGAAGGGGACGCGGTGCGGGTGGACATCCGCCGGGGCGCCCACGACCAGCAGCGGATCATCTCGGTGGAAAACGCCCCCGACCTCTCTAAGGAGGGCTGAACCATGGAACTTTGGCAGTATGAGCAGCAGGCCCTGGACCAGGGCCATCCTCTGGTGTGCGGCTGCGACGAGGCGGGAGCGGGCCCCCTGGCGGGTCCGGTGTACGCCGCGGCGGTGGTGCTCCCCTTTGGGGAGGACATCCCCGGTCTCAACGACTCCAAAAAGCTGACGGAGAAAAAGCGGGAGGCTTTGTTCCCTGTGATCCAGGAGCGGGCGGTGGCCTGGGCGGTGGCCCGGGTGGAGGCCGAGGAGATCGACCGCACCGACATTCTCAGCGCCCGCATGAAGGCCATGCAGCTGGCCATCGACGGCCTGGGGCAGGAGGGCGTGTACGCCCTCATCGACGGCAACCGGGACAAGGGGCGCAGCTTCGCCATTACCACGCCCCACGTCTGTATTGTAAAGGGAGATTCCCTGTCAGCGTCCATCGCCGCGGCCTCGGTGTTGGCCAAGGTGAGCCGGGACCACTGCATGCTGGAACTGGCCCGGGAGTACCCCCAGTACCAGTTTGAAAAGCACAAGGGCTATGGGACCAAGCTCCACTACGAGCTGCTGCGGGCCTACGGCCCCAGTCCCATCCACCGCCGCACCTTTTTAAAGAACCTGTGAGCGGGCAGGACAGCCGCCTGCTGGGCCGCTGGGGAGAGGCCCTGGCGGGGGAGTATTTGCGGAAGAAGGGGTACCGCCTGGTGGCCAGCGGCTGGCGGTGCCGGTTTGGAGAAAGCGACCTCATTGCGGAAGGGAAGGGGTACCTCTGCTTTGTGGAGGTGAAGCTGCGCAAAAGTGAGCGCTTTGGCGCGGGGGCAGAGTTTGTGGACGGACGCAAGCAGCAGCGCCTGCGCACCACCGCCCAGCTCTACCTGCAGCAAAACCCTACCTCGCTCCAGCCCCGTTTTGACGTCATCGAGATCCTGGCCCCCAACGGAATGGGGTCGCCATCTCCCAAAATACGACATATTGAGAATGCCTTTTGACCCGGTGGGGAAAGAACCCCCTTCTTTTTCCGGCTAAAAACTTGACCGCGGAAGAGAAAACTGGCATAATAGCTTTTTAGAGAATGTACGGCAGTGCCGTACCCAACCACAACATAGAATGGAAGGAATCAATATGCAATACATCAGCACAAGAGACCGGGAAGAACAGTTCTCCGCCTCGGCGGCCATTGCCAAGGGCCTGGCTGACGACGGCGGTCTGCTCACGCCTGTGTATCTGCCCAAGCTGCCCCGCCGCGCCTTGGAGGAGCTGAAGGACATGTCTTATCAGCAGCGGGCGGTATACGTCATGAAGCTGTTTTTGGACGAGTTTTCCGTGAAGGAGCTCACCGACTTCGCCAACGCCGCCTACGGCCCGGAGAAGTTCGACACCCCCGCCGTGGCTCCGGTGCGGGTGCTGGATGACCGCACCTTCTGTCTGGAACTGTGGCATGGCCCCACCTGCGCCTTTAAGGACATGGCGCTGCAGATGCTGCCCCACCTGCTCACCGCTTCCCTGCACAAGCAGGAGGAGAAGAAGACGGTGTGCATCCTGGTGGCTACCTCCGGAGACACCGGCAAGGGCGCCCTGGAGGGCTTCAAGGACGTGGACCGCACCCGCATCCTGGTGTTCTACCCCAAAAACGGCGTCTCCGCCGTGCAGGAGCTGCAGATGGTCACCCAGGAAGGGGAGAACGTGGGCGTCTGCTCCGTGGTGGGCAACTTCGACGACGCCCAGACTGGTGTGAAGAAGCTCTTCTCCGATGAGCAGCTGCGTGCCGAGCTGGCCCAGCGGGGTTTCTTCCTGTCCTCTGCCAACTCCATCAACTGGGGCCGCGTCCTGCCTCAGATCGTCTACTACATCTCCGCCTACTGCGACCTGCTGCGCCAGGAGAAGATCCAGCTGGGCGAGGCGGTGAACATCTGCGTGCCCACCGGAAACTTCGGCAACATCCTGGCGGCCTACTATGCCAAGGACATGGGCGTGCCCATCAACCGCCTGATCTGCGCCTCCAACAGCAACAACGTGCTTACCGACTTCTTCAACACCGGTGTGTACGACCGCAACCGTACCTTCTATAACACCATCTCTCCCTCCATGGACATCCTGGTCTCCAGCAACCTGGAGCGCCTGCTCTACGCCATCACCGGGGAGAACAGCATGGTGCGGGACTGCATGAGCCAGCTCACCGCCACCGGCCGCTACCAGGTGGACGAGCGGACCATGGACAAGATCAGCCGTCTGTTCAAGGGCTACTGCTGCGACAACGAGGAGACCAAGCGGGTCATCGGCGCCATCTACCGCCAGTTTGACTACCTCATCGACCCCCACACCGCCGTGGCCTTCTCCGCCCTGGGCAAGTACCGGGAGGAGACGGGGGACGAGACCCCCGCCATCGTGGCTTCCACCGCCAGCCCCTTCAAGTTCTGCGACAGCGTGCTTTCCGCCCTGGGCGAGAAGGAACTGGCCGAGGGCCTGGACATCCTGGACCAGCTCAGCGAGAAGACGGGCCAGCCCGTTCCCGCCCCTCTGGCCGCTCTGCGGGACAAGAAGCCCCGCTTCCAGGAGACGGTGGAGAAGGACCACATGGTGGACGCGGTGCTGGAGATGCTGAAATAAAGGAGTTGCATCAATGGCCCTGTACGTCATCGGAGACACCCATCTGTCCCTGGGCGCGGACAAGCCCATGGATGTGTTCGGCGGAGGCTGGACCGGCTACGTGGAAAAGCTCAGGGAGGGCTTTTCCAATATAAACCCGGAGGACACCGTGGTTCTCTGCGGGGACCTGTCCTGGGGTATGAGCCTGGAGCAGGCCCGGCAGGACTTCGCCTTTCTGGACGCGCTGCCCGGACGGAAGATCCTGCTGAAGGGAAACCACGACTACTGGTGGACCACCGCGGCCAAGATGGAGCGTTTCTTTGCCCAGAACGGGTTTACCACCCTGGAGATCCTGCACAACAACTGCTGCCTGTACGGCGAGCTGGCCCTGTGCGGCACCCGGGGATGGTTTTATGAGGAGGAGCGGGGCGAGCACAGCGCGAAGATATTCAACCGCGAGCTCATTCGGCTGGAGACCTCCCTGAAGGCGGCAGGGGAGCGGGAGAAGTACTGCTTTCTCCACTACCCGCCCCTGTACCAGGGATACCGCTGCCAGCCCATCATCGACCTTTTGCAGGCCTACGGAGTGCGCCGCTGCTACTACGGCCATCTCCACGGCGGCAGCCACCGCCTGGCCATCTCCGGCCTGGTCGGGGGGGTAGAATACCGCCTGGTTGCGGCAGATTACCTCCATTTTTCCCCGGAAAAGGCCGCCGATTGAGTTGGAAATAAAAAATTCACGGAAAATTTGGAAATAAGTCTGGTCAAACCGTCATCTATCTGGTAAAATACCATGGCGAAAGTATACAAGCGCAGCCGGAATTCCCCGTGCGACCAGCTCCGGCAGCGCTCACAGGAGGAAAAGTTACATGAAGGTCACCAACGTCGAGAAGAAAGAAAACAGCACGGTCGAGCTGACCATCCAAGTGGAGGCCGCCGACTTTGAGGCCGCTGTTCAGAAGGCTTATCTGAAGAACCGCTCCCGTATCTCTGTGCCCGGCTTCCGCAAGGGCAAGGCTCCCCGCAAGATCATCGAGAGCATGTACGGCACTGCCGTGTTCTATGAAGACGCCATCAACGACGTCTATCCCGCCGCTTACGAGGCCGCTGTGCAGGAGCAGGGCCTGGAGGATATGGGCCACCCCGTGATGGACATCGTGGAGGTTGGCAAGGAGCAGGGCCTCATCTTTACCGCCCTGGTTTCCGTGCGTCCCGAGGTGAAGCTGGGCCAGTACAAGGGCCTGACCGCTCCCAAGAACGTGGCTGAGGTCACCGAGCAGGACATCGACGCTGAGATGGAGCCCTACATCAAGCGGGCTACCCGTCAGGTCAGCGTGGACACCGAGATCCGCATGGGCGACACCGCCGTCATCGACTTCGAGGGCTTTGACAACGGCGTGGCCTTCGAGGGCGGCAAGGGCGAGAACTACAGCCTGGAGATCGGCTCCGGCTCCTTCGTCCCCGGCTTCGAGGATCAGCTCATCGGCATGAAGGCCGGTGAGGAGAAGGAGATCAACATCACCTTCCCCGAGGACTATGTCCCCGATCTGGCCGGCAAGGCCGTGGTGTTCAAGGTCAAGGTCAACGAGGTCAAGGAGCCCCAGGTTCCCCAGGTGGACGACGAGTTCGCCAAGGACGTGTCCGAGTTTGAGACCCTGGCCGACTTCCGCAAGGATTTGGGCGAGAAGCTGGCCAAGCGCCGCGCCGCTCAGGCCGACGACGAGTTCGAGGAGGCCATCCTGAAGCAGCTGGTGGACAACATGCAGGTCGAGATCCCCGACGGCATGGTGGAGACCCAGCTGGACAAGCTGATGGACGAGTACGCCATGCGCATGCAGAGCCAGGGTATGTCCGTCAACGAGTACCTGAAGATGATGGGCATGACTCCCGAGATGATGCGTTCCTCCGCTAAGCCCTCCGCTCTGCGTCAGGTCCAGATCCAGCTGGCCCTCAACGCTGTTGCCGAGGCTGAGAAGATCGAGATCAGCGACGAGGACTGCCAGGAGGAGATCAAGAAGCTGGCTGAGCAGTACAAGCTCACCGAGGACCAGGTGAAGGCCGCCGTTCCCATGGAGAACCTGAAGAGCGACCTGCGCCTGCAGAAGGCCAGCGACCTGGTCATCGCCGAGGCCAAGGTGGGCGAGGCCCCCAAGGCTGAGGAGACTGAGGAGAAGCCCAAGAAGACCACCCGGAAGAAGAAGACCGAGGAGGCCGCCGAGGGAGAGGAGAAGCCCAAGCGCACCCGCAAGAAGAAGGTAGAGGAGCCCGAGGAGACCCCTGCTGAGTAAGATTCATTTCGTCCCGGGGTGGCCTTTGGCCGCCCCGGGCGTATGTGCGTTTTGACGGAGCCGCGGGAAAAGTTGGAATCATTTTCCCCGCCGGTGGGCATACTTTGGTATCACCGTCAGAAAAGGAGTATTTCTTATGAGTTTAGTTCCCTATGTAGTAGAGCAGACCAACCGGGGCGAGCGCTCCTATGACATCTTCTCCCGGCTGCTCAACGACCGCATCATTTTCCTGTCTGAGGAGGTCAACGACACCACCGCCTCTCTGGTAGTGGCCCAGCTGCTCTACCTGGAGAGCCAGGACCCGGACAAGGACATCCAGTTTTACATCAACAGCCCCGGCGGCTCCGTCACCGCGGGCATGGCCATCTACGATACCATGCAGTACGTCAAGTGCGACGTGTCCACCATCTGCATCGGCCTGGCCGCCAGCATGGGCGCCTTCCTGCTGTCCGCCGGCACCAAGGGCAAGCGTCTGGCTCTGCCCAACTCTGAGATCATGATCCACCAGCCCTCCGCCGGCACCCAGGGACAGATCACTGACATGGCTCTGCACCTGAAGCGCTTGGAGGTGGTCAAGGAGCGGATGAACCGCATCCTGGCCGAGAACACCGGCAAGAGCGTGGAGCAGGTCACCGCCGACTGTGAGCGGGACAACTTCATGACCGCCCAGCAGGCTCTGGAGTACGGGCTCATCGACCGGGTGATCGAGAAGCGGTAACACAACGACGGCAGAGTGGGGGCGGAGAGGTCCCCACTCTGCTTTGTAACTGAGAAAGTATTGAGGTAAGAGATTCATGGCAAAAAACGACGAAAAGCGCGCTGTCCGCTGCTCCTTCTGCGGGAAGCATCAGGATCAGGTGCGGCGGCTCATCGCCGGACCGGGCTGCTACATCTGCAATGAATGTGTTCAGCTGTGCATGAGCATCCTGGAGGAGGAGGACGAGATCGCCCGGGAGAGCCTGCCCATGGAGCAGATCCCCGACGCCATTCCCGCCCCCCGGGAGATCCACGCGGTACTGGACCAGTACATCATTGGCCAGGAGAGCGCGAAAGTCGCCTTGTCCGTGGCGGTGTACAACCACTACAAGCGGATCTACTTTGGCGGCGGGGACGATGTGGAGCTGCAGAAGAGCAACATCCTGCTCATGGGCCCCACCGGCTGCGGCAAGACCCTCTTTGCCCAGACCCTGGCCCGGGTACTGAAGGTGCCCTTTGCCATCGCCGACGCCACCACCCTCACCGAGGCTGGCTATGTGGGCGACGACGTGGAGAATATCCTGCTGCGCCTGGTCCAGGCTGCCGATTACGACATCGAGCTGGCCGAGCGGGGCATCATCTATATCGACGAGATGGATAAGATCGCCCGGAAGAGCGAGAACACCTCCATCACCCGGGACGTGTCCGGCGAGGGCGTGCAGCAGGCGCTGCTGAAGATCCTGGAGGGTACCGTGGCCAACGTGCCTCCCCAGGGCGGCCGGAAGCACCCCCACCAGGAGTTCATCCAGATCGACACCAAGAACATCCTGTTCATCTGCGGCGGCGCCTTCGACGGCATCGACAAGATCATCGAAAACCGCCTGGATAAGCGCTCCATGGGCTTCGGCGCCCAGGTGCAGAGCAAGAAGGAGCGCAACGTGGGCCAGCTCTTCAAGGAGATCCAGCCCCAGGACCTGCTGAAGTTCGGCATCATCCCCGAGCTGGTGGGCCGTCTGCCCATCATCACCACCCTGGAGTCTCTGGACCGGGAGCAGATGGTGCAGATCCTCACCGAGCCCAAGAACGCCCTGGTCAAGCAGTACCAGAAGCTGATGGAGTACGACGATGTGGAGCTGGAGTTCACCCAGGACGCCCTGGAGGCTGTAGCCGACCGGGCGGTGGAGCGGAGCATCGGCGCCCGCGGCCTGCGTGCCATTCTGGAGGAGATCATGACCCGGATCATGTACGACGTGCCCTCCGATCCCACCATCGTCAAGGTGACCATCCACGCCGACTGCGTCACCCAGGGCGCCCAGCCTGAGATCCAGCGGGATCCCAACCGGGTGCGCCGGGAGCCCATGGGACAGGTGGCCGCCCGCAGCGAGCGGGGCGGTCTGCCGGGAACCAATGTCGGCTGATTGAACTGATACAGCGCAGCAGCCTGCGGTCCACCCATAGGGCGGGCCGTGGGCTGTGCTTCTATTCCCCTGAAAGGAAGTGAGAGTTATGAAAAAGGATTGGACCAAAGAAGAACTGGAGACCATGCCGGTGATCGCCCTGCGTGGGCTGACCATTTTCCCCCATGTGCTCATTCACTTTGACGTGGCCCGGGATATGTCCATCAAGGCTCTGGAGCAGGCCATGTCCGCAGGCGGTCCCGTGTTCCTGGTGGGACAGAAGGACCTTTCGGTGGAGAAGCCGGAGGAGAAGGACCTGTACCGTGTGGGCACCATCTCCAAGGTGCGGCAGATCCTCCGCATGCCCGGGGACAATGTCCGGGTCATGGTGGAGGGCGACAGCCGGGGCAGCCTGGAGGAGGTCATCCGCACCGCCCCCTATCTGGAGGCCAAGGTGCGGCCCATCCCCCAGGAGAAGGCGGGGAGCAACTCCGCCAAGACCGAGGCCCTGATCCGTTCCACCTATGAGATGTTCCAGCAGTACACCGACCTGGCCCCCAAGACGGCCCCCGACCTGCTCATCAACGTGCTGGCCAGCGAGGACCCCGGCTACATCGCAGACTTTATTGCCCAGAACATCGCCATGCGCAACAACGATAAGCAGGCGGTGCTGGAGGAGCTGCGCCCCGTGCGCCGTCTGGAGCGTCTGTACCGCCTGCTGTGCCGGGAGGTCGAGATCCTGGGCCTGGATATGGAGATCCAGAACCGCGCCCGGGAGCAGATGGCCGACAACCAGCGGGACTACTACCTTCGGGAGCAGATGAAGGCCATCCAGGCCGAGCTGGGCGAAGGGGAGGGGAGCGGCGACGACATCAGCGACTACCGCAAGAAGATCGCCGAGGCTCCGCTGCCCGACGTGGTGCGGGAGCGCCTGGAAAAAGAGGTGAGCCGCCTGGCCAAGCAGCCCTTCGGCTCCTCTGAAGCTACCGTCATGCGCAACTACCTGGATGTGTGCCTGGAGCTGCCCTGGGGCAAGCGCACCAAGGAGCGGGTCAGCGTGGAAGCCGCCCGCAAGGTGCTGGACCGGGACCACTTCGGCCTGGAGAAGGTGAAGGAGCGGGTGCTGGAATTCTTGGCCGTGCGCCAGCTGGCTCCCGAACTGAAGGGGCAAGTAATTTGCCTTGTCGGACCGCCTGGCGTGGGCAAAACCTCCATCGCCATGTCGGTGGCCAAGGCCCTCAACCGCAAGCTGGCCCGGCTGTCTCTGGGCGGCGTCAGCGACGAGGCGGAGATCCGGGGTCACCGCAAGACCTATGTGGGCTCCATGCCCGGCCGCATCATCAATGCCATCAGCCAGTCGGGCAGCTGCACCCCCTTGCTGCTGCTGGACGAGATCGATAAAATGGGTCACGACCACCGGGGCGACCCCTCCGCCGCCCTGCTGGAGGTACTGGACGTGGAGCAGAACAGCACCTTCCGGGACAACTTCCTGGAGGTCCCCTTCGACCTGTCCGACGTTCTGTTCATCACCACCGCCAACACCACCGAGACCATTCCTCGTCCTCTGCTGGACCGTATGGAGGTCATCGAGCTGTCCAGCTACACCGACGAGGAGAAGCTGCAGATCGCCAAGCGCCACCTGCTGCCCAAGGAGCTCAAGCGCCACGGGCTGGAGAAGAGCCAGCTGAAGGTGTCCGACGGAGCGCTGCGGGAGATGATCGCCTCCTATACCCGGGAGTCCGGCGTGCGTGTTCTGGAGCGGAAGCTGGGGGCCCTGTGCCGCAAGGCGGCCATGAAAATCGTCTCCGGCGATGACAAGCAGATTCGCATTACAGACCGCGATTTGAAAGAGTATCTGGGCGCGCCCCGGTACTATCCTGAGCGCCAGGCCCTGGAAGAACGGGTGGGCGTGGTCAACGGTCTGGCCTGGACCAGCGTGGGCGGCGAGCTGCTGGAGGTGGAGGTCAACGTGGTCCCCGGCTCCGGCAAGATCGAGCTCACCGGCAACCTGGGCGACGTGATGAAGGAGTCGGCCCACGCCGCCCTCAGCTTCATCCGCAGCCGGGCCGACCGGCTGGGCATCCCTGCCGACTTCTATAAGGAGAAGGACATCCACGTCCACTTCCCCGAGGGCGCCGTGCCCAAGGACGGCCCCTCCGCCGGTATCGCCATTACCACGGCCATGGTCTCCGCCCTCACCGGCTCCCCGGTAAAGCGGGGCATCGCCATGACCGGCGAGGTCACCCTGCGGGGCCGGGTGCTGCCCATCGGCGGCCTGCGGGAAAAGACCATGGCCGCCCTGCGCAACGGCATCAAGACGGTGATCATCCCCGCCGACAACGAGAAGGATCTGGACGAGATCGACCAGACGGTGCGCGCCGCCCTGCATTTTGTCCTGGTGGACCAGGCCGAGCAGGTGCTGGCCGAGGCCATCGTGCCCAGCTCCGGCGGCGCCGGGGCGGAGGAGGCCATGGCGGCCCTGCCCCGGGAGAAGCAGACGGGCCGCACCAGTCTGCGGCAGTAAGGAGGAGAGCCCATGGCTATTAATTTACAGAAAGCGGAGTTCATTCTCTCTGCCGCGTCCCCCAAGGACTTTCTCCGGGACCGCCTGCCCCAGGTGGCCTTTTCCGGCCGGTCCAACGTGGGAAAATCCTCCGTCATCAACCGGCTGCTGAACCGGAAGAACTTCGCCCGGGTGGGTGCCGCCCCCGGCAAGACCACCCACATCAACTACTTCAAGATCGATGGAGCCTTCTATCTGGTGGACCTGCCCGGCTATGGCTATGCCAAGGTGTCCAAGTCGGAGCGGGACCGCTGGGCCAAGCTTATGGAGGGCTACTTTGCCGACCCCGAGCTCATGACCCTGGGCGTGATGATCGTGGACTCCCGTCACAAGCCCACGGCGGACGACTGCACCATGGCCCAGTGGTACCGGGAGGCGGGCTGTCCCTTCCTGGTGGTGGCCAACAAGCTGGATAAGCTGAAGAAAAGCGAGATCCCCGGCAATCTCCAGCGCATCCGGGATACCCTGGAGCTGGGGGAGGAGGATGTGGTCATCCCCTTCTCCGCGGAAAAAGGGGAGGGGAAGCAGGAGCTTCTCAACGCCATCCTGGCCAGCGTGGAGGGCCGCACCGTAGCGGAATAATGAAAAACCCGACCGCCTTTGGCGGCCGGGTTTCCTTTCCATTGCTTTTTTCTCTGTCTGCGGGTATAATGCAGATATACCCGGGACCCAGGTCCCCAATTGCATGTGTCTTCTGGAAAGGAGGACTTTGTTCTATGAGCTTTGATCCTTATGAGTTTGACCGCAGCTATCCCGCTGTCGACGCGGGGCTGACTGAGTCACAATATACCGTGCGCACCTTCCTGTGGATGGTGCTGGGACTGATGATCACCTTCGGCGTGGCGGTGGCCGGATGGCTCACCAACGCCACCCTGTATGTCCTGGTCAGCTTCCCCGCCGCCCATCTGGTGGTGCTGGTGGTCACCTTTATTTTGGCCATCACCATGACCCGGCGGATCGAAACCATGACGGTGGCTGCGGCACAGGGCATTTTCATTGCTTACGCAGTGCTGCTGGGCTTCACCATGTCCACCTGGCTGTACCTGTACTCCATGACCAGCGTGGTGCTGGTGTTCCTGGCTACCGCCCTGTATTTCGGCGTGCTGGCGGCCTACGGCTATTTTACCAAGCGCAGCCTGGCGAGGATTGGGACCATCCTGATCTCGGGCCTGATGTCCCTCATCCTCTTTGGACTGCTGTCCCTGGTGTTCCCTGCCCTCGCCGGTGACTACGGGATGTTCTGCCTGATTGGCATCGCCATCTTCCTGGGCTACACCGCCTATGATACCCAGCGCATGCGGGATCTCTACTACTATTACGCACAGCAGCCCGATATGCTGGAGAAGGCCGCCATCTTCTCCGCCTTACAGCTGTATCTGGATTTTATCAACCTGTTTTTCTACCTGCTGCGCTTTTTGGGCAAGAGCAAAAACTGATATTTCGGCAGAAGGCCCCTGTCTCCCGGAGACAGGGGCTTTTTTCACCTAAAAAATGAAATTTTTCTTGCATATTCTCCCAACTTTGGGTATCATCAACTTGTGTGTATCCAACGAGAGGAGAGAGGACATGAACTACCTGAAACCCCAGCTTTTGGAGTCGTTGGCGGACTACTCCAAGGAGAAATTCCTAAAAGATCTGGTCTCCGGCGTGATCGTGGCAATCATTGCCCTGCCCCTGTCCATAGCCCTGGCCCTGGCCTCCGGCGTGACCCCGGAGCAGGGCCTTTATACCGCCATTGTGGCAGGTTTTCTGATCTCTGCCCTGGGCGGCAGCAAGGTGCAGATCGCCGGTCCCACCGCCGCCTTTGCCTCCATTGTGGCGGGCATCGTGGCCCGCAACGGCATGGACGGCCTGGCGGTGGCCACGGTGATGGCGGGTATTCTGCTGATCCTCATGGGCGTTCTGCGCATGGGCAGCATGATCAAGTTTATCCCCTATACCATTACCACCGGCTTTACCGCGGGTATCGCGGTGACCATTGTAGTGGGCCAGCTGAAGGACTTCTTTGGCATGACCTATGGGCGTTCTCCCATTGAGACGGTGGAGAAGATGGAGGAGTTCCTCCAAAGCCTGGACACGGTGAATCTGACTGCCGTGGCGGTGGGCTGCCTGGCCCTGGCCATCCAGATCATCTGGCCCCGGTTCTTCCAGAAAATTCCCGCCTCCCTGGTGGCGGTGGTGGTCACGGCGGCACTGGTGCGGGGGCTGCATCTGCCCGTGAACACCATTGGCGACCTGTATACCATCTCCACCGACCTGCCCCATCTTACCATTCCCGCTGTGAGCTACGACACTGTGGCCGCAGTGCTGCCCGACGCCTGCACCATCGCCATTCTGGCGGCCATTGAGTCTCTGCTGTCCTGCGTGGTGGCCGACGAGATGATCGGGGCCCGGCACAACTCCAACATGGAGCTGGTGGCCCAGGGCGTGGGCAACACCGCTTCGGCCCTCTTTGGCGGCATCCCCGCCACCGGAGCCATTGCCCGCACGGCGGCCAACATCAAAAACGGCGGCGTGTCTCCCGTGGCCGGTATGGTCCACGCCGGAGTGCTGGTGCTGGTTCTGGTGCTGCTGATGCCCTATGCCGCCCTCATTCCCATGCCCTGCATTGCCGCGATTTTGTTTATGGTAGCCTACAACATGAGCGGCTGGCGCACCTTCCTGCGGGTGATCCGCCAGTCGCCCAAGAGCGATACGGCGGTGCTGCTGTTCACCTTCTTCCTTACCGTGGTCTTTGACTTGGTGGTGGCCATCGGCGTGGGTCTGACCCTGGCCTGCCTGCTGTTTATGAAGCGCATGGCCGACGTAGCCGTGGTCCACGAGTGGGAGTATGTGGAGGACACCCAGGACGACCAGGGCCGGTTCAAGCCGGTGCCCGCCCATGTGATGGTCTATGAGATCAACGGGCCCATGTTCTTCGGCGCGGCGGAGAAGATCCCCCACATCCACACGGGGGAGAAGCGGGTGCTGATCCTGCGCATGCGCAGTGTGCCCGCCCTGGACATCACCGCCCTCAACGGCCTGCGCCGTCTGTGGGAGGAGTGCCGCCGCCATCAGGTGCAGCTGGTGTTCTCCCACGTGAACCAGCAGCCCATGTCTGTGATGAAAAAGTCCGGCTTCTATGACGAGGTGGGGGCGGAGAATTTCCGGCCCAACATCGACGCGGCCCTGGAGCGGGCGCAGGAGCTGTAAAGGAAAACAACTATACAAAAAGCGGCGGCCAACTGGCCGCCGCTTTTTTGGCAGAAAACCTTATTTCCAGGACAGGAGCACGTCCACGCCCTTGCGCTTGGGAGCGGGGCCCACCTGGGCGGGGTAGCCCACGGCGATGAGGGCCATGAGCTCCTGGTCCTCGGGGACCTGGAGATACTCCTGCAGGCGCAGGCGGTCGAACACGCCCATGATGACGGTGCCCAGGCCCATGTCGTGGGCGGCCAGGCAGAAGGTCTGGGCGGCGATGCCGCAGTCGTAGTACTGCCAGCCATCCTGGCGGTCGGTGGTGAAGGAGCCGTCCCGCTCGTAGCCGCAGCGGTTCTTCACAAAGGTCTGGGCCACCAGCAGGGGAGCGCTGCGGATGATGGCAGGGTTGTTGGCCCCGGGCATGCAGTACTCTGCGGCGATAGTTTCCCGCACGGCGGGGTCGTCAATGGCGATGTAGCGGCTGATCTGGGTGTTTTTCCAGCTGGGGGCATAGGCGGCCTGGGCCACTACATCCTCCAGCAGTTCCCGGGGCACAGGCTCCTGGGTGAACTGGCGCACGCTGCGCCGGGTGAGAATACAGGTCTGAACGTCCATGTTGATTCCTCCTGACGTGGTCGTTTTGAGATGGGATTATGGTAGACCCCGGGGGAGGAAATGTCAAGACCGTCCCCGGGGAATCTCCACTTCCCATTCCGAGAAAAATGTGTTATGATTACCGTGAATTGTTATGGGCAGGGAGGTCATCCATTGATTATTCTAGGCATCGACCCCGGGGTGGCCACCATCGGTTTTGGGGTGATCCGGGCGCAGCGGGGGAAGAACACCCTCATCCAGTATGGCGTTATCACCACGCCGCCGGGCATCCCACTGTCCAGCCGGCTGCTGCAGATCTCCAACGACATGGAGGAGCTCATCCACACCTTTCACCCCGACGAGATGGCGGTGGAGGAGTTATTTTTCAGCAAAAACATCACCACCGGCATCGCCGTGGCCCATGGCCGGGGGATCATCCTTCTGGCGGCGGAAAAGCTGGGGGTACCCATCTTTGAGTACACCCCCATGCAGGTCAAGCAGGCGGTGGCGGGCTACGGCGGGGCAGACAAGCGCCAGGTGATGCTCATGACCCAGCGGCTGCTGAACATGAAGCAGGTGCCCCGGCCCGATGACGCCGCCGACGCCCTGGCCCTGGCCATCTGTCACGGCCGCTCGGCTACGTCCCTTTTGAATACGGAGCGGGTCTTTGACCCCACAAAATACGACACCCGATGAGAATTAGGAATTAGAAATTAGGAGTTAGGAATTCACGGCTCCCGGAAAGGACGGCGCCCATGCCTGTTGTGACAAAACCTGCCATTCCCGACCCGCCCTACAGCCTCCACGACGCCCATATTATGGAGTTGCAGGCGGAGGGGGACACCCTGCGTCTGGTCACCCAGTATGGCTACGTGCGGACACAGGAGCCCTTTGGGCAGGTGGACGGGGATGTGGAGTTGACCGGGGTGGACTGGGAGTCCTCCTACGTCTACATCATGGAGTATCAGGACGTCCTGTGCGGCAACTGCGGCTCCTTTGCCGGCGAAAAAATGACTCTGGAGACCTTCATGCGGAGGTATTCCGACGGTACTCTGGACATTATGGACGAGAGCTACGGCTTTCGGTTGGCTGCGCTGAGCGGCTTTTTGAACCTGCGGGAACGCATTCTGGAATTTAACCTGGAGATATATTATACCGGGGAAGTCCGGTATCTGCTAAAAGAGTAAATTCCCGCATTTTAAAATCGTCCGGCTTGCCGGACACCATAATTCCTAATTCCTCACTCCTAATTCCTAATTTCCAATGTGCGAGGTTTGATATTATGTTTTATTATCTCAGCGGAACCGTAGCCCACATCGAGCCCTACCTGGTGGTCATCGACTGCGGCGGGGTGGGCTACGCCTGCCGCACCACCAGCTATACCCTGTCTGCCCTGAAAAAGGGTGAAAAGGGAAAAGTCTTTACACACCTGAATGTACGGGAGGATGCCATGGAACTCTATGGCTTCGCCACCCAGGAGGAGCTGAATCTGTTTGAGCAGCTCATCTCAGTCTCCGGCGTGGGCCCCAAGGCGGCCTTGTCCATCCTGTCCTCCAACACCCCGGCCAATCTGGCCCTCTCCATCATCACCGGGGATGAGAAGGCCCTCACCGTGGCCCAGGGTATCGGCAAGAAAATCGCCCAGCGGGTGATTCTGGAGCTGAAGGATAAGCTGGCCAAGGGCCAGACCGTCACCGGCGGGGGAGAGACCTACGGCGGCACCGGGGTCACCCTCATCCCTGAAAATAAGCTCTCCGAGGCCAGCGCCGCCCTGGCGGTGCTGGGCTACACCCAGGGGGAGATCAACCTGGCCCTCAAGGGCATCGACCTGGACAGCCTGACCTTGGAGGAGATCATCAAGCAGGCCCTGAAGAAGATGATGAAAGGGTGAGCCGGTATGGCAAAGTTTGAAACAGCCCTCCGGGGCGACTTTGACGAAGCCCTGAACTATTTCCACAACGGCATTTTGCAGGGTAGCATGTCGGCCAGCTACGAGGACGAGAGCTACGTGCAGTTTGCCGGCGTGCGCTGCTGCGTGCGGGTGTATGAGCGCTACAGCATGGCGGGGGGCAATCGCCTGTCCATGACCCTGACTCTGGTGGGGGACGGGGAGGACCTGTTCCTCTCGGCCATTACCGCCGGAGGCAGCCAGGGCGTGCTGTTCAAGTTCAACACCTGGGGGGAGGAGGCCTTCCTGGACACCCTGCGGGAGCTGGCCCGGGCGTACCGGTAAGGCTTCATGGTGGGGAAGAGAAGCACATCCCGAATCCCCAAAAGACTACGATTAACGATCAGGAAGTGACCCTATGGCCATCGATTTTTCCAACTCAGAATTTGATCCGGAGGAGCTCAGCGAGCCCCTGGTGACCACCTCTCTCACCCGGGAGGACGAGGGGGAGTACTCCCTGCGGCCCAGGACCCTCCGGGAGTACATCGGCCAGGAGAAGGCCAAGGGCAACCTGGAGGTGTTCATCCAGGCTGCCAAAATGCGTAACGAGCCCCTGGACCACGTGCTGCTCCACGGCCCCCCGGGCCTGGGCAAAACCACCCTCAGCGGCATTATCGCCAACGAGATGGGGGTGAACGTGCGGGTGACCTCGGGCCCCGCCATTGAAAAGGCGGGAGACCTGGCCGCGCTGCTCACCAACCTCAACGAAAACGACATTCTCTTTGTGGACGAGATCCACCGTCTCAACCGCTCGGTGGAGGAGGTCCTTTACCCGGCCATGGAGGACTTTGCCATTGATATCATCATCGGCAAGGGCCCCTCGGCCAACTCCATCCGCCTGGATCTGCCCAAGTTCACCCTCATTGGGGCCACTACCCGGGCGGGCCAGCTGTCCGCCCCCCTGCGGGACCGCTTCGGGGTGACGTTAAGGCTGGAGCTTTACACCCCCGAGGAGCTGGCACTTATCGTCAAGCGCTCGGCGGGGATCTTGAATGTGCCCATCGAGGACGAGGGCGCCATGGAGATCGCCAAGCGCAGCCGTGGAACCCCCCGTATCGCCAACCGCATGCTGCGGCGGGTGCGGGATTTTGCCCAGGTGAAGGCGGGGGGCGTCATCACCCGGGAGGTGGCCGACCAGGCTCTTACCGCCCTGGAGATCGACCACCTGGGGCTGGACGCCATCGACCACCGCATGCTGCGCAGCATCATTGAAAACTACCGGGGCGGTCCCGTGGGTCTGGAGACCCTGGCGGCCACCATCAACGAGGAGTCTGTGACCCTGGAGGACGTGTACGAGCCCTATCTTATGCAGCTGGGCTTCCTGACCCGCACCCCCCGAGGCCGCTGCGTCACCCCCAAGGCCTATCAGCATCTGGGCCTGTCCGTTCCCGGCGGAGCCGGGGAGGGGCTGGACCAGTTGAGTTTCTGATGGTAAGGAAATTGGTTTCATGAGAGAGAAACTGAAAAAATTCCTGGCGGGCCTGTTGGGAAGCGGTATCATGGTGCTGCTTTTCTTAGGGGTGTTTGCGGTGGTCGCCCTGGTGGGCGGCAACGTGATGCACCTGTTTGGCTTTCGCTATGACAGCGTGGAGCAGTTGCTGCTCTACTTCCTGCTGGGCGAGGTGCTGGGACTGCCTCTGGATCTCCTCAGCACGGCCCTTCCCAAGGTACTCTACCGCATGGGAAAGGTAAATCGGCGGCAGGGGAATTTCCTTTACATTCCTATGGATGCCTTGTTTACTATGGCAGCCTTTTGGCTGGCAGACCAGTGGCTGGACAGCGTGTCCACCACGGGGCTGTCCCTGTGCATCCTGGGCTTTGGATCGGCCCTGGCTACCCTGCCCATTCCAAAGGAAGCGTGACCGGAAAGGGGAGAGGACCATGGGCTTTTGGCTGTTTTGTACGGCGTCCTGCCTGCTGGTGCCCGCCGTGATGCTGTACTTTGGCTGGCGGTTTTTGAAAAAGCCGCCCAAACATATCAACTCCTTCTATGGCTACCGTACCAGCCGCTCCATGAAGAATCAGCAGACCTGGGATTTTGCGCATCAGGTGTGCGGGAGGCTCTGGTTTCGCTGGGGACTGGTATTGCTGCCCTTGAGCTTGCTGGCCATGCTTCTGGTCCTGGGAAAGGACACAGAGGAACTGGGCGTGTGGCTCATGTGGGTAACGGTTATTCAAGTTGTGGTGCTGCTAGGCAGCATTGTTCCCGTGGAGCGGGCTTTGAAGAAAAATTTTGACCAATTTGGCAGAAAGAGGTAATCAAATATGGGTAAACTGTTTGGAACGGATGGAATTCGCGGCGTGGTCAACGCCGGTCTGGACGCCGACCTGGCGTATAAAGTGGGCCTGGCCGCGGCTACCGTACTGGCCAAGGAGAAGAAGTCGGGGGAGAAGCCCCTGGTGACCATCGGCAAGGACACCCGTATCTCGGGCGACCTGCTGAAGGGCTCCCTCATTGCGGGCCTGTGTACCGCCGGCGCTGACGTGCTGGACCTGGGCACTCTGCCCACTCCTGGCGTGGCCTGGGTGACGGTGGACGAGAAGGCGGATGCTGGCATCGTCATCTCCGCCAGCCACAACCCCTTTGAGCACAACGGCATCAAGATCTTCAACGGCCAGGGCTTCAAGCTCTCCGACGAGCTGGAGGAGAAGATCGAGGACATCGTCCTCTTCGGCCACAACAACGTCCCCCGCAAGACCCACGGGGAGATCGGCAAGGTGAGCTACGTGGCGGAGAAGGCAGTGGCCGACTACATCGACCACCTGGAGTCCACCATCTCCAGCGATCTGGCCGGGCTGCACATCCTGGTGGACTGCGCCAACGGCGCCTCCTACACCACCGCTGCCCGCCTCTTCGACCAGTTTCCCAAGCTGCGTACCGACGTCATCAACGCCGACCCCGACGGCGTGAACATCAACGACAAGTGCGGCTCCACCCACCTGGACAGCCTGGCTGCCATGGTGAAGGCGGGCGGCTATGACATCGGCATCGCCTTTGACGGCGACGCGGACCGCTGCCTGGCGGTGGATGAGCTGGGCAACCTCATCGACGGCGACCAGGTCATGGCCGCCTGCGGCATGGACCTGAAGAACAAGGGCCGCCTGCCCGGCAGTGCCGTGGTGGCCACCGTCATGTCCAACCTGGGCCTGCACGTCTTTGCCCGGGAGAACGGTCTGAACATCGAGTGCACCGACGTGGGCGACCGCAACGTGCTGGAGCGCATGGTGGAGAAGGGCTACGTGCTGGGCGGCGAGCAGTCCGGCCACATGATCTTCCTGGACTACGCCACCACCGGCGACGGCCAGCTCACCGCCCTGCAGATCCTGGCCCTGCTGAAGGAGAGCGGCAAGAAGGCCTCCGAGGTCTTCGGCGCCTGCTGCCGGTATCCTCAGGTGCTCATCAACATCCCCGTGGCCGATAACGACGTGAAGAAGGCCGTCATGGGCAACGACACCCTGTGTCAGGCTGTGAAGAAGGAGGAGGAGGGCCTGGCCGGCGACGGCCGCATCCTGGTGCGCCCCTCCGGCACCGAGGCCCTGATGCGGGTGATGGTGGAGGCCAAGACCCAGGAGACCGCCCAAGAGGTGGCCCAGCGTCTGGCTGACATGATTTCCCAGATGACCCAGGCGTAATTCACAGGATTTGGAAGGGGTATGGGAAAATCAACAAAGAATTTCCGGATACCCCTTGACAAATCCAGTCAATTTGATTATTATGAATTGGAACCTGAATAAGAGTATGGCTGAAGCGGAGCTTCAGCACCTGACAGATGAAGAACTCTGTCTCCGGGCTGCCCAGGGAGATCCTCGGGCGGAGGAGACCTTGGTGGGCCGCTATGGCCGCCTGGTCCGGGCCTGTGCCCGACCCCTGTTTTTGGCGGGGGGAGACAGCGAGGATCTGTTTCAGGAAGGAATGCTGGGCTTGCTCAGTGCCATCCGGGGCTTTGACGCCAGCCGGGACGCCAGCTTCCGCACCTTTGCGGAGATCTGTGTCCGCAGGCGGCTGTACAGCGCGGTGCGCGCGGCCCAGGGCGACAAGCATTCTCCGCTGAACCACAGTGTCTCTTTCGAACCCCCTCTTTTTGACGGGCTGAATGCCTACCTGCAATCCAGCACGGCAAGTCCAGAAGACGTCATCATCGGCAGGGAGGAACTGAGAGAGCGCATCGACGCTCTGAAGGGCCAGTTATCTGAGCTCGAAGGGAAAATCCTGCCGCCTTATTTGAGCGGTCTCTCCTGTACAGAGATCGCCCGGCGGGTAGGCCGGTCGCCCAAGACGGTGGACAACGCAGTGCAGCGCATCCGCCGCAAGATCGCCCGGCAAACAGCTTCCGGCGTATCCAGCGAGAGCTGATCGCAAATATCATTTCGTCCAATGTATTTCGTTGGACAACGAGTCAAAGAGAGGGAAAATCCAATGTACGAAGACAAGATCCTGGTATGCAAAGAGTGCGGCAAGGAGTTCACCTTTACCGCTGGTGAGCAGGAGTTCTACGCTGAGCGCGGCTTCCAGAACGAGCCCCAGCGCTGCAAGGCCTGCCGTGACGCCCGCAAGAACGCTGCCCGCGGCCCCCGTGAGTACTTCACCGCCGTGTGCGCCGCCTGCGGTGGCGAGGCTCGGGTTCCCTTTGAGCCCAAGTCCGACCGTCCTGTTTACTGCAGCGACTGCTTCGCCAAGATGCGCGAGCAGGGCTGATCAATTCAGTCAGGAAAAAAAGGACGCCCACTGGGCGTCCTTTTTTGTTTTCTGGTCAAAACCACCCCAAAATCCTGCCCGCAACTCTTGGTTGCGGAACATTCCAGCCGGGGATGGTAGCGCCGCAACCGGAGAAAACGGTATGATGGAGGCGGAAAGGAGGTCAAAATATGACTCTAGGAATGACGATTCAAAAAGAACGCACCCGTTTGGGCCTGTCCCAGGAGAAGCTGGCCGAGCAGGTGGGGGTGTCCCGCCAGGCGGTGAGCAAGTGGGAGCTGGACGACGCGGTGCCTGATACGGATAAGCTGGTCCCTCTGGCCCGGGCTCTGGGCCTTTCGGTTGACGCCCTGCTGGGCAACCTGCCGGAAGAGGCAGGGGAGGAGGACAGTGCGCCGCCCGCCGGAGCGCTTCCGGAAAAGCCGGAGAAGCGGCCGGGCTGGTTTGCCCTGCACTGGTATTGGCTGGGACTGATCCCGGTGGCCTGGGGCTGCTACATGCTGGTCCAGCTGCTGCTTCTCATGGTGTCCCTGGGAATGATCCTGCGGTAAAGGAGGAAACGCAATGAGTATTATGCCGACCTATTATCTTCTGGCCCTGTACGCCCTCATCCCTCTTGGGGCTATCGTGCTGGGACTGCTGATCTTTTTCCTGGGCCGCCGCCATGTGCGCAGAAAGTACGGGGGAAAATAATCGAAAATCCATTGCAAAATACCGCGGGTTAGGATATACTATCTCCATCCCAAGAATACTGGAGGAAGATTCCCATGACTATTACGAAGGACACCATCATCGGTGATATTCTGACCATCGCTCCCCAGACTGCGCCCCTGTTCATGAACATCGGCATGCACTGCCTGGGCTGCCCCGCCTCCCGCGGCGAGACCGTGGAGCAGGCCTGCATGGTCCACGGCGTGGACCCCGACGAACTGCTGGCTCAGGTCAACAAGATGATCGCCGAGGGTTAAAGAAAAAGACGGGGGCGGAGGACATCCGCCCCCATTTTCTTGCCGCTGGGAAGGTCCAGACGGCAGAATCAGCGCTGCTCCTGAGCCGGGAGCCACAGGGAGGAACACAAGATGAAAACACACCTGGAGTTATCCCCCCGCCTTCGCCTGGCGGCTGACATGGTCCCCCGTGGGGCCAAGCTGTGCGACGTGGGCACCGACCACGCCTATCTGCCCACCTGCCTGCTGTTGGAGGGGACCATCTCCTCCGCCATTGCCGCCGACCTGCGCCGGGGACCCTTGAACCGGGCCATGGAGACGGCCCGGGAGTACGGCTGCTCGGGCCGGATGTCCTTTCGGCTGTGCAACGGCCTGGCGGGGATCGCCCCGGAGGAGACCGACGCCGTGGTCATCGCGGGCATGGGGGGCGAGACCATCGCTCAGATCTTAAACGCGGCCCCCTGGGTGCGGGAGCGGAAGGTGGAGCTGATCCTCCAGCCCATGAGCTCCCAGCCGGAGCTGCGGGCCTGGCTGGCGGCCAATGGCTTCCATATCCGGGAGGAGCGGCTGGCCCGGGAGGGGGACACCCTCTATGTGGTCATGTCCGTGTGCGCCGGGGTGGAGGAGCCCATGACCGCCGCCCAGGTGTGGGCGGGGCGGCAGAGCCGGGACCCCCTGCGGGGAGCCTACCTGGCGGAACTGCTGGAGAAGCTGG
>JABLTR010054078.1_pt1 | contig 37420 bp, 35 predicted proteins | sample 7160071 | NCBI WGS metagenome assembly JABLTR01 (sample SAMN14651230, study PRJNA627086) | human gut metagenome | isolation source: feces | host: Homo sapiens | reverse complement strand
TTTGTCAGTATAACTCTGACTTTTTTCCATTCATTACTTGGTAGTATATCTTTTAACAAGATAACTCATTTGTTTTGACTTGGGTTTAATTTTTTTATCATCAACTGTTCAGTTTTCAAGGATCATTGTTAATTCTTTTTTGCTGTTCTCGGTGACAGCTTTGCTAGTATATCACCTTTTCCAAAGCTTGTCAAGAACTTTTTATTATTATTTTTTGGCGGAGAAGGTGGGATTTGAACCCACGCACCGCTATTAACGGTCTACTCCCTTTCCAGGGGAGCCCCTTCAACCACTTGGGTACTTCTCCTCAAGGCTCTCACTGAAAAATAATAAAATGGCGGAGAGGGTGGGATTCGAACCCACGGCCCCTTTCGGAGTCACTGGTTTTCAAGACCAGCTCCTTAAACCACTCGGACACCTCTCCACAAAATTTTTCTTTAATTTTACATTATTCACATTTGCTGCGAACAATAAATATAATACACATTAAACTTTGTTTTGTCAACACTTTTTTTAAGATTATGTGATTTTTTTATCATTTTATTTTAATTATCAGTTAAATGCGGCATTTCACATCAGCTGACACAAAAAACGGCTCCGTATAAAACGGAGCCGCCGTACATTTAATTAGAAATAGAATGCACAAAGAAGAGTGAATATAAATAATATAATATCTATAATACTCATTTTAGCTTTATTATCATCGCTCATGCTGATATCTCCTTTCACATTTACAACTTAATTACATGTAGTATCCAGGGAATATTACAAGAACATAAAGCAGAGCTGCGATCATTTCTAAGATCATAAGAACTACGAGCGCAGGAACAACCTTTCTCATAATAATACCTTCCTGGTTCTGGAAGTTAACAGTAGCACAAACAGCGATAACGTTGTTAGGGCAGATCATATTACCAAGGGCTCCACCTGATGAGTTAACAGCTGCTGTGTAAGCAGGGCTGATTCCAAGAAGCTGAGCAGCTTCGATATGCATAGGGTGGAACATGATATTTGAACCAAGTGTTGTACCTGTCATGAATGATCCAAGACATCCGATGAATACAGCGGCAGCGGGATAGCCTTTACCTACAACAGCTGCAAGAGCTTTTGCAAGGATTGAAAGCATACCAGCTGATTTCATAGCTTCTGCAAGACCTGAGAGGAATGCCATAGCTATGAGAGCACCGATAACGCTCTTGAATGATATAGCAACACATTTGTGGAAGCTCTTTGTGTATCCAAGAACGATAGAACCGATAAAGCAAACTACGATGATAGTTGTACCAATCCAAACTGCGAATCCTCTTCCGTATAACCATGTACCTTCGAGACCGAAACGAGCACAAGGAAGAGCAACGAGAAGGAGTGCATATGTAAATACAGCTTTCCAAGCAGGTATAGGGCTCTTATCTGCGGGAGGTGTAGCAACGAATTCTTCAGGAGTTTTAGGTCTAGCAACTTTAATGTAGATAAAGTCAACGATAACTATAACAAGACCTGAAATGATAGATGTGAACTCGAATCCGATTGTATGTGTAACACCGATCATTGCAGCAGCACCAACAACACCATTTACGAAAAGGAAAGGAACGAGTCCTTTGAAACCTTTTTTGCCATAACATACAGCAGTGATAACCCAAGGACAGAAGAAAGCGCCAACGGCATTAACTCTTGCTGTAGCTCTAGAAAGCATATTATAGATTTCGCTTACTGACATACTATCGAGTGCGGGCCAGTTATATGTAGCTCCTCTTCCTTCTGCGACCATAGCAGCGAAACCACCGGAGCATGTAAGACCTGCAGCACCCCAAGATGACCAGATACCATTAGCGATAAGTGATGAAAGAACCGCAAATACAGGGCTGATTCCAAGACCAACAAGGCAGGGAGCAGCAACAGCAGCGGGTGTTCCGGCACCAGCACATCCCTCAAGGAAAGCACCGAAACCAAATGCTACGATAATAACGTGTTTACGTTTGTCATCTGTAATACTGATGATGAGCTCTCTGATCTTATCCATAGCTCCTGTTTCGATGAGCATGTTAAGGATACAGAAAGCAGCCATGATCATGTAAACAACTTTTGTACCTGAAACGATACCTGTCCAAGCATTTGTCCAAAGGATGTCAAGACCTTCGCCAAAGTAGAACATACCCAGGGCAAATGTAACAACAAACGCTATCGGCGCAACGACCTTTGCAGGTTTATTGAGCACGATAATACCGACGAGAACTATCAAAATCGGTAATGCTGATAAAAAAATATCCATGAATAATTCCTCCTTATAAATTTGTATCGTTTTCTGAAATCCGGCGCGTCTCCCCAAACGCTTAATGCCAAATCAGAATATCGAACAATAAACCGGTATAATAAGTCCCCCGACAAACATAAACACAGGTTTATCATCCGCTTATTTTATCTTTTCTCAATATTTTCTATAAAGAAAAGACCGCCTACTGCATAATACCAGTTCACATCAAAGATAATATTATTCATCCGATGTATGGAATTTTCAAGGTACATGAGAACCTTAAGCGGTTCTCTTATTCACGTAATTTATTATAATACCTTTTGTGAATTAAGACAAGTGAATTTTCATTTAATTGTAATAATCATATATAATGCAATATTTTTTCAGGCGTTAATTGTACACTTTTTATGCACTATTGACAAGGGTATTCAACTGCGGTATATGTACATGTTGTGTATAGTTGACATTAACTTGTATAATCATCATTCGGTCATATTACCACATACGCCTTTTGTGTTATAATATGTTACAGACTGAAAAACAGGAGGTAAAAACATTGTCAAATATATTGGATAGGTTTCTGAAGTATACAAATATATGCACCACATCTGATGAATCATCGGAGACATTTCCCAGTTCACCATTTCAGCTGGCCTTTGGAGAAGCCCTCGCAGAGGAATGTAAAGCCATAGGGCTTACTGATGTAAAGCAGGATAAATACGGATATGTAAGCGCATATCTTCCGTCAAATATGAAAAAAGATTCACCCGTCATATGTTTTATATCCCATATGGACACAAGCCCGGACGCATCCGGATTCAACGTGCGCCCTGTAATAACCGAAAACTATGATGGTTCAGTCATATCCCTCAAAGGAGCTGTTTTAGATCCTGAAGAATTTCCTGCCCTTAAGGACCATATCGGACAGACCATAATATCATCCGATGGCACCACCCTTCTTGGTGCCGATGATAAAGCCGGCATAGCAGAAATAATGACAGCTGTAGAAGATATTATAAAATATGATATGCCCCACTGTAATATACGCGTACTTTTCACACCTGACGAAGAGATCGGAAAAGGTGTTGATTTTCTCAATGTGAAGGAGCTTGGAGCAACATTCGGATACACCATGGACGGCGGAGCTCTTGGAGAGCTGGAATATGAGAACTTCAACGCAGCTTCCGCTGAAATAACCATAAAGGGCAAAAGCGTTCATCCAGGCACAGCTAAGGGCGTTATGAAAAACGCAGCCCTCATAGCCGCTGAATTCGTTTCCATGCTCCCCGAAAATGAGACACCTGCCACAACTGAAGGATATGAAGGATTTTATCACCTTTCCGAAATAAGCGGAGGCGTTTCAAAGGCAAAAATATACTATATCATAAGGGATTTTGACGCCGATGGATTTGAAAAAAGAAAAGAATTCATAAAAGATACCGTTGACAGGATCAATGAAAAATACGGGAATGTGGCGGAATGTGAGATCCGTGAACAGTACAGGAATATGCATGAGGTCATAGAGAAAAATATGTATATAATAGACCTTGCCAAAAAGTCCATGACCGATGTGGGCATAACTCCCATCATCCAGCCCATAAGGGGCGGCACCGATGGAGCAAGGCTTTCATTTATGGGGCTTCCCTGCCCTAATATTTTCACCGGCGGCCATAACTTCCATGGTCCCTATGAGTTTATTTCCCTTCAGTCCATGGAAAAGGCAGTGGAGCTCATTAAAAAAATAGCCGAAAACGCCCTTGAGCTTTGATGGATGATGGGCCGTAATACTAAGGCTGTTTAAAACTTTAGTAAGCTGACGCATTTAGGTATTGATTTATAAAAAAAACTGTGTTAGAATATGTCCAGTTTAATAGTTGGCTATGACGGAGACAATTCAGTCCTGACCGGTTACAACCGCAGAGAGCGTGCGTTTGGTGCGAGCACGCAGAACGATCAAGGATCACCTACATCTCAAGAGCCTTGGAAAACCACGGTTTATGCCCGTTACAGCATATAAAGGCGTTGATTGACGCAAATTAAGGTGGTACCACGAACAAGCTCTCGTCCTTTCCAGGACGTGAGCTTTTTTTGATATATGTCAGTTCGTCAGGACCGCGAAAAAAATTAAAGGAGTGTATTTGATGGAAAACGCATTTGAGGTACTTAAGGAAAGAGGCTTTATCGAGCAGCTCACCCACCCGGAAGAGATCGAAGATTTGTTCAAGAAAGAAAAAATAACTTTTTATATCGGATTTGACCCCACGGCAGACAGCCTTCATGTTGGACATTTCCTTACGGTAATGGCCATGAGCCATATGCAGAAATGCGGACACCGTCCCATCTGTCTTATGGGCGGAGGAACAGGAATGGTCGGCGACCCCACAGGAAAGACTGATATGAGAAGGATGATGAGCGTTGAGGAGATCGACCACAACGTTGAATGCTTCAAAAAACAGCTTTCAAGATTCATCGATTTTTCAGATGACAAGGCTATTATCATAAACAATGCCGACTGGCTCAGAAACCTTAACTACATCGAATTTTTAAGGGAGATCGGTTCAGTATTCTCAGTAAACAAGATGCTTACTGCTGAGTGTTTCAAAACAAGGATGGAAAAGGGACTTTCTTTCCTGGAATTCAACTACATGATAATGCAGAGCTATGACTTCCTTGAGCTCAACAGACGTTATGGCTGTGTTATGCAGCTGGGTGGAAATGACCAGTGGTCAAATATCCTCGGCGGTGTTGACCTCATAAGAAGAAAGGAAAACAAACCCGCTTACGGTATGACATTCCAGCTCCTTACAAACAGCGAAGGCAAAAAGATGGGCAAAACAGAAAAGGGCGCCGTATGGCTCGATCCCGAAAAGACATCACCCTACGAGTTTTACCAGTACTGGAGAAACGTTGGCGATAAAGACGTTGAAAAATGTCTCAGACTTCTCACATTCCTTCCCATGGATGAGGTCAGAAGACTGGGAGCCCTTGAAGGCAGCGATATAAACAAGGCTAAGGAAGTTCTGGCATACGAACTTACAAAGATAGTTCATGGCGAGGAAGAAGCAAAGAAAGCCGATGTTGCCGCAAAGGCACTCTTTATGGGCGGAAATGCCGGAGGTTCCATACCTACAACTGATGTCAAGGCAGAAGACCTTGAAAATATGGATATCCTCAGTGCCCTTGTTCTTACAAAGCTCACACCCTCAAGATCAGAGGCAAGACGTGCTGTTCAGCAGGGCGGCGTAAAACTCAACGATGAAAAGGTAGACAATATCGAACTTAAGATCACAGAGGATCTTTTCAAAGATGGCATCGTAACTCTCCAGAGGGGCAAGAAGTCATTCCATAGGCTTAAACTCCTTTGATAACAAAATAAAACAAGCCGTAAACCTAAGGTTTACGGCTTTATTTTTTATTTATGCCCTGGGATGGGTCTTGTTGTACACTTCCCTGAGCCTGTTTTTATTAAGTCTTGCGTACATCTGGGTGGTGGATATATCAGAGTGGCCCATCATTTCCTGCACCGACTGTATGTCCGCCCCATTTTCGATAAGATGCACGGCAAATGAATGCCTGAGCATATGGGGAGTTATTTCGCCTTTTATTCCCGCTTTTTTAGCGTAGCCCTTTATTATTTTCCAAAAGCCCTGTCTTGTCATGGGATTGCCGAAACAGTTAACGAACAGTGCTTTTTCCCCTTCATTTTTGAGCATGTTCATCCTGGCCTTCTGCATATATACATCCAGAGCCTCCAGAGCCTTGGAACCAAGGGGGATTATCCTCATCCTGTCCCCTGACCTGCAGCTGAGATATTCCATCTCCATATTTATATCCGAAACACTGAGGGAAATAAGTTCTGTGACCCTCATTCCGGTGGCATAAAGCACCTCCAGCATGGCCTTATCCCTAATGCCCTTTATATCGGATAAGTCAGGCTGTTCCAGAAGCTTTTCCACATCCTCCAGAGAAAGCACAGCAGGCATTTTCTTTTCCACCTTAGGCGTTTCAAGGCCCTCGGCGGGATTTCCATCTATTATCCTTAACTGGTTCAAATAAAGGAAATACGACCTGATGGACGCGGCATTTCTTGAGATGGTGGCAGGAGCCTTATTCTGTCTCTGCAGCTCATAAATATAGGCCATTACATTTGTCTTATTGACCCTTTCTATTTCATTTATTCCGTTTCCTTCGAGAAAACGGACAAAGGAATAAAGGTCTCTTTTATAAGAGGCCGTGGTATTTTCTGAGGAACCCCTTGTTTCCGTCAGATATTCCGCAAATTCTTCAATGTGCCCTTCCATATTTGTCTCCTTAAAAAATTACCCCTTTTAATTAGTATAATTATAGTCTTTTTTACACCAAAAGTCGATATATTTTACCATTTTTATATTAAAACTGAGCTTTTTTAAGTCCTCATCCACCACCTATGCTTATTTTTCACTGAAAAAGCTTAGAAATGAATCCCACCATATAATTTTCACATAGGCAGGCGGCAGCGTTTAATGCCATACAGATGGCAAGTATGACAAAATGTTCCTTTAAGTGTTTATACCTCTCCCTTTTTATCCTGCTTTTAGGGCCGTTGTTGCTGAATTTATTCAGCACGAAGGATATGCTCCATACAGCCGTGAATATGTACAGCGGTATGAGTATTATGTTCTGGGGAAGAAGGTTCGAGACCACATACCTCATACCATTTTCCGCGGCTGAAAACGAAGCCGAGAATCCATAAAAAATACCGATGCCAAATATTATGACCAGTATTACGGCGCTTCCTGAACTCAAGAATCCCGAAAGCCATATGGCAGCTATATATTTGCCATGCTTTACAAAGCTGTACAAAAATCCATTATTCTTATAAAAATCCTCGGTATACTGGGCCAGCCTCGACCTTTGGTCATAATCCAGGGCGGCGGAGGACGAGGCCCCTGTCAATATCCCAACAAAAAAGCAGACAGCAACAATCATTAAAACTATCTGCCATCTGCTTGTTTTTTTATTTTTCATAAAGCGACCACCTCGTCCATACATTTTGTTAAAATATATGTCCTGCATGTCCGCTGTATTCTTTATTGTCTTTTCCTTTTTGCGACAAGCTCATCATAGGCAAGGATGCCCATAACGGTCTTGGAGTCCCTGATGGTGCCATCATATATCATATCCAGGCAGTCCTTCAGAGTATATCTCTCCACATCTATGAACTCGTCCTTATCCAGCTTCTGAACTCCGGGCTGGAGATCTTCAGCGATATAAAGATATATCCTCTCTGTGCATACTCCAACTGAAGCATAGGTCCAGTTCACATAGGTTATGGACTTGGCCTTACAGCCAGTCTCCTCCTCCAGTTCCCTGACCGCGCACTCATGGGGGTCCTCATGCTCCTCGAATGTACCTGCTGGTATCTCAAGAACCATATCCCTGGCAGGGTGTCTGTACTGTCTTACTAATATGATGTTTCCATCCTTATCCACGGGAACTATGGCTGAGGCGTTATTTTTGACGACCACTTCCCTGGCAGCTGTATCGCCGTCGGGCATGGTTATCTCGTCCTTTACGACCTTGAGTATCTTACCATCATATACCTTCTCGCTCTTTACCACCTTATAATCCATGGCCTTATCCCTCCTTAGAACATTCTTAGAACATCCTTAGAACTCAGCGTTGCGCACTGTTCTGGGATAAGGTATTACGTCTCTGATATTTGACATACCTGTGATATACATGATAAGTCTCTCAAATCCAAGGCCATATCCGGCATGGCGTGTTCCGCCGTATTTACGAAGGTCAAGATACCACCAGTAATCCTCTCTCTTAAGGCCAAGCTCGTTCATCCTATTCTCAAGGACTTCAAGTCTTTCCTCTCTCTGGCTTCCTCCGATGATCTCTCCGATTCCAGGTACAAGGCAGTCCGCTGCGGCAACGGTCTTTCCATCGTCATTCATACGCATATAGAAAGCCTTGATATCCTTGGGATAGTCTGTAACGAATACGGGTTTTTTGAATATCTCCTCTGTGAGATATCTCTCATGCTCTGTCTGAAGGTCGCAGCCCCAGTCAACGGGATATTCAAATTTATGTCCGGACTTTTTAAGGAGCTCTACTGCTTCAGTATATGAAACACGTCCGAATTCTGAATTTACGATATGATTAAGTCTGTCGATAAGTCCCTTATCAACGAAATTATTGAAGAATTCCATTTCTTCGGGAGCGTTCTCAAGCACATAGCTTATAACATACTTGAGCATGTCCTCAGCGTTATCCATATAGTCGTTGAGGTCAGCAAAGGCCATTTCAGGCTCGATCATCCAGAACTCAGCTGCATGACGTGTTGTGTTTGAGTTTTCAGCTCTGAATGTGGGGCCAAATGTATATACGTCCCTGAATGCAAGGGCATAGGTCTCAGCTGAAAGCTGGCCGCTTACTGTAAGGTTTGTCTGCTTTCCAAAGAAGTCCTTTGAATAGTCCACAGTTCCATCCTCATTTAAAGGAGGGTTGCTTATATCCAGTGTAGTTACCTGGAACATCTCGCCGGCACCCTCACAGTCACTGCCTGTGATGATAGGAGTATGAACATATACGAATCCTCTTTCCTGGAAGAATTTATGGATGGCATAGGCCGCAAGGCTCCTTACCCTGAATGTGGCAGCAAATGTGTTTGTCCTGGGTCTGAGATATGCTATGCTCCTTAAAAATTCAAAGGAATGTCTCTTTTTCTGAAGGGGATAGTCAGGTGTGCTGAGTCCCTCGATGTCTATTTTTTCAGCCTTTATCTCAAAGGGCTGTTTTGCCTCGGGTGTAAGGACGAGCTTGCCCTTTACAACGATGGCAGCTCCAACGCCGAGTTTTGATATTTCTGTGTAGTTATCTATTTTTCCGTCCTCAAAGACTACCTGTACGCTCTTGAAAAATGATCCGTCATTGAGCTCAATGAATCCGAATGCCTTTGATGAACGGAGAGTTCTGACCCATCCGCCGACTTCTACAGTCTTGTCGGCAAATTCTGATGTGTTTCTAAAAAGCTCTTTTACTCTTGTAAGTTTCATGGGAAAATGCCTCCGTTTTCTTATTTTAATTCTGTAAGGAACTCCTCAAGTCTATCCATTCCGGCCTTGATGTTCTCGATCGATGTTGCGTATGAAAATCTTATGTGGTCAGGCATTCCAAAGTCTGCACAGGGAACGACAGCGATAAGTTTTTCATCCAGAAGGAGTGCGCCTATCTGTGCCGCTGACTCGAGCTTTTCACCTTTATATGTCTTTCCATAGGTGCCGGAGAAATCAATGAACAGATAAAATGCTCCTTCAGGTTTTATTGTAGTTACATAGGGCATTTTTGACACTCTGTCATAAATATAATCACGGCGTTTCTCAAACTGCTTCCTCATTTCCTCAACACAGTCCTGGGGGCCTGAAATTGCCGCAAGGGCTGCCTTCTGGGCTATGGAGTTAGGATTTGATGTCATATGTGACTGCATGCTTGACATAAGTTTTGCTATCTTAAGGGGAGAAGCTGTGTAGCCTATCCTCCATCCTGTCATAGCATAGCTCTTTGATACTCCGTTTACGGTTATTGTCCTATCATATATTTCCTTGCCAAATGAAGCGATGCTCACATGTTTTTTATCCTCTGAATAAATGAGTTTTTCATATATCTCATCGGCTATTACGATTATATCCTTCTCAACGGCAAAGTCAGCTATCTTTCTAAGTTCTTCCTCAGCCATTACCATACCTGTGGGGTTGCTGGGTGTTGTGATGATGACTGCCTTTGTTTTATCAGAATATCCGCTTTCAAGTACTTCCCTTGTGAGAGCGAAGTTTTCTTCCTGTTTTGTGTATACTATAACGGGTGTTCCTCCCGCAAGTCTTACCATCTCCGCATAGCTGAGCCAGAAGGGTGCGGGTATTATTACCTCATCTCCGGGGTTCAGTATTGCCATAAGAGCATTTATAAGGGAATGTTTTGCACCATTGCTTATGACTATCTGTGTATAATCATAATCAAGGCCGTTATCCTTTTTGAGCTTATCGGCAACTGCCTGTCTAAGCTCCATCATTCCTGCTGCTGCCGTATATTTTGTAAATCCTTCGTTTATGGCATCGATGGCTGCTTTTTTAATGTGATCGGGTGTATCGAAATCAGGCTCGCCTACGCTGAAACTGATAACGTTTTTTCCTTCTTTCCTAAGTACGCCTGCCTTTTCTGTGATTGACAATGTTGATGACGGCTTAATTCCTAGCGCCTTTTCAGATAAATTCATGTTCGTTCCTCCTCTATAATTCACTGGATAAATTTTATACTATTGTAATTACAAATGCAAGCAGTAATTACAACAGTTCGCCTATTATCCGCATAAAATTGCCCTTTGCGATCTTTTCAGCGGTGGTTTTTCCAAACTCATCCGCTATATCATCCAGCATCTGTCCAATCTTTGAAACGTCCTCCACTCCCTGGGGCGTGGTCGGTATGCCGTCAAAATCGCAGCCAAGGCATATGCATTCCTCTCCACATATACCGAGCATATGGTCTATGTGTCTAAAAATATCATCCTTTCCAGCCCTTCCACTGTCACTCAAAAAGTCCTCGCAGAGATTTATGCCGGCTATGCCCTTTCTTTCTCCTATTATCCTAAGTTCATCATCGGTAAGGTTCCTGGGGAATGAACATATGGCACGGCAGTTGGAATGGCTGGCGATGAACGGCTTTTCAGTATGTTTTGCCACATCGTAAAAGCCTTCATCCGATAAATGGGATACATCTATTATTATCCCCATCTTTTCCATTTCCTTTACGGCATCCTTTCCAAAGGGAGTGAGCCCTCCGCCCTTCATGCTCTCAAGCACTCCGGTGGCAACACAGTTTTTATAATTCCAAGTGAGGGTGGCAAGCCTTATGCCAGCATCATAGAGAGTATGAAGTTTATCCATGCTCCCCTCCAGTGCCTCGCATCCTTCTATGGATAATAAAGCGCTTAGTTTTCCCCTGTTATTTTCTATGTCATTTTTATCATAGACCAGGGACATTTTATCTGTGTTCTTTTCCGTCTCCCTTTTGAACCAGTCCACCACGGCCATGGTCCTCTCAAAGGCAAATGGATAATATTCTTTCCTGAGCCATACGGCAAACACCTGCACAGGAGAATCGTATTTTTCCAATTTTTTCAGGTTTATATGTCCGTCCGAATCATAAAGACCTATCTTTTTTTCAAAAATATATGACGCTGTATCACAGTGCCAGTCAGCAAAAGTATTCAAAAAAATCAACTCCGAAATTTTTTCTCTGATTCAAGTATATTATTTGTATGGCGGAGCATACTACATTTGAGCTTAAGCCACCGCTGTTAAAGCTCATTATATAATAAAAAGCAGGAGATGTTAACAATGAACAGACCTAAATCTCAGGAAGTAAAATGCACAGTTAAATCTTGCCGTCATCATGACAAGGACAAACACTGTACTCTTGCCGATGTAGTTATCGGTGAAAATGTTGCCAACGCAACAGAAAAAAGCCAGACAGACTGCATGAGCTTTGAAGCTCTCTAAGAGTCCTTTCTGCATTTTATATGCAGGGCTGCCAGGGCTTGGGGTACAGGTCTGAAAAGGCCAATACCCTAAACCAAAGGCAGTAAGTTTTCCCACCGCCGGAAACAAATCCCGGCGGTGTATGCTGTATAAGTTCCAATACGGTACTACGCTTTACACATTTTCTATGGCATATAACGATATCCCAAACTATTTCTCTACATATCGACCGCACTTCCGGCTTTTCCATATTTAAAAATTTATACAAAAAAGGCGTATCCTTTTGGGATACGCCGTTCTTTTCTCAATCATTTAGCATATTCTGTTGCTCTAGTTTCCCTGATAAGATTAACTTTTATCTGTCCAGGATATTCAAGTTCGTCCTCGATCTTCTTAGCGATCTCCCTCGCAAGAAGAGTAAGGCCCTCGTCATTGACATCCTCAGGTATAACCATAATACGAAGTTCTCTTCCGGCCTGGATCGCGAAGGATTTTTCAACGCCTTTGAATCCGTCAGCTATCTCTTCAAGCTTCTGAAGTCTCTTAACATAAGATTCCAGTGTTTCACGTCTTGCTCCGGGTCTTGCAGCTGATATTGCGTCCGCAGCCTGAACAAGAACAGCTATGATGCTCTGGGGCTCCACATCTCCATGATGTGCCTCAACAGCATTTATTACAATTGAAGATTCCTTATACTTTCTGCACAGCCCGACACCTATGCTGACATGGGAACCTTCCATTTCGTGGTCAACGCTCTTGCCTATATCGTGGAGAAGGCCTGCTCTCTTGGCGATGGTGACATCCACGCCGAGTTCAGCAGCCATAAGTCCAGTGAGCTGAGCCACCTCGATGGAATGTTTAAGAACATTCTGTCCATAACTGGTTCTGTATTTAAGTTTACCAAGAAGACGCATAAGCTCAGGATGAAGTCCATTGACACCTGTCTCAAGTGTAGCAGCCTCTCCTTCGTCTCTTATGATAACTTCAACTTCTTTCTTGGCTTTTTCAACCATTTCCTCTATTCTTGACGGATGAACTCGACCGTCAACAATAAGTTTTTCAAGGGCTATCCTTGCGATCTCCCTTCTTATGGGATCAAATCCCGAAAGAATAACCGCTTCCGGAGTATCGTCGATAATAAGATCGATACCGGTAAGAGTTTCAAGTGCGCGGATATTTCTTCCTTCACGACCGATAATACGGCCTTTCATCTCATCATTAGGAAGCTGGACAACAGAAACCGTTGTTTCCGCAACATGGTCTACGGCACAGCGCTGAATGGCATTGGCGATGATATCACGGCTCCTTCTGTCAGCCTCATGCTTAGCCTTAGCTTCCGCCTCTTTTATCATAATGATGGACTCATGTTTAACGTCATTTTCTACCATTGCAAGAAGATAATTCTTAGCCTCTTCAGATGTAAAGCCTGATATTTTCTCAAGCTCAAGAAGCTGCTGTTCGTGGATCTTTTCCACTTCTTCCTTCTGTTTATCAAGGTCCTCAAGTTTCTTTGTCATCTGTTCCTCTCTCTTTTCGTAGGCATCAGCCTTACGGTCGAGGGTCTCTTCCTTCTGAACGAGACGTCTTTCGGTCCTTGCAAGCTCATTTCTTCTGTCTCTTGCTTCTTTTTCCAGTTCGTTCTTTGTTCTGATACTTTCTTCTTTAGCTTCAAGAAGAATTTCTTTTTTCTTCGCTTCTGCTTCCTTCTTTGCGTCTTCAACTATGTCATTCGCCCTTTTTTCGGCGACACCTATCTTTGCTTCGGCAATTTGTTTTCTATAGCAGAAACCAATAACAGCTCCAAGAACTAAACATACTACAGCAGCAATAATAGTTATTGGTTCTATTGCAACCACCCCCTGTTTAATTTTCAAAGTTCATAAAATTAGATAAATACGCGCATAAATGATTGTATAAAAACTATTTAATGTGAAACCACATCTATTTAATTGTATAACCAACAACAACTTATGTCAAGACAGATTGTTATTCCCATGATACTTTATATCTTCGGAAATACTCACCCTTCCGCTTCCTCCGCAGCAGGGACATGGCCTTGTCATAAGGTGCATTATGGACTCCCTTTTTTTCTTTCTCGTAAGCTGCATAAGGCCAAGCTCCGTCATTCCTACAACTATGGTCTGAAGGCTGTCCTTTGCCACAGCTTCCTCAAGTTTTTTCTGTACTGCCTGCCTGTCCTGCTCGCTTTTCATATCTATGAAATCAACGATTATCATTCCATTCAGGTTCCTGAGCCTGAGCTGATGGGCTATCTCCTCGGCTGCCTCAAGGTTGGTCTTCAATATGGTCCTGCCAAGGTCGGCCTTTCCTGTATATTTTCCCGTATTCACATCTATTACCACACAGGCCTCTGTCTGTTCGATTATAAGGAAGCCTCCGCTTTTTAACCATACCTGTTTATTAAAGGCTGCCTTTGCCTGGGCCTCCACATAATAGGCTCCAAAAAGCGGTGTGCCGTCATCATGGAGTTTTATCTTCTTTTCATCTATGTCAAGCTCCTGACAGAGTTTTATCATGAGCTCGTGATCCTCCACTGAGTTTACGACTACCTCATCTATGTCCCTGTGGAAAAAGTCCCTTACGACCTTTACCACTCCATTGGCATCCGTATAGAGAAGTGCCGGCGCCTTGGCGAATTTCGCCCTTTTGAGCACGTTTTCACTGCGGATTATGAGCCTCTCGATCTCTTTTTTATATATCTCGTTGCTCTTTCCTTCTCCATCAGTGCGCACTATTACTCCGTATCCCTCCGGAAGCACCTCACGCACTACGTCCTTTATCCTCTGTCTTTCATCGGGATCGGTTATTTTCTTTGATATGCCTATCCTGTTGTCATTGGGTATAACTACGATAAATTTTCCCGGAAATGATATTTTTCTCGTAAGCACAGAGCCCTTTTTGCCGACTCCTGCCTTTTCCACCTGTACGAGCACTTCACTGCCGTTTTTGGGCTTTATGACATTCCCGTTTTCATCCTTATGGTCTCCATAGTACAAAAAGGCGTTTTTATCCTGGCCGATATCCACAAATGCTGCCTGCATCCCCGGCAGCACATTCATTATCTTTCCAGCATAGATGTTGCCTACTATGGGCATGGAGTTTTTCTGCTCGTATACCAGCTCCACCAGAAGACCGTCCTCAACTATTCCTATCCTTGTGCCATATTCTTCCGAATCCACAAGTATCCTTTTCATTTTTCCGCCACTTCCTTATCCAGGGGAGCAAACTCCCCGTCAAGCATACGGTACATTTCGGTCCTTTTATATCGAACTTTGTATTTATCAAATTCAGCTCCGGCATATTCACAGAAAGTCTGGGTCGTAAGGTCAGCCCTGAGGCTGCGTATGCTTCCAGCCGCAAGCACCAGCTTTATGGCCGCCTTTCCGTCTCTGGATATATCCTCCATTGAATATATGTCTGGGCGTATATCCGTCTCATCAAAATGATTTTTGGTCTTTTTCATGACCATTATTTCCTTCTGGCTCAAAAACTTCTCCAGTTTCTTAGCCAGACCGTCAGAGGGCATTATCTCATCCAGATATGCCTCATACTCACAGGCGCACAGCTCCGCCATGGCTGACTTTGCCCCCTGGGAAAGCCTTGATGCCCTATAGACCGTTACGCCCTCATTCATTACTGAGTTGAGCCTTTCCACTATTTCTTCCGGGTCCATGGCCCTTTCAAACTCAAAGTCACAGTATTCTCCCGTACTGGTCATACCCAGCGAAAGGGGATTTCCAAATGACATGAGCTGATGGGGGTTGAATCCATGGGAATATCCTATGGGAAGGCCGGCCCTTCTCACTGCCCTCTGAAAAAGCCTCATAAGATCCAGATGGCTGACAAATCTGAGTTCGGGGCCCTTTGTATACTTTATCCTGTACTTAAATCTTATTTTCTTTTCTTGATTCAAAGCATACACCCCCTCCGAAACATGCCGCTCCGCAGTGAGAACATTCCTCACGGCAGTTAGGTGTGGTTATGGCCATTTCAGCCTTCTTTCTCTCATTTATCATAAACTGCTTGGACACTCCTATGGATATATGATCCCAGGGGAGTATCTCATCGAAGCTCCTTTTCCTATTGGCGTAGAAAGCCGGGTCAACGCCCGTTTCCTCAAAGGCTTCCATCCATTTATCAAAGTCGAATATCTCCGACCATGAATCAAAACGGCAGCCCTTTTCCCATGCCCTGTATATGGCAGCGGAAACCTTCCTGTCTCCCCTGGCCATGACTCCCTCAAGGGAGCTGAGCCTTGCGTCATGGTAATTATATTTAATCTGTTTTCTAGCTATATGAGATTTTACTATTTTAGCCTTCTCCTCAAACTCCTTATAGGTATCCTGGGGGTCCCACTGGAATGGTGTGAAGGGTTTTGGCACAAAGCATGAGCTGCTGGCTATGACAGTGACCGGTCTGGGTTTCTTTTCCCTGGGTATCTCATAGTACTTGTCCACTATTTTTGCGCTCAGGTCAGCTATGCCGATGAGGTCCTCCTCGGTCTCCGTGGGAAGTCCTATCATAAAGTAAAGCTTTACCCTCTCCCATGAACCGGAAAAAGCCAGGGCGCAGCCCTTAAGTATATCCTCTTCCGTAAGGTTTTTATTTATTACGTTCCTGAGCCTCTGGGTGCCTGCCTCTGCCGCAAAGGTAAGACTGCTCTTTCTTACTTCCTGTATCTTCTGCATAAGATCCAGGGAGAAGGAGTCTATCCTCAATGACGGCAGGGAAAGATTTACCTGGTCCTTTGAGAAATCATCCAGAAGGCCGTTGGCCAGGTCATGGAAACATGTGTAATCACTGGTGCTTAAGGATACAAGGGATATTTCATCATCTCCCGATGCGTCAATGAGGGAGTGGGCCTGTTTTATAAGGGTCTGGTAATTTTTCTCCCTTACGGGCCTGTATACAAATCCCGCCTGACAGAACCTGCATCCCCTTATACATCCTCTGAACAGCTCCAAAGTCACCCTGTCATGGACCGTCTCTATGAGGGGAACGATCATTTTAGGTGGATAGTATACGCTGTCCATATCAGTGACTATGACCTTTTTGACGGTCTTTGGAGCCTCGGGGACATTTGGTGTAAATGAGGCTATCTCTCCGTTTTCCTTGTAGGCCACATCATAAAACCTGGGTACATACATGCCTTCTACGGAAAGGAGCTTTTTCAAAAACGCTTCCCTTGTTCCGCCGTTTTTCTTATGTTCCTTATACATCTCCATTATGTGGTCATACTCCACCTCGCCCTCGCCAAGATAGAAAAAGTCCACAAAATCCGCCAGGGGTTCAGGATTATAGGCGCAGGAGCCTCCGCATACTATTATGGGGTCGTCCTCTCCCCTGTCCTTTGAATATATGGGTATGCCTGACATATCCAGCATATTCAAAATATTTGTATAGCACATTTCATACTGGAGGGTAAATCCCACAAAGTCAAACTCATTAAGGGGAGTGAACGTTTCAAGGGAATAGACGGGGATATTATTTTCTCTCATGGCCTTTTCCATATCAGGCCAGGGAGCAAACGCCCTCTCACAGTAGGTATCATCTCTTCTGTTCAGAAAAAAATAGAGTATCTGAAGTCCAAGGCAGGACATTCCGACCTCATAAACGTCCGGGAAGCAGAAAGCAAACCTTATATCCACCTTTTCCGGATCTTTCTTTACCATATTAAGCTCGTTTCCTGTGTATCTGGCAGGCTTTTCCACCTGGAGCAGTATCTCATCGGGAACTGTAATTTTACTCATATTATCCTCCTATGCCCTTTTGGGGCATTTAATCTGCGAACCTATCCGCATACTATATCATTATATATAATAACCTATATTTCTAACTATTGCACTAACTTTTTTAATAAAATAAGGAGCCCCCTTAAAAGGAGCTCCCCTTAATTCTTTCCAGCTGTTTAAGGAACTAATACCATTATCCTCTCGTCCATGGGTGCGTCACTGTTTTTAACATAATTCTGTACTCCAAAAAGACTGTTCATCCCTGCCGTAGCTATATATTCTTTTCCATCGATCAGCTTTATCCTGTTTTCAAATCCGTTTTCCTTGTCACCGTTTTTTATAATGCCTCCGCCTGGTGTTATCTCATAGGAGTTTCCGTCATATTTGAAGCCGTCTTCGGTCATTTCAGCTTTTATGCCCTTCAAAAATTCGTCAAAGGGAACATAAAAATCCTTGGTCTCAGTCTCAAATGGCTTCAAAAGACCGCTTTCATCGGCCTTTTTATAGTTGTTGACATTGTCAAGGTCATACTCTATACCGTCAAGTATTACTTTTTTGAACTTGGATATATCAAGTATCTCTCTGGCATCAGCTGTACATTCCCACCTGTCATATTCTTTTCCTTCACTTATGAGGCTCATCATATCCACGTCAAAGAGCTGATTATAGGTTTTAACGCTTCCGTCATCCATTATAAAGAATGTATTCATATCATAGATTTCAAGCTCTTCATCCACCGGAACTTCCTTTTCTATTATTACTCCCATGGGATTGAGCTTTAATACAGCATTTCCATAGGGCTGTCCCGGAAGGGTATATTCGACCGTTTCAACAGCCGTATTCAGCTCTATGATGATCTCATTGTCATCAGTATCTATGGAATCAAATCTTAAAGATACTTCTTCGCCGTCTTCTTCCGTTCCTAATGCATCTATGGAAATTTCCCATACTCTCATTTTGTCGGTATTATACTCAAACAGCTCCTTGCCTCCCCAGCCTTTTATATAGTGGTCATCATAGTCATTTACATAGTTTATATAGGTATCCCTCAAAACTTCAAAATCTTCGTTAAACAGTGTTTTTCTGCCTTCTGGGGTAAGAGCCTGGGCTGAAACTATAGCCTTGATATTGTATTTGGTCGTTATCACCTTATCCACTGTTATCATGATATCGCCGTCGGAAACGGATTTTCCAAGGGTCTGGACGTATTTTTCCATACTTGTTGTGTCTCCCGAAAAAAACTGCTTTAACAAATCGATATTAGTCATGGCAAATACCGATGAGGCCATGGCTGCCGTCACTATACAGGCTATGGCAAATCCCTTCAAAACTTTCTGCTTCATATATATCCTCCTTTCCGAAGGAACAGCGTTGAGTTTTGCGTCGACTTTACCAAGTATATCCTTTGAACTGATATATGAAACATCTTCCCTGCACTCAGGAATTACTTCGTCTCTTAATTTTTCAAGTCTGCTTTTCATAACTGTTCCTCCCTTCCGCTGAGATGATCCTTTAGTTTTTCCCTTCCTCGTTTCAGCTTTGTTTTGATGGTCGAGGCATTCATATCCATGGCCTTGGATATCTCCTTTATTTTTTCTCCGTTATAGTAGAATCTGAGCATTATTTCACTGTCTGGCTCACCTAAACTCATTACCGCTTCATAAAGCCTCCTGCTTTCATCGGCTTTCAACGTCTCCTTCTCCGGGTCACCCCTGTCAGAGACCGTCCTTTCGTTCAGCTCCACGGTGTTTTCCATTTCTCTGAGCTTATTTTTTGCCTTGTTCCTTGCAACGGCTCCTATATAAGGCCTTAGTTCACCGTCTTCCCGTATATATTCACTGTTGTTCCACAGGGATATGAATACGTCCGCTATGACTTCCTCCATATCTTCCCTGGACATCAGATTTCCCATAACGTTATAGACCACAACGCTGACATAGGCGGAATATGTTTCTATAACCTTTTCAAGAGCGCTTCTTCTTTTATTCTTAAGTCCTTTTATCAGGTCTTTATCTTTCATCGGTATACCTCCGAAACGGAATTTTAAACTCAAATCATTCCGTTTATTTGAATTCAAATATATATACACAGAAAATCCTAAAAAGGTTTCAAACTAAAAAACCGTCTGAACAAAATGTTCAGACGGCAGAATCTCTTTTTGAAAATATACATCCGCAGTAGTTCTGTCTGAATAGATCATACTCATTTGACAGTTCTATGGACCGTTTATAACCATTTTTCTTTTTAAAATCCGAGGGCAGCCATTTGACACCATACTTCTGGGCTTCCTCCTCACCTATCCTGTTCAGGTTTTCGGCATTTTTAAGGGGGCTTATGGTAAGGGTGGTGCAGACATAATCTGCTCCGTTTTCAGCGGCACATCTGGCAGCCTCACTGAGCCTCAGTTTAAAGCATTTAAGGCATCTCTCTCCGCCTTCGGGAGCATTTTCCAGACCCTTTGCGGCCTCAAAAAATTCCTTCGGCTCATATCTTCCCTCTATGAATTTAACTCCAGCACAGGCAGGCATCTCACTGATGAGCCTCTTTACCTCATTCACCCTTTTTTCGTACTCTTCCGCAGGGGATATATTGGGATTGAAGTAAAACACCGTTATGTCAAAATACTGGCTCAGATATTCCAGCACATAGCTGCTGCAGGGAGCACAGCAGCTGTGAAGCAGGAGCTTTGGCTTTTTATCTCCATTATTTTCTATTATCTTTTCAAGCTCCCTTTGATAATTGATCTTGTTCATTGTCTGATCTGTCCGTTTCCGTAAATAATATACTTGGTGGTAGTTATCTCCTTAAGGCCCATGGGTCCTCTGGCGTGGAGCTTCTGGGTGCTGATGCCTATTTCAGCTCCAAATCCGAACTGTCCTCCATCGGTGAATCTTGTAGATGCGTTTACATATACAGCCGCAGCGTCCACCTCATTTAAGAATCTCTGGGCATTGGTATAGTTTTCAGTAACTATACACTCAGAGTGATTCGTTCCGTATTTTCTTATATGCTCGATGGCTTCATCTATATTCTTTACAACTTTGGCTGATATTATAAGGTCATTATATTCCGTTCCCCAGTCATCATCATTTGCAGGCACAGCTCCGCCCTCATCGATGAATTTCTTATCGCCCCTTATTTCCACATTTTTCTCCTTAAGGGCCTTGGATACCATGGGTATAAATTTATCGGCTATGGCCTCATGCACAAGAAGGCTCTCGCATGCGTTGCATACTCCAGGCCTCTGGGTCTTAGCGTTTATAACTATCCTTATGGCCATATCCAAATCAGCGCTTTCATCCACATAGGTATGGCAGTTTCCTGTTCCTGTCTCTATTACGGGCACTGTACTGTTCATCACAACAGACTGTATAAGTCCAGCTCCGCCCCTGGGTATGAGCACGTCTATATAGCCGTTTAATCTCATCATTTCCGTGGCTGTTTCCCTGCTGGTGTCCTCTACCATCTGCACACAGTCCTTAGGCAGTCCTATTTCCTGAAGGGCTTCCCTGAATATGTTTACAATGGTCGTATTTGAGTTAAAGGCTTCCTTTCCTCCCCTGAGGATCGTGGCGCTTCCTGCTTTAAGGCAGAGTCCGAAGGCGTCCGCCGTTACATTGGGCCTGGCCTCAAAAATTATGCCAATGACACCCATGGGCACCCTCTTTTGTCCTATGATAAGACCATTGTCCAGGGTCTTCATATAAAGCACCTCACCTATGGGGTCGTCAAGTTTTGCCACGTCCCTTAAGCCCTTGGCCATTTCCCTGACCCTGGCTTCCGTAAGGGTGAGCCTGTCGATGAATGCACCTTTGATGCCGTCAGCCACAGCCTGTTCCACATCTTTTTTATTGGCCTCAAGCACCCTGTCCATGTTTTTTTCAAGGGCATCGGCTGAAGCGTTCAATGCTCTGTTCTTTTCCGTTGTCTTAAGGGTGGCCAGCACAACTGAAGCATCCTTTGCCGCCTGTCCCATTTCAATGAGTCTGCTCATACATTTCCCCTCCTGTTTCACAGCACCGTAATCGTTCTTTTTTCAGTTATTATCTTTTTCATGAGTTTATCGTGGGGCTCCCTCGGCACCTTCTCCTTTATCTGAATGTCAAAGGCAAGGGCAAGGGTATTTTCTATCCCGTATTTTTCTATATATGTATCGTAGTAGCCGCCGCCGTATCCCATCCTTCCTCCCTGGATGTCAAAGGCTGTTCCAGGAACAACGAGCAGGGTATTTCCCGACGGTATGATCTCGTCTTCTATGCCTTTCTGCGGTTCATATACGCCAAGGCTGTTTTTTACCATATCATCCAGGCTGTTTATTTCCACAAAGTACATCTTCCTGTCCTTAAGGGAGACCGGTACAGCAACGGTCTTTCCATCCTTTAAGGCCCTGTTTATTATATCAGCTGTGGGCACTTCATTTTTCATGCTGACATAAATAAATATGGCATCGGAATTTTTATACTCCTCCTGGGACAGGAACATTTGGCCTATTATTCCCCCGGCCCTTTCTTTCTCCTCCGGCGGTATATTCTTTCTTTCCTCTATCCACTGTCTGCGCATATCCTTTTTCAAGGGCTTTCCTCCCCTCATCAGTCATCACATATAGAACATGGCTACATAATTTCCTATGGCCGCAAAAAGCATTATGAATATCACTACATCTATGACAAGGAATACTATGCTCACTATAAGGAGCATTTTTCCATAGCTTTTATAGCCCTCACCGTTTTTGTTTAAATATATGCCTCCGGCGATTATGCCTATTATGGCTCCTATGACATTGAAGTATACAGCAATGAGTATGAGAGCCACCTTAGCTGCCGTGGAAGGCTCATCCTTTGTGTTTATCCTCTCTGCCTCTTTCATATAATCATATGTATCATAGGACCTATTTTCGTAATAATCATATTTTTTCTCATAATAAGAGCCTTTTTTCTGTTCTTTGTTCTGCTCTGTATTTTGTTCCGTGGTCTGTAAAGCGGTATTTTCCGTATTGTTTTTATTTTCTTCCATGGCTTCCTCCTTTTACTTTCCTATGAACAATGTACCAACGTCATCTCCATCGATGACCTTCTCTATTATCTCGGCGTCACTTCCATCGGCTATGACCATATCTATGCCGCTATCACCGCAGAGCTTAGCCGCTGATATTTTTGTGGCCATGCCTCCAACGGAAAATTTTGATCCGGCCTTGCCTGCCATATTCTCTACCTTTTCCGTTACCTTCTCTACTATTTTTATCCTCTTGGCATCGGGATTTACCCTGGGGTCACTGTCATAGAGGGCATCTATATCCGTAAGCAGTATGAGCAGGTCAGCCTTGAGGAGCACTGCCACATTAGCCGCAAGACGGTCATTGTCGCTGAATTCTATTTCGTATGTAGATGTGGTGTCATTGGCATTTACAATGGGGACTATTCCCCTCTGGAGAAGCTCATCAAATGTATTTTCCGTGTTATGCCTTCTGTTTTCATCCTCAAAGTCTGTCCTTGTAAGAAGTATCTGGGCAATGGTATGGGTATACATATTGAAGAAGTTCTGATATATCTGCATAAGTATCGCCTGGCCAACGGCTGCCGCCGCCTGTTTTTCCCTGGTCTTTTGAGGCCTTTCGGAAAATCCCAGGCTCTTTGAGCCAACGCCTATGGCTCCCGATGATACAAGGACAACGTTTTTATCCCTGTTTTTAAGATCGGATATCATCCAGCAGAGCCTCTCTATCATCCTGAGATTGAGCTTTCCGTTGGGATAGGTTATGGTCGATGTGCCGACCTTTATTACTATTGTCTTATAGTCCTTAAATCTGTCATGAATGTCCATGTTACTACTAGCTCCTGTCATATTTAAACATAAAGGCGGATATAAGATCCGCCTTTTTTATCAACAACATTATTTACTGATTTTGAATGAACTCTTAAGCGGAACTATTCTGTTAAATACCAGTTTCTCATCTGTCGTATCCTTTGTATCAACGCAGAAATATCCGTTTCTCATAAACTGGAATCTCTCACCCTTTTCAGCATCCCTGAGAGAAGGCTCTATCTTACAGTTATCCATAACTATTATGGATTCGGGATTCATTATCATCTCTCCGTTGGGATCATCGGGATTGTCCAGCATCATATAATCATAAAGCCTTGCCTCTGCTGTGGTGCAGTCATCGGCACATACCCAGTGGAGCGTTCCCTTTACCTTTCTTCCGTCAGGACTGTTTCCGCCCCTTGACTCAGGATCGTAAGTACAGTGTATCTCTGTTATAACGCCGTTTTCGTCCTTTACAAAGTCTGTACATGTAACGAAATAAGCACCCTTGAGACGTACTTCCTTTCCGGGAGCCAGTCTGAAGAATTTCTTTACGGGCTCTTCCATAAAGTCTTCTCTTTCGATATATACTTCCCTGCCAAAGGGAACTGTTCTCTTTCCAAGTTCGGGATTTTCAGGATTGTTCTCTATCTCAATGAATTCTATCTGTCCTTCGGGATAGTTGGTTATTACCACCTTAACGGGGTCAAGTACAGCCATAACTACCTTTGCCTTGGACTTTAAGTCCTCCCTGAGACAGTAGTCAAGGAGTGCGCTGTCTACACAGCTGTTTGCCTTGGACACACCTATCCTCTCACAGAAATCCCTGATAGCCTCGGGTGTGTATCCCCTTCTTCTGAGGCCGCTTATGGTAGGCATCCTGGGATCGTCCCATCCGTCAACAAGTCCGTTTTCCACCAGCGCTCTGAGCTTTCTCTTGCTCATGACCGTATTGGTGAGGTTAAGTCTTGCGAACTCTATCTGTCTGGGAGGATTTACAGTATATCCCGCTTCCCTTACGACCCAGTCATAAAGGGGTCTGTGGTCCTCAAATTCCATGGTGCAGATGGAATGGGTTATGCCTTCGATGGCATCCTCCAGGGGGTGGGCAAAGTCATACATGGGATAGATACACCATTTGTCTCCTGTTCTATGATGGCTCGCATGGGCGATACGGTAAAGAACAGGGTCCCTCATATTGATATTAGGTGAGGCCATATCTATTTTAGCCCTCAGTGTCCTGCTTCCATCGGGGAACTCTCCGTTTTTCATCCTCTCAAAAAGGTCAAGGTTTTCCTCTACGCTTCTGTTCCTGTAAGGGCTCTCCTTTCCGGGAGTGCTTAAAGTTCCTCTGTATTCCCTCATCTCATCGGCATTGAGGTCACAAACATAGGCCTTGCCTTCCTTAATGAGTTTTACTGCTATTTCATAAAATTTATCAAAGTATGATGAAGCAAAGTAAAGCCTGTCATCCCAGTCGAATCCAAGCCATTTTACATCCTGTTCAATGCTCTCAACATATTCTACATCTTCCTTTGAAGGATTGGTATCATCAAAACGCAGGTTGCATTTTCCGCCGTAAAGCTCAGCCAGACCAAAGTTAAGGCATATGCTCTTAGCATGTCCTATATGAAGATATCCGTTTGGCTCGGGAGGAAAACGTGTATGAAGTTTATTGAGTTTTCCTTCAAGATCGTCCTGAATAAAGCTATGTATGAAATTTCCCGTACTGCTCAGACTGTTTTCCTTTACGTCTGCGCCTGTTATGTTTTCCTCTGACATTTAATGCCCCTCCGTATCATTATTTTATCATCATAATATTATAATCTACAATATTTCCGCTCCTTTTGCAATAGCGGACAGCCTTTCACCCTTTATTATTTCCAAAAGTTTCTGTATTATTCACCAGCCAGTCCGCAAAGTAAGCGTCAACTATCTTTACACCGCTGTCATTAAGATGGGCGTCATCCCTGAAATTCTCCAGCTGCAGCAGGTTTTCCTCCCTGTTGACTATGTTGAAATCCAGATATTTGACCCTGGCCTCATCCGCTATGGCAGCCAGTTTATCATGTATGGAATCATAGTTTTTTATCCAGTCCATGGATACATTCGCTATGGGAGCCGTTACAAAGACTACCTCAGCCCCGTTTTCCCTGCACAGATCCGCAAATTTCATGATATATTCCACCTGGGTCTCATTGGGCTCCCAGTCGTCCCCATCCAGTCCCTTATACTGGTTGGTCTCGTCATATTCGCTCTCAGGTATGACCGTATCACAATAAGTATAGCCCTTGGCCAGATAATATTCCGTGCCGTTGGTCTCCTGGACCTCCTCTTTGACACCAAATCTTTCCTCGGCATAGTCCTCCATCTCCGCCGTCTCATAGGCAAAATAATCCTGCTGGTATCTGATGGGCAGTATCTTATACTTTACCTTCTCGTTGAGCGGAAAAACAGTCTTTATATATTCCTCCTTGACCTCCGGGTCATTTACCACCTCAAAAAATGAGTTGGCCTGCTTCATATCAAATTCATCATCCATGACGTCCCAGTAAAGCTCCAGTACCACGAGCTTTGGCTTCTGGGTCTTGAATACTTCCTTCAGCACAAAATATGATGTGTCATAGTTCTCAAGGGGAGTTCCCAGCTGCCATGAAAGGGTTCCGAATACACTGTCGAAATTTTCCGGGTCAAAGGTGCAGTATGCATGGGATGAACCTATGAATACCATATCCACTGTGTTTTCTTCCAAGGCGTAGAACTCATCATATCTGCTCTTAGTCCACACATTGACCGTGTTTTTTGAGGCAGCCTCGGAGTATTTATTTTCAACGAATTTATAGGCGGCTAAAAATAACGCTATAAATATGATTATTTCTATTATCAGTTTAAAACTGGAAGTAGATGAACGCTCCCGCTTCATAATACACCCCCGCTGAAAGTATGAATACAGCCGTTATGAGATAAAAAACTATCCTTACGAACATATTTTTACGTTCAACCACATCATATACCGCCCTTTCACCGCAGGCTGTCTCAGCGATGATAAGGAAAAGTATGGCTGCGGCACATACGGCCATTTCAAAAAGGTTGAGTCCCATTCCGGTAATGACTTCATATATATACTGGGCGTTGAACCACTGGGTAAATCCTGTGGCAAGGTTTCCCGTTATATATACGGCGTCTGAAATGGTGTTGGCCCTGAAAAATATAAATCCAAAACATACAAGGCCAAAGGTTATTATAACTGATATGAACTTCATTACCGGTGTTCCGTTTATGTGAAGTCCGTCTTTTATTTTCTTCCTGAATTTATAGGTCATCTGGCCTATGACCTGGTACACGCCATGCAGCGCTCCCCAGATGACAAAGGTCCAGTTGGCTCCATGCCACAGACCGCTCACCAGGAATGTTATCAAGAGGTTCCTGTATTTTTTTGCCTCTCCCTCACGGTTTCCGCCTAAGGGTATATAGATGTAGTCCATAAACCAGGTGGAAAGGGATATATGCCATCTTCTCCAGAATTCCTTTATGCTCTTTGCCAGGAAAGGATTTCTGAAGTTATCCATGAGCCTGAATCCAAGCACCCTGGCGCAGCCCTTGGCTATGTCTGAATATCCGCTGAAATCACAGTATATCTGAAATGTGAACAGTATCGAGGCAATGACAAGGTACAGTCCGCTGTAGCTGTGGGCGGAATTGAACACCGTATCCACCGCCATGGCTGCCCTGTCGGCTATGACTATCTTTTTGAAAAATCCCCAGAGCATTATCCTTATGCCGCTTATTACCTTCTCAAGGTCAAATTTATGCTTTTCATAAAACTGGGGAAGAAGGTTGCCGCTCCTTTCGATGGGCCCTGCCACCAGCTGGGGGAAAAACATAACAAAAAGCATAAATATGCCAAAATGTCTCTCAGCCTTGATCGTCCCCCTGTATACATCGATGGTATAGGCCGCTGCCTGGAAGGTATAGAAGGATATGCCCATGGGCAGTATTATATCCACTGCCTTGACCGGCCAGCCGTCTCCAAATATGGCAAGCATGGTGCTGTTCATAAAGCCCAGATACTTGAAAACGAACAGCAGTCCGAAATTTATTATCATGGACAGTATAAGCGCCCGCTTTTTTATGCGTTTATTTTTATTTTTGGCTATGACAAGGGAAGCCGTATAATTCACGGCTATGGTAAATACTATCAGAAGTATGAGATAGGGGTTCCATGCCATATAAAAAATACAGCTCGCAGCAAGAAGAAGTATCCATCTGGCCCTATGGGGGATAAGGAAATAGAAGATGAATACCACCGCAAAAAATATAAGGAAATCAAACGAATTGAATAACATACAAAACCTCTTATTACGATCATTTGTAATAATTATAGTTTATAAAATGCCCGAGTGCAACCTTGTTATGATTTTGTGAATGTGTTAAAATAGGTTCGTTCTGTTATAAAGCATAAAACAGGAATTTAATCCCAGTCCCCTGCGGGACTGTATCAGTGGTGAAAAATATGATCTCAGGAACCGTTGAAAATAAAAAACAGTTTATGGCTCTGCTCCTTAAGGACAGTGTATTTGACAAATTCCTTGTAAGGAGCATATCCCTGCGCACATCCGTGGCCTATGAGATAGACTGTGCCCTGGATAAAAACTGGTTTGACAGTGACGAGGCTGAAAATCTGGAAAAATACGCCCACTGGTCTGCGATGAGGCCTGTGGTATTCAGTCTTATAAAAGGAAAGCGTCTTCCAGGTTATATGAAGATAGTTCTTTCCGCCGCTCCATCGGCCGCTGAGAAGATACATAAAAACGCCGCTGCCCTGTTCATAAACATTATTTTTGAAAACAATATCCTTTATATAACCACCGGATGTTCCCAGAAGGTATTTGCTCTGGATAGATCCCTGGATCAGACCTGGGATGAGACCGCATCCAGATTTTTTAAAAAATGCGGTATTATCCTTGAGGCCGGTGAAATATAAAACCAAATGCAAAAACGGTATCCTGGCAAATGTGCTGATACCGTTTTTATATATGTTTATAAGTGGCAGTAAATATTAATGTGATTTAATTTGTCACACCAATACACATTATGCTATAATGGAAACTGTTCAAAAAATGTAATAACTACAATAATGAGGTAAGCCTATGAAAAAATCACTACTGGGCAGGCCTTCGTCACCTTCCGTTACCATCGGAATACCAAGGGCTATGCTCTACTACAGATATGAAATATTATGGAAAAATTATTTTTCCGCTCTGGGCGTAAAATGTGTAATCAGTCCCCAGACAAATAAAGAGATAATAAAGGAAGGAACATCGGTATCCATTGATGAAGCCTGCCTTTCAACAAAAATATTTATGGGCCATGTAAAAAGCCTTATAGGAAAGTGCGACTATATACTCATACCCAGGATAAGCAGTTTTGGTTTAAAAAGAAATATGTGTACCAAATTTGAAGCGCTTTACGACATAGCCTGCAACGCTTTCAGGCAGAGCGGACAGCGTTTCATTTCATATAACATAGACTATCTTAAAAATCTTACGGAAGAAAAGGCCTTTGGCGACCTGGGAGAGGAACTTGGTTTCTCCAGAAAAGAGGCTCTCGCGTCATATAAGGCTGCAAAAAGGGCTGAGGCTGACTATTTAAAAAATCAGGTAAAATTACAGGAAGCTGCCTTTAAAAAAGCCGGGCTCAAGATACTCATAGCTGCCCACAGCTATGTGGAAATGGACCCCTATATAGGAAAGCCCGTTACCAATTATCTTAAGAAGATGGGTGCAATACCCATATATGCTGATCTTTTTGACAGACGAGACGCCCTCAAGCAGAGCCTTAAGGTATCCCCCACCCTCAAATGGGAATTCAGCAGGGAGATCGTTGGAAGTACGGCCATATATAAAAACAGGCTGGACGGCATAATACTTATGTCAGCCTTCCCCTGCGGGCCTGATTCCATGGTCAATGAGATGATAATAAGAAAATTCAGGGGAATACCCATACTCAACATCGTCCTTGACGATCAGGACGGCACCGCCGGTCTTGAGACAAGGCTTGAAAGTTTCATCGATATACTTAAATTCAAAGGAGGCGAACTTTGATGCATTCAAACAAAAAAGTTTCATTTCCTGAATATAACCACTATAACTATGTGTTTAAATATTTCATAGAACAGGGTCTTGACGCGGAATATATAATGGCTCCTGCCATGACCGTAAGGACCATGGACAGAGGTGCTAAAAACAGCCCTGATTTTGTATGTACGCCCTTTAAGAGCACCCTGGGAAATATGATGGACGCCCTTGAGGCCGGAGCGGACACACTTATTATGACCATGGGTCTCTGCCGTCTCGGATACTACGGAGAACTTCAGGAGCAGATACTCCATGACCTGGGCTATGAATTTGATTTCATAAACCTGGCTGAGTACAGCACAGGAAAGAAAAGAGATTATATAAAGGCACTTAAGCGTATTAATCCTAAACTTTCCCTGGCCAGGGTCACCAAGGCCGGAGCTGATTCCATAAAAATGCTGGAATATCTGGACGAAGCAGAAAGCATTTATTATAAAAACTGCGGCTTTGAAGTAAACAAAGGCAGTTTTAAGAAACTTAGAGCTAAACTATTTGCAGCCATGGAGACTGCCACATCAAGACGTGATATAGATGCGGCTTTTAACACTTTTAAAAAGCAGGCTGCTGAGATCCCGGTAAATAAACCGGCTTCACCCTTAAGGGTAGGCGTCATAGGCGAATTTTTCACAGTAATGGATCCTTTTTCAAACCTCAATGTGGAACAGAAGCTGGCTGATATGGGTGTTGAAATACACAGATATATGAACATCACCAACAGGCTCATACGTTATAAGGGCAAAAATCTGGCCGTTGAAACATCGGAATACTGCAAATACGAAATGGGCCCCACATCAACGGCTAATATATGGAGCGCGAAGCATTATGCTTCCAAGGGATTTGACGGCATCATACATATAAAATCCGCCGGATGCACACCTGAGATAGATATTATGCCTGTACTCCAGAATATAAGCGCGGATTACAAGATCCCCATATTATACCTTACCTATGACTCACAGACCAGTGATACGGGACTTGATACAAGGCTCGAAGCCTTTTACGATATGATTAGCATGAGAAAGAAGGTCATCTGATGAAAGAAGCTTATCTTGGAATCGACATCGGTTCCATTTCAACAAAGGGAGTTATCATAGACGAGAAAAACAACATTCTTGCCAGCTCCTATATATGGACAGAAGGAAATCCCCTTGGTTCAGCAAAAAAACTCCTGGCACTGCTGGAGGAACAGTTCGACAAGGAAAATTATAAGATCGTGGCCACAGGAACCACAGGAAGCGCCAGAAACCTGGTAGGCGCCATGGTCGGAGCCACCATGATCAAAAACGAGATCACAGCCCATGCCGTAGGAACAACCACACTCTATCCCAATGTAAGGACTATACTTGAGATAGGCGGCCAGGACTCAAAAATAATACTGGTGGAAAACGGAGTTGCCGTTGACTATGCCATGAACACCCTCTGTGCCGCTGGTACAGGCTCATTCCTTTCCAGCCAGGCAAAACGTCTTGGCGTTGAGGTAGAACAGTTCGGAGAGATCGCCCTCTCCTCAAAGCACCCCACCCAGATAGCTGCAAGATGTACAGTTTTTGCTGAGTCAGACCTGGTACACAAGATCCAGATGGGCCACCCCAAGGAAGACATAATAGCAGGCCTCTGCAAGGCCGTTGCCTCCAACTACCTCAATAACGTAGGAAAGGGAAAACGTATCGTTCCTCCCGTTGTATTCCAGGGCGGTGTAAGTAAAAACATCGGCGTTACCCAGGCATTTAAAGATGCCCTTGGATGTGATATAATAGTTGATGAAAACGGTCATCTTATGGGAGCTTTTGGAGCTGCCATACTTGCCGGAAGAAGCAGTAAACGTAAGGTCTTTGATTTCTCCGTTGAGGATATGGAATTTAAGACAAGGGACGTAAACTGCGGCAGATGTCCCAACAACTGCGAGATTATATGTGTATACAGAGACGGCGTTCTTATAGACTCCTGGGGAAACCGCTGCGACAAGGGAGCCATAAGACCGGGCGTCAAACTGGCTGAATGATCTGGAGGTGTTTGCATGATCACAAATGAAACTTTAACTACTTTAAGGAACAGGAGAAGCTGTAAGGACTATAAGAGCGAACAGATAAAAGACGAGGAGCTTGAAACTATCCTTGACGCCGGAACTTGGGCGCCCACAGGAATGGGAAAGCAGAGCCCCATCATGATAGCTGTTCAGAACAAGGAAGACATTGCTGAGCTGGAGAGGATAAACGCTGAGATATTCGGAAAACCCGGCGCACCCCTTTTCTATGGCGCTCCCACTGTAGTTGTTGTCCTTGCTGACGCTGAAAGACCTACAGCAGTATATGATGGAAGCCTTGTTATGGGAAACCTTCTTAATGCTGCTGCAAGTATCGGTGTAGGCGCCTGCTGGATACATAGAGCAAAGGAGACATTTGAAAGAGAAGATGGAAAAGCTCTTCTTAAAAAATGGGGTATCAAGGGCAATTATATCGGAGTTGGAAACTGCATTTTAGGATATGCCGCTTCCGAGCCCAAAGCCGGCCTTCCCAGAAAAAGTGATTATATAACAATAATAAAATAAATTGACTTTTAAACGGCTTCTGATGGTCCTTTCGGCGTATATTTCCTCCGAAACAGTTTCAGGAGCCGTTATTTTTATACTCTTTTGTATTTTATCCCCGAAATAAAAAGGCAGATTTTTCTTGGAGTTATTGTAATAAAATCGAAAAAGTTTTTTAAGAAAAGAATTTTTATTTTGTGATATTATATTTTAAAGATAATGGTAAGTTAAGGCGGCCAAGACCGCTAATTTGTAAGGTGGGGATATTATGAAAAAAATCATCATTGCCGCAGCAGCTCTTCTGCTGTGCTTAATCGCTGTTTCCTGTTCTGCCTCTGGCACGAAGCCATTCGCCGACCTGACGGCTGAAGACATAAGTTCCGTAAGCGTGAACTGTATGCCTCCTGATAAGACCGTACAGACAGAAGATAAGGAAAAGATAGAAACCCTTGTGAAAGCTCTTAATAAAGTTGTTATATACGAAGAGGATGAAAAGGAATATGCTGGACAGTCGGTCACATTTACCATAAATAAAACCGATGACACCCAGATAAAGATCAATGCCTGCAATCCACAAATAATAATCGATGGCGTAAAGTATACAACTAAATCCGACCCCTGCGAAGAGCTGGACGCCATAGCTAACGAATGGATAAACGATATGCCTTCTGTACATAAATCCTTTGATGAGATAAAGCAGCTCCTGGCTGCTTATCCATCGGATTACGAAAGCATCATCCAAAGCGGATGCTATGTGATATCCGGAGGAAAGGCAGTAAGCGGTCAGGAATTATATGACGAGTTCGCCAAAAACGTTGACAACGGCATATCCGACGATATAGTCATTGTCAACTTCACGACCGAGGGTGATCCCATTTACTGCTATGTATATTATGACGGCGATAAGTTCACCTGTACCGAAGATGCTTCCAGGGATAAATATGCCGGAGGAGACACGGATTATTTACAGCTGGAATACAAATATCTGATAAACACTGAGGAGGACGGTATGTCATATACATTCCTCTCCGATGAACAGGTCTCATCATATGAACCTTCAGGGGAACTCGAAGCCGGAGGAAAAAGCAGCTGCTTCCCTCTGTTCGTACTTGATCTAAATAATACCGAAAGCTAATTATTCTTCTATATATAAAAAAACGGAGCGGTTTTCCGCTCCGTTTTATTTTATGCCCATACGGCATTTATTGCTTGTTTATTATAAGTCTGTGCTGGCCATTGTATTAGCTGCGAAAGGCATGATGTATGTGGACATTCTTTCTTTTCCTGTGATCTCGTGAGCCTTTGCGATAGCCTCTTCGATCGTTCTGCAGGGGATAACGTCTGTCTTTCCGAAGCCCTCAGGATCCATATCTGAAACGATGATGAAATGTACCTGTGTAGCTGCCTCGAATATCCTGTATCCAACATATCTTCCGATACCGAAGTTATCTCTTAAGAATACTTCTCTATCAAGCATGTTGTCGAATTCTGTTGCGAATTTCTCTGTATCAGGATTTCCCCAGCCCTCTGAGCACTGAGAAACGATTATAACAACACCTTCCTTGGGCTTAGCAGCTCCGATGGCATTGAATAAGGGTTTAGCGCCTGTCTGATAGAAGTTGATGTCCTTAGGATATCCGCATGCTGATGCGATAACAAGGTCAGCCTTCTCATCGATCTTAACGCCGTCGAGTTTCTTAACGAATTCATAACCTTCCTTATGAGCAAGCTCAAGGTCACCTGCGAAACATTTTGCGATTGTGTTTGTACGGTCAACAACTGAGTTAACGATGAATGAGATCTTTGCAAGCTTAGCAGCCTCAAGCATATCCTCATGTACAGGGTTGCCGTCTGTTATACCGTTTGCGCATGTCTCAACAGCTCCGCTTCCGGCAGGACCGGGAAGGAAGTAGTATTTATGGTCTGTGTTGATAGTATTTCTGCTTGAGATTCCGGGAAGTACCATCTTTCTTCCGCCGCCGAAGCCTGCAAGGAAGTGGAATACGATACCACCAACAAGGATCCTGTGGTCACATTCCATAGCGAATTTGTTGATCTCGATAACATTTCCTCTTGATGTTGTTCCTACTGTAACAAAGTCATCACTGTCGCAGTAATGGTTCTGATGTCTGAATCTTGCACAGAAATCTTTACCGATGAGGTTCTCAAAGTCTTCCTCTTCCTGAAGTCTGTGTGTACCTACGCCTGAGATGAAAAGTATATCCTCATCTTTAACGCCGATCTTCTCAAGTTTCTCAACAAGTATATGTACTATAACTGAAGGTCTTGCCCAAAGTCTTGTAACATCGGGTACAACGATACATACAGACTGTCCGGGCTTAATGATCTCTTCAAGCTTGGGTGTGCCGATGGGATTTTCAATAGCTTCTCTGATGATCTCTTCTTCTGTCTTTGTTGTTTTTTCAAGTTCAGCCGGCTCAAGGACCTTGATAACATCTTCTTCAGGGTACTCAAAATCAACTGTTCCATTGCCATACTTAAAAGTATACTTTGCCATTTTATTTTGTCCTCCTTTTTTGTCTGCTTTGTATCTGTTTCAAGACATTTCTGCATTATTACATATATAATACAGTCTATTATTTTATTTGTCAATAAATTCTGCGGTATCATCCGCTGTTCGCCATTGCCGCATATTTATGCACATTATGATAAAAATCCACGGTCATTTATGTGCATGATTTTATAATTTCTCTGCATCCATAAGTAAATACATTTTTTTACATATATATAAAATATCAAAAAGCCGGATACCCTTAAGGGTATCCGGTTCAGCAAACATTAGGTTTATCAGATTTTTACTGAAGCACATGTATTTGCGGCATAAGGCATGATGTATGTCTTGGGATGCTCTTTGCCGGAAAGTTTCTTTGCAAGAGCGATGGCTTCATCCACGTCCTTAGCTGTATGGATCTTTGTCTTCTTGAAAAGATCAGGGTCAAGGGATGAAACAAGGATTACATGGAAGTCCTCAGCATACTGTGTAAGGAAGTATGCTACGTTAAGTCCGATGGTGTAATTTGCTCTTGTATATACTTCACGGTCATGGGCATTGTCAAAGTCATGGAGCATTCTGTCTGTGTCAGCGCTTCCTACGCCCTCACGGCACTCTGATACAACGATCATAACTGAGTTGGGATCTTTCTTAAGAACTCCTACTGAGTTGTTCATGGGTTTTGCAGCTGTCTGGTAAAGGTTGATGTCCTTGGGATATCCCATACCGCAGGCAATAACCATATCAGCAGGCTCGTCAACTACAGCTCCGTCAAAGAGACGGCATTTCTCAACGGCTGCCTCATGGCTGAGGTGGATATCTCCGGCAAAGCAGAAGTTGATCTTCTTGTCGGGTCCGATAACGCCTGTGATGTTGAAGTCGATTCCCGCAAACTCAGCAGCCTGGAACATTTCCTTGCTGATAGGGTTGTCTTCATATCTTCCGGGAGCTACAAGGGGATTCTGTCCGCTTCCTACTCCGCCTTCTGCAAAGTACTGTGAATGGTTGCTCATGATAGTATCTCTTCCAGCGATTCCGGGAAGAACGTATTTTCTTGATCCGCCAAATCCTGCAAGGAAGTGGAATACCGTTGAACCAACGATGATCTTCTTGTCATAGCCCATAACAGTCTTGTTTACCCAGATCTCATTTCCTCTGAATGATGTACCAACGAGCTGAAGGTTATCATCACAGTTATGGTCAACTACTTTGATCCTGTCATAGATGTCCTGTCCAACGATGAGGGCATGCTCCTCGGGAGTCTGGTTCTTATGAGTACCTGTAGCTGAAACGATGAGCATATTTTCATCTTTAACGCCGATAGCCTCGATCTTGGGAACGAGAACTGAAAGGATCTCAGCGGGTTTGCCCCACTGTCTTGTCATATCAGGGACAAGGATACATACTGTATCTGTAGGTTTGATCATTTCCTCAAGTTTAGGTGTTCCGATGGGATTGTCGATGGCTTCTGTAATTCTTTCTATCTCAGTAGCCTCAGGCACCTTGATGTGCGCGGGCTCGATGACCTTAAGGATGTCCTCATCAGGGAATGAGAAGTCCATATGTCCGTCACCGTATTTGAAACTGAAATTTGCCATAATTGTCTTCCTCCTTACTAAATTACTATGTAATTATATATTATTTCCCCATAGCCTTTTTTACAAGCTATATCTATAATAGCATTTTTATACAACCATTGCAATATATTTAATTATCAATTATACATATTTTAGTGTCATAAACATAAAAAATACCCTTTTTATCAGGATTTTCAGCATCTTGTCCGACCTTCAAAGGGTATTTTTTGAAATTTATAATTAATTATTCACCTTATTTTTCCACTCTTTTTATCGCTTCTTTTATGGATAAATCCGGCTGAAAGCATTCCGATGGCAGCTCCGACGACCACATCCATGGGATAATGCACAAGAAGATATACCCTCGAAAATCCCATCACAGCGGCTGCATAAAGCATCCACAGGCCTGACCTTTTATTTGACAGATAAAGGCTGTAGGCCGCGGCAAAGGCAGCTGCCGTATGCCCTGAAGGAAATGAGTAATCCTTGGGCCTGTTTATGGATATGACAAGGCCATGGGCGTCATTTGGTCTTACCCTTTTTACCGAAGGTTTTATGACAAGATTACAGGCCGAGGCTTCCACCATAAGGGAGGCTATCATAAGCAGGCCTGCTTTTCTTCTTTCCCCTCCCATGGCTATGAGGGAAAAGGCCGAAGCTATCCATATTATCCCATAGTTTCCCGAAGCTGAAACTATTTTCATTGCCTTATCAAGAAATCGGCTCCTCATGTTGTCATTGATAAAACGTATGACCTTATCATCAAAAGTAAGAATAAATTCCATTATTATTACCTCCCGAAAATAAAAACACTACCGATCTCCCTTTAATTTATAACAATTATATAAAATCCATAAGCGGTTATATGTTAAATGCCCCGTTTAACCACATATACCGTCTGTATTTTTCTTTTCTATCACCTGAGCAACGAGCCTTACGGCATCGTCCATTATGGCAGGAAGAGTATCTGAAGATACTCCGGCCACCCTGAGCCCGCATTTATTAAGGGGAATGAGCACCTTTACGGCAGGGCTCTCGCTGATGGCATTGGCCATTACCGGAGTAAGTTCCCCAAACATTGAGTTGGCGGCAACTATGCCGATGCTTCCAACGATGATATCAGCTCTTTTTGCATTGAATACGACCGCGTTTTCGCCGGTGGCGATGTTTTTGGCTCCACCCTTCATCATTCCCATGGTTGCCATGGCATTTATGCCGACTGCCATTATCTCATGTTCCGCTCCAAATTCGGCCTTAAGTTTTTCTATGAGGGCTCGTCCGATTCCTCCGCCCTGTCCGTCTACTACCATTATAACCATTTATGTCAACTCCTTCAAAGA
>JABLTR010107944.1_pt1 | contig 37447 bp, 45 predicted proteins | sample 7160071 | NCBI WGS metagenome assembly JABLTR01 (sample SAMN14651230, study PRJNA627086) | human gut metagenome | isolation source: feces | host: Homo sapiens | reverse complement strand
GAGGAGCGGGTGTTTTTGGAACAGGCGGCCCAGGGAGATATGGCCGCCCGCAACAAGCTGATCGAGCACAACCTGCGGCTGGTGGCTCACATTGTGAAGAACAGAGAAAGCGAAAGGCTAATTTTACCCCCCTTGGCAGGGGAGCGGCCATAGCGGGCTGTATTACGCGTTTTGGGGAGAAGCGGCAGGTCAGCTGCCTTTTTCGATAAGCTCCAGCAGAATGCCGGAGTTATCCCGGATGAAACAGATGGTGTCGCCCCCATGGGGAAGGGACCGTCGGCAATGTCCACCTGCTTTTCCCGGAGAGGAGATGGGCCGTCATACCGGCCATGTCCGCCACCTGATAGGCCACATGCTTGGTGCCGCAGGTCTTAATATCCTCGTTGGGAACGGTGCGCTCTGCCCTCAGGGGTTTGTCGTCGGAGCCCAGGTACTGAAACGGCTCCAGTTCAAAGTTGCCGGAGCCCCCAAAAATAATATGGCAGTTCAAGGCCTCGGTATACTCATCTTTGACAATCTGGAACGCAAAGACGTCCTGATACCACTTGGCGGCGGCATCCACGTCGGGGACGGTGATGTCTTGGTGAAGGGGGTGAGCATAGGCATAATCATTCACTCTTTTCTGTTTCAAATAGTTTGAGAAAGGCGGGCAGCAGCGGATTTTTGTTATACGGATGATAGACCACCATTTTGCTGTAAGCGGGGTGGGTATCCACCGGGATCAGCTACACCCGGGGATCAATGCTGATCATGGGGGTCTCGTTGACCAAGGACACCCCCAGGTCGGAACAGATGTATGGGGGCAGGTCCCGGATGTTCTCCATAAATTGCACTTTTTGGGGAAAATCCGCCAGATTGTTGGCCATCACCCAGCGTTCGATGCGGTCATCGTCGGCCTCCCCGAAATTGCCCAGGGATGGGAGTAGCAGCGTGTGCCGGCTCAGAATCTCCTTCAGCTCCTTCTCGCGGATGATGGAGATGGACGGAGGACTGAATGGCCAGATTGGCCGATTCGTTTCACTGGAGGATGGGGGTCATCTGGTTGAATTCGGCGTTGCGGGTTTTCATAACGTTCCCGATATTCAGGGGGCCCTCCAGCAGCTGCTTTCGAATGGAGTTGATGGACATGCAGCTGATTTGAATGGTCACATTGCTGTGCATCTGTTGAAACCGCTGGATCGCTCTGGACAGGATTTTGTTGAGCAGCTGATCCTCCATCAGTCCAACCCGCAATACGCCGCTGATGCCCTGGCCGATGTGCTGGCTCCGGCCGGTTAGCTCGATGTAGTCGGCGTAGATCTTGGACAGGCCTGTGTAAAACTCCATGCCGGCGGCAGTGAGGGTTACGGTGTTATTCCGGCGGACAAAGAGCTGGATGTCCAGTTCCTTTTCCAAGTTCATGATCTGCCGGGACAGGGGGGCTGGGTGGTATAGAGGGCTTCCGCTGCTGCGGTAAAGTTCAGCAGACGGGCAGCTTCCAGAAAAAATCGCATCTGTTCCGAGGTCATTCCCGTCGCCTCCTTGGGGCGTATTGTTTGTCTCAGCATAGCATAATTGTCGAAAAATGTACAGGGTCTATCGTTCAAACCGGGGGAACACGATTCGGAAAGCGTATGGGACCCGACGGCATTCGTTTTTGACATCATTTGTCTGAATTGCTAAAATGACCTTAATATTTAAAGCAATTTGATATGAATAGTCACAAAGAATTGTCGCCTGCAAAGAAAAGGAGGAGGGAAAATGGAGAGAGAACAGGGCAGGGATCTCACCTTGGTCAAGAAGATTGACCGGGGTGTGTTTTATGTGTTCAAAGGTCTGTCCTACGTTTCGGCGGTGGCGCTGATTGCCGTGGCTGTGCTGTGTACCGCCAATGTGCTGACCAAATAACTGTTCAAATTTGGCATTGCCAACGACACTGAGATGGTCACCTATCTGAACATTCCCGTGGTATTCCTGGCCATCGCCTTTATCCAAGTGGAGCGGGGCCACACCAGTATTGACCTGCTGTTGGACAAGTTTCCCAAGTTGGTGCAGCAAGTCATTATGTTCCTGGCCTATATTCTGGGAACCGCCGTGTGCACCTTTATCGGTTGGCGGGAGGTGGTTCTGACCATGGACAAGTTCACCACCATGGCCAAGTCGTCCCAGGCCAGAACGGCCTTTGTGGTCTGGCCCTTCGCAGCCATTGGCTTTATCACCCTGGCGGTGGCCATGCTGTGGTGCACCATCCGGGAGTTCATCATCCCCCGGGAGGAGCGGGCGGGCTATACGCTGCCTCCGGCTCCAGCCAACTTTGATGAGTTGGAGGACGGGGACAACCAGCAGAAGAGAGAGGAGGATCCGTCATGAGTGCGTCGGCAATTGGCATTATTATGTTCCTGATCATGGTGGGTCTGATTCTGGTGGGCGTGCCCATCTTCGTCTCCATGCTCAGCTGTTCCATTGTAGGTTTTTATCTTTGCGGCGGCGCCAAAATGGTGTTTGTCCAGCTGACCCAGGCGCCATTTACATTAGGTGCGTCCTACTCCTACGCGGTGCTACCACTATTTATGTTGGAGGGAACATTGGCAGGAGTAACCGGCATAGCAGAGGGTGCCTTTAACGCCCTGCATAAGTGGCTGGGCCGAGTTCGGGGCGGCCTGCTGTTCACGGTGGTGGGAGCCAACGCGGCCTTCGGCGCCTGCTCAGGTATCTCCGTGGCGGGCAACATGGCCTTCGGCAAGATCGCCATGCCCGAACTGTAGCGCCACGGTTATGACCGGAAGCTCTCCTTGGGCACGATTACCGGCGCGGGCTGCCTATCCTAGCTGATTCCCCCAGCGTTTCCATCATCATGTGGTGCCTGGTGACCGACGTGTCCATCGGCACCGCCCTGATGTACGGTCTGTCCCTGGGCTTTCTGATGATTATTCTGCTGTGCATTGCCATCAAGATCGTCATCACCATCCGGCCGGACAAGGCACTCCCCACCAAGGATATGCCCAAGGTTTCTATGAAGGAGAAGATTGCATCCCTGCGGCACCTGATTTCCATTGTCCTGGTGTTTGTGCTCATTATCGGCGGCACCATGAGCGGCTGATTCTCCTCCACGGTAGCCGGTGCGGTGGCTGCGGTGGCGCTGCTGATTTATGCCCTCATCAAGCGGGTGCCTCTAAGGGATATCTGGCACTGTGTCTGGGACGGCGCTGTGATGAACGCGGGTATGTTTCCTATCATCGTGGCAGGCGGCATTTTCAGCCGCTTTGTCACCCTGACTCACCTGGCGGACACGGTGGCCAACGCCAATCTGCCTGCCTTCGCCATTTTCTGCCTGGTGGTGCTGTTCTACATCTTCTGAGGCTGCGTGATGGACATCCCTTCCACTATTATCATCACCATGCCTATCGTGTTCCCGCTGCTCACCAGCTTGGGCTATAACCCCTATGTCATTACCGTACTGCTGGCCATGATGTGCGATGTGGCCGGTATGACGCCCCCATCGGCATGAACGTGTTTGCTGTGTCCAACACGCTGCGGATCAAGCCCATGGAAATTTTCTCCGGCTGCATCTCCTTCTTCTGTGTGAATGTGGTGGCGGTGCTGATCGTGGGCACCTTCCCACAGATTGTAGAGCTGATCCCCCGCCTGATGGGATTACCGTGAGATACGCCGACCAGCGGCGTTAGTATCATTGCAACCATAAAAAGGAGGAACAATCACATGAAAAAGATCTTGGCTCTTATGCTGGCAGTGGTCATAGTGCTGGCGCTGGCCGGCTGCTGCGGCACTCAGTCCGCTTCCAGCACCGGCAGTTCTGGCGACAGCAGCACTTCCGGCGGTGACATGTCTTCCACCGGTGACGCTTCCAGCGACGCGTCCTATGACAACGTCACCCTGACCTTCACCGTGGCCAACAACGAGGTGGATACCGGCGGCATGCTGGTCCACTTCACCGACTTCATCACCGAGAAGTCCGGCGGCGCGGTGCAGTTTGACATCTCCTACGGCGGCACTCTCTGCTCCTCCGCCGAGAATCTGGACTTTGTGAGCTTCGATTCTGTGGATATGTGCATGACCGGCACCTCTGAGTTCACCGTTCAGCTGCCCCTGACCAAATTCCCCAGCTTCGTGTATGGCTCCCAGCAGGACGCGCTGGACTATGCCAACTACATCGCCTTTGAGAACGAGGAGACTGCCACCCTCATCGCCGATGAGATGGCCAACAACGGCGTGGTGGCTCTGGGTCTGAACGCTGGCGGTGGCAACGTCTACTTCCTCAAGAACGAGTACTCCTCCCTGGCGGATGCCATTAAGGCCGGCCTGGTGCTGGGCGTGGGTTCCAACCTGGCCTGCTATGAGGCTCTAGGCTTCAACACCACCAGCACTATGCCCTGGGACTGCTATGACCAGCTGAGCAAGGGCGTCATCGACTGCACTCAGATGGCCTTTGCCCCCAGGCATCTCCATGAGTTGGCAGGAGGTTGCCCCCTATGTCCTGATCAACAATCAGTATGCCTTTGGCAAGTGGTGGCTGGTGAACACCGACACCTGGAACAGCCTGAACGAAGATACCCAGGCGCTGTTCTATGAGGTTGCTCAGGTATTCCCAGGAGCTGAACGCCCAGGGGGAGACCGACGCCATCACCACCGTGGAAGAGGCCGGCGGCAAGGTGTACTACCTCTCCGAGGAGGAGACCACCCAGGAGCAGCAGATCTTCTTCGAGCAGTCCTATGCTGACTGCCGGGCTGCCGCTGAAACCGCCGGTGTGTCCGACCAGATGGAGACCATCCTGGCCGCCACCAGCAAGTATCTAGGCCTAGACATCCAGTAACCGGCTGTCGACCGCAAATTCAGCCAAAACAGGTTCGAACGAACAAGTTCGTCCGAACCCCGTTTATCAGCGCCAGCCCCAGGGGCTGACGTTGATCAATGGAAGAAAATGAAGTGGCTGATACAGGAGGAGTCAATATGGCCAAGTCCAAGTATGAGCATCTGCTCGTCACCTTCGTGTGAGAGGGGTCGTGTTCAAAAACCAGATGATCGCGTCCAATTCGCTGTCCCACTTCCTGCAGGATCCCGAGCCCTACCCGGCGGATGGCGTCATCGCCCACTATGCCAACAAGGCCCGGGGAGCGGCAGAGGTGGCCTGCATGGGCATCAATAACCGTACCATCGGGAAGCAGTTCCCCGTGGACATGGATTTCGGCCATTTTCCCGACTACGATCTCTATGACTGCAACTGCCAGAACTACCTGATGTAGTTGGCGGACGTCATCCATTACCATGATTCCATCACTGCCATGTCTATCTTTCAGGGTCCTCCCTCCGGCTACCCTCTGATAAAGCCCACCTGGCCCAAGGTGGAGCAGTCCGCCAGCGTCAACGGCGACACGCGAGACGTGACCAAGCCCTTTGAGGTGCCCCAACAGGAGGGGGGTGAGATTGAGTGGCTGGACGCCCACTCCCTGCCCGACGCCTACGACCGGGAGACCCTGGACAAGATCATCCGCTCCTATGTGGAGCAGGTCCGGATTTTGAAGATGTTCAACTATGATATGGTGAGTATCCATATGGCCTATCGAGGCACCCTGCCGGTGAAATTTTTCTCTCCCCTCACCACACCAATACCGCACCAACGATCTGGGGGACAACCTGGAAAAACGCATGAAATTTCCCCTGGCGGAGCTGAAGGCGGTCCGGGAGGCCGTGGGCAACGGAATGCTGATTGAAATTCTGTGGAGCGGTTGCGATGTGGAGGGGGGCTACACCCTGGATGACAATTGCGCCTTCCTGAATGAGGCCAAGAAGTATATCGACATCGTTCAGATCTGGGCCTCCCAGGGGGACGAGAACCACCCCACCTTCTTCAATCTGCTGGAGACCCCCTTCCTGGAGGATGCCGCCTACATCAAACGGAGTGTGCCTGGACTGATTGTCTCCAGTGTGGGAGGCTACTACAATCTGGAGACCTGCGACAAGACCATCGCCGAGGACAAGATCGACATGGTGGCCATGGCCCGGGCCTGGATCTCCAATCCCGGCTACGGCAAGCTGGTGGGGCCCAGGCGAGGATATTGTGCCCTGCCTGCGGTGCAACAAGTGCCACGGCCGGGGGCCTGCGGATCCCTTCATCTCCGTCTGCTCCGTCACCCCCATCATTGGGCTGGAACACCGCATTGACTCCCTGGTGGAGCCCTCGGAAGTAGGCAAGCGGATGGCGGTGATCGGCGGCGGCCAGGCGGGTATGTGTTGCGCCATGTACCTGGCGGACCGGGGCCATCAGGTCACCCTCTATGAGGCCAGCGACAGCCTGGGAGGCATGATCAAACACACCGATTACGCCCCCTTCAAGTGGACACTGAAGGAGTACAAGGATTTCCTGATCGCCCAGGTGGGCAAACGGCCCAACATCACCGTGAAGCTGAACACCGCCGCCACCCCTGAGATGGTCCGGGGGAGCAGTACGACGTGGTCATCGCAGCCCTGGGAGCGCGCCCACCAAAGCCCCCCATTGCCGGGGTGGACAGCGTCAAGGTGTACTATGCTGCCGATGCCTTTGTTCACAATGATGAACTGGGCAAAAATGTGGTGATCATTGGCGGCAGCAAAGTGGGCACTGAGCCCGGCCTGTTGCTGGCCCAGAAGGGGCACAACGCCACCGTGGTGAGATGCGGGGGGAGGTGGCTGCCGACGCCACCAAGATCCATTACCGGGCCATGTTCCGGGATGTGTGGGAGGCGGAGCCCAATTTCCACGTCTGCAATGTCACTGTCACCGCCGTTTCGAGGTCACCTACCATAGCCAGAGCGGGGAGGAAGTCGCCCTGCCCGCCGACAGTATCGTCATCTCCGTTGGCATGGGAGCCCGGAGTGAGGAGGCCATGGACTTCTATGGCACGGCGCCTAGCGTCTATATGATTGGCAACTGCAAACGGCCCGGCACCATTGTGGAGTGTAACCGCACTGCCTTTGCTGTATCCCACAAAATCTAAATGGACTCCAAAATTTACTGCTGACGCTTGAGGCGATCCAGTAAAAAGGGGCAGATATGATATAAATACCCCCTGATGTAGGAAAACGGACTACATCAGGGGGTATTGCTGTCACAAAATGAAATTCAATATACGGGCAAAAGCAATTATCGCCGCAAACCGGTCACTTTCGCCCAGGCCAATGACATGATTCCACATCGTATGGCACGAAAGTCTTTGAAGCGTGAAAGTGCTCAGATGTCTACATTCAGTTCCTGGCGCATGTGCTCCAATTCATCTAGCTGCCCCATATCCAACCACGATTTCTCGGAAATAGGGAATACACCAACCCGCATGCCCTTTTCAATGCAGCGGGTGGTCAAATCGGTAATGTGAATGAATTCTCCGGCATGGATTTCCTTCAGCACGGAAGGTTCCAAAATATAGACGCCGGTGTTGGCCAGGAAGGAATACTGGGGTTTTTCTTTGATACAACGGATCTGACCTTCCGGGGTAGTTTCAATTATGCCATAAGGGACAGTGTAGTTTTTCATAGAACAAATGTAGGTAATTGCGTTCCCTTGGGCAACGTGTGTCTTATAAGCGCATGCCAGATCGTCATTGATGAGAATATCGCAATTCGACAGAATAAACGTGCTGTTTAATTTGCCTTCCAGCAAGCATAGACCACCGGCAGTGCCGGAAAATTGGGTTTCCTGCACATAGTCAATCTCACACTGTGTATCCACCTCACTCATATATGCGCGAATGATGGATGCCTTGTGGTTGAGAATCATATAGACTTTTTTGCAACCATACTTGTGGAAGGAATGGATGATTCGCTCCACAATAGAATACTGGCCGATGGGAATAATGGCTTTGGGCAGAATCTTGGTGTAGGGATACAGCCGGGTTCCCTTGCCGCCTGCCATAATAACCAAGGGGACATTTTCCAGGGTGTTGCTGGCTTGAGTTGCTGCTTCATACTCGTCCGGAAACAGGGCATCCATCAGAATTCCCTCCGGGGACACAATCGGGTAGACGATATAAGCATTGTGGCTTTTTTCAGCCTGGGCATCTTCCACAGAATGAAATACCGTAGGATGCGGATTCATGGCATCAGTAACAGGCAGAGACAGTGATTTTCCGGTCAGCAGAAAGCGACGCATATCACCGTTTGTCATAATGCCAAGCAACTTCTGATCAGGTGATACGACAAAGACTACCTTTTTGCCCCCCTCAACCAGGACAGAGATCGCGTCCCGAATACTCACCTCGGGCAGGACACAAAGTTTTTGTTCCATGTCAATTCACGAGCCTTTCTTAGTTAAATTCGTTCAGTATATTCCCGAGGCAATTCTTAAAGTAGCCATAGCGTGCGCTAGGGAATTTGTGCTCTTTTGGTCAGGATTTTCCACCAAAGAGAGAAAATATTCCATCTCTCGCAGGTACTTGTCGTTGGGCGCCTCCTGGAACCGAAGCGGTTCCTGCTTGTCACCGAAGTAAATGCAGTTATCGAGAATATCACCAGTGACAGTCATTTCTTTGGTAAACAACTGGATTTGGCGCAAAAAATTGCGGCCAAAGTAATCCAAATGCACCTCTACAAATTTGTCTGGGTATCTGGCAATATAAATTGCCAGATCCTCACTGTCTATTTCCAGATGAGAGAGCTTTCCTTGTAGGGTGAGGACCTGTTCCGGCAGACCAAACAAATAGGTCAAATAGTCCCATTCATGGATTAAATCAATTGACACTCCGCCACCCAAGGCCTTTTTTGCACTATATACGGTTCTATAATCTGTGTTGGGTCTCCAATCCGGCAGATAAGATGACGAAATTGATCGCACGGAATAGATATCGGCAGTGCGGCAGAACTGACAGAGGTATTGAATGACGCTGGTGTATCGCAGCGGTGCAGCCACGTAATATCGGTTTTCTTCCGGCAATTGTAGGGTGTCTAGATTTAGCGTTCCGCTCTGGCACAAAGGCTTTTCAACAAAGAAGCAGTTGCTCATATGTCTGGTGGCCTCAAGCGATTCCCAATGCATTGAAGTGGGATTGGTAATAAAAATGGCGTCATACCATATATCCCGAGGCGCTTCGGAAAACTGTGCCTGGACGAGAGGCTGCAAATCTTCCGGTAAAACCGAGCTTCCGCTGCGAACCGCATGAACCTCTAACGGTATCTTCTTTTGTGTACAGATATGAGCCAAATTTGCCAAATGACGTCTTCCAATTGAGCCAAGGCCAAAAAAACAAACCCTCATAAAGATCCTTCTATTCTATCGATTAAAGCGATGGTTTTCTCGTCTTCTTCAAAGGTATAGCGGGGAACAGCTTTGTGCTCCAAAGAGGCTAAAAATGTTGTTAATTCATCTTTATAGGCATTTTCCACGATGCTGGAATTGAGATAAGCGTTTAAATGTTGCGTTTGTTCGTGGTAGGTGTCTATTTTCTCCATTTTTTTCGTGTCTATGTTGTATTCAAACAGACTGTCCGGGGTTCCGTTCCAGATCAGGTGTAACGTTTCTCGGAACAACTCTGCACGCCTTCCGCCGTTTCTGGAGACAATGTCACAGAAAAATACACCTTTTGAGCCGTTTTTATGAACCAAATTTACAATGTAGTTATCGGGATAGTCGATATTGAGTTTGGACAGCCGACCCGAGGACACATGAATTTCAGACACGTCTCCAAATGCCTTTAAGATCCACGGCAAATCGATGGCAAAAATTTCCCGGCAGCCATTTGTGCGCTTATTACCGACAAAAAAGGACTGATAATCTTCCCAGGGATGCCAGTCCGGCAGATATTGGCCGGTATGAATGCAATAATTGACGGGCCCTTGCTTTGCACGCCGAATGATATACTGGACATCCTTGCGATACAAGAAGGTAGAGGAGAGAAACAGCATAACACCAGCTTTTTTTGCTTTGCTGATCATCTCATCATATCCGTCGGAGATCAAATTGATCTCCGTAAATACATGCATCTTAAAATCCAGCAATTCCAGAATAATAGCTCTGTGTGACAAGGGGGAGGTACATACGATGCCGGCAAAAGGGTTTAATGCAGAAACCGCCTCTTGAATAGAGGAAAAAACATCGATACCGTATTGCGCTTTTGCAGCATCTCGACGACTTTGCTGTGTATCAATACCGCCAATCTGAATGGAAGCATCGATTTCTTTCAACAGACGAATGCGGCGACACCCCATAGAACCGAGACCAACGACAATGACCGTTTTCATGTGTTTTTCTCCTTATCACTTGCTGATGCTCATCCAGCGATCCATTTCCTCGTCGCTCAGGAAGGGGTACATATCCTGAAGATCGGGACTTGCCATGGTGCCATCCGGAAGCTGTCTGGACATCACCTTTGGGGTAACGGGATCGTCGATACGCTGATGAATCTCCAGCAATGCCGCGCCAGTTTGCTGGAACAGCCAGGTAAGACTCTCCTCCATCTCCCCATTGTTGTGGCAACAATGGTAGGGCAAACCAAAGGTGTTGGCCACTGACTGGAAGGAGGGGAAGGAAATGCCGGATTCCTGGTTACAGCCTACAAACGTGCCATGAAAGAAGTTGAGGCTGGTTTGACGAATGGCGTTGTATCCATCATTGGAAAATACCACGATTTTTACAGGTAGTTTATTATAGCGAATGGTTTCCAGTTCCTGCAGATTCATCATAATGCTGCCGTCACCGGTGAGGCAGAATACGTCGGAATGCAGTGCGGTGGCAGCCCCAATGGCTTCCGGCAGATCGGCACCCATGGAACCGCAGTTGTTGTTTGCAACGATACGCTGATCTTCCTTGGAAATGCCAATTTGCAGTTTTGCGCTATTGGCCGTATTATTCCCCAAAATGCACACCGCATCTTTCGGGGCCATTTCGTCAAACTTCTTCCAGAACCAGTAGGCGCACACCCGCTCGTCATCAGGCAGTCCCAGGCCGGGTTCGTAGGGAGAGAAGCGGGCCTTTAAGGCGTTGCAGTAATCCACCCATTCTGCCGGTACCGGGATCTCCTGGACCTGAGCGGTCTGGGCAAAGAACTGCTCCAGAGTGGTGTTCAAAAACTGGTCTACCCTTACACCGGGCTTCTGCACTTCATAGGGGTCCACATCCACAGAGATGATGTGTGCATTGGGAGCGAAGCCCTCCTGGGCAAAGCCGGTGGTTTTAAAGCCCAGACTGGTACCCAAAGCCAGGATTACGTCTGCGTTTTGCAGGATGAAGTTGCCGGGGCGGGGGCCAATGGAGCCGGACAGGCCGTAGTAGCGGTCATATTCCGCGTACATGGCATCCGCCGCGATACAAGCACCGATAACAGGCAGTCTGGTCCGCTTTGCAAACGAGCGGAATGCGGCCAGGTTTCCGCTATTGACGATGCCGTTGCCGGCCAGAATCACCGGCCGTTTGGCGCAGCTCAGCCGGTCAAGTACCTGCTGCACCTGGCTGAATTCTACCTGAGGCAGGGGAGGCAGAGACTCGTCCTCATAGAGGTCGTCGGTATCAACAATGGCGCTCTGGATGTCCAGGGGCACATCAAGCCACACAGGACCCCGCCGACCCGACATGGCAATATCAATCGCCTTATTCAGTTCCCGGCGGACAGCCAGCGGATCGGTGAGCATCACAGCGTACTTGGTCATATTCCGGACGGAGGGGATGATTTCAAATTCCTGAATGCCCCGAAAACGCAGCGGCAGTCCGGAGGCGGGGACGGAGATCGCATAGCGCACCTGGCCGGAGAGGACAAGCATGGGCAGACTATCTTGCCATGCGCCCATGACACCGGTGATGGCATTGGTGGCGCCAGGGCCGCTGGTTACGCAGACAGAGGCCAGTTTTCCGGTCAGACGAGCATAGGCTTCCGCTGCCATGGCACAGGCTTGTTCGTGATGGTTAAAAGTTTTGTGGATCTTAGTGTTCAGGCCCAAGGCGTTATCCAGGTGCATAGCACCTCCGCCTACTACTGCGAAGCACTCAGTCACGCCCCGATCCACCAGGGTCTGGATCATAATATCAGCCACACGCTGTTTCATGTTTCATTTGCTCCTTTTCCCATTGAATTTGAAGCGCAATCCCTGCGCGAAGCGACATAGGCAGCGGCAATTGGCTCTCCGTCCAAAACCGTTGTCCATTTGCGGTGTATTCCCGATTAAGCCCCGGTGACAGAATTTCCACAGGAGATTGAACCTGCATCTGTTTACAGACCTCATGTGCAATGTCGGACAACATAGCGTGTTCACAGCCTGACACGTTGTACATATGATGCTGGAGTGGGTGCGTTCCCATCCAGGACATCATGCGGCCCAGGTCCCAGACGTGAATATAGTCAAATTTACAGTCTTGCCGAATGGTAACCGGCTGTCCGGACAGGCAGCAGCGGATGCAATGGGTAATGAATTTTGAGGGATGATCTCCCGGTCCATAGCAGGCAAACAGGCAGAGATTGTAGATATTTTGGCTCTGGCTGGCCAACAGATTCATGGTGTATTTGGTTAAGCCGTAGGAATCTCCGGGCGGGGAACGAAAACAGTCCTCCTCCCGAATATTGCAGATTTCCAGCTGCTTATTATACTCTGCGCCGGAGCCCAAATAGATCATTTTTCCATACTTCTCACGGCAGGCATACAAATTCAGAAAAATGCGCAGGCTGTCATCGGTCATCCGGTCGGCAGAGTCCTCTGCGGCATTTTTGACTGGATTAGGATTGGCACAGTGAAACACCACGTCGATCTGGTGTGTGTCAAAATAGTGCTGGACGCTGTCAAGGCTTCTCAGATCCAGTTCTGCTCTTCTTGGGGTAAGCAGTTGGTAATCCTGACACAAAATATCAATGACATTATGCCCTACAAAGCCTGTGCTTCCGGTAAGCAATGCGGTTTTCATGACCGCAACACCGCCTTTCTCAAGTCAAATCCTCAAAACGCAGCAGCGTATCCCGGGGCATCGCCTGCTTCAAGGAGCGGCCCAGCAGCTGATGCAGACAGGAGGGGGGCAGGCCGTTTCCAGGCCGTTTGAGCAGAATATCCGCCTGGGTCAGAGGTCGGTCCGCAGGCACATCCCGGGAGAGCACAATGCTTTTCCGGGCTGCCATCCGAGTGGACAACTCGGCCTGAGTGGGGGCCTTTTCCCCCGAGCCAAAGGCCAATTCAATGCTCCGGATTCCTGCAACCATGCGCTCCAGAGTGTCGGGCTCAAGAGATGCCTTGTGGTCAGGACCGGGCATATTGCGGTCCAGAGTAAAATGCTTTTCAATCACACAAGCGCCCATAGCAACAGCCATAAGCGGGATCTCAATACCTTCTGTGTGGTCGGAATATCCTACCGGCAGATGAAAGTGCTGCTGAAGGGTGAGCATTGCCCGCATGTTAACATCCTTTGGAGCGGTGGGATAGTTGCTGGTGCAGTGGAGCAGGGTAATATCAGAGCTGCCATTTTCCCGCAGCCATTCCACGGCGGCCTCCACTTCTTCCAGCGTTGACATGCCGGTAGATAGAATGACGCGTTGACCATAGCTGCCGATTTGGCGGAGCAAAGGCTCGTTGGTTATCTCGCCTGAAGGCAATTTCCAACAAGAAAGGCCAAGATCGTGCAAAAATGTGGCTGATTCGTTGTCAAACGGAGAGGATAAGAAGTCGATGCCCTCCTGCAAACAGCAATCTTTCAAAATTTCAAATTCATTTTGCGATAACTCCAATGCTTTCAGCATTTCGTATTGAGAATTTTCATTTCCTGTGTTGTTGACCTGATAGTCCGCTTTTCTTGCCTGCTTTGTGACAAGCAGTTCGGTACGGAACGTCTGGAACTTAACACAATCACAGCCTGCTTCTTTTGCTGCGGCAATCATTCGCTTTGCTGTTTCCAGGTTGCCGTTGTGATTGACTCCGGCCTCTGCAATTACATATACCGACATGTGCCGCCTCCTCTAATTACTTTTGCAGGGACCCCCACGACTGTTGTGCGGTCCGGAATATCGCGAATTACCACACTTCCGGCGCCGACGACGCAGTCGTCTCCAATGGTTCGTCCCTGAATGACACTGCTTCCCATGCCAATCAGGCAGTTATCTCCGACCGCTGACCCGCCGGAAATGGCGGCTTTGGGAGCAACATGAACATTTTCGCCCAGAACCACATCATGCTCAACGATGGCACCGGTGTTGATGATACAGTGGGCACCCACTCTGGCACCTGCGTTTATAATAGCACCTGCCAGCACCACGGTGCCTTGCTGAAGCTGGGCATAGGGAGAAACAACAGCGCTTTTGTGAATAATGGTATCCAGTTCAAAACCAATCTCCAGTAGACGTTCAATACATTTTTTCCGTACAGAATAATTGCCCAGATGGCCAATGGCCACAACGGCGTGAGTGACGCCTTCTTGGAAAAAACGCCAGGCGTCAGCATCCGTTCCAATGACTGGAATGCCGCAAACGTCGGTACCAACCAGATGGACATCTGCTTCTAAAATGCCGACAATTTCGTAGGAATTGCATCGCAACGCGTCTAAGACGACTTTTGCATGGCCTCCTCCGCCCACAACCAGGATTTTGGTTTTTTGTCCCTGGTGTTCCACATTCATGCGCGGTAATCTCCTTCATAAAACTGTTTTTTCAAGTTAATGTTGTCCGCTTCCAATACGGACAGAATCTTGGTGAATATGGATAAAGCGGTATTGTTTCCTTCGTATGGATTTCTCGCTGCCTGGCAGCGTGCAAGGGTCTCTGCCTGTTGGGAAAGGGTAATGGCCCGTATGATGGCCAGTGTTTCCGGAGGACAGTTGATGACAGACTGGGCCTGCACCCGCCCTTTTTGACGATCCCCTATGTTGATGGTTGGAACATGGAAAGAGGGGACTTCAATAATGCCGCTGGAAGAATTTCCGATCACGGCAGAGGCATAGCGTACGGCGCTGAGGTATCGACGCATACCCAAGGAGGAAACTACTTTGAATCTGGAGCAGCGGTCAGCGGCAAAAGCATCCAGCCAATCGTTAATCCATAGACCACCGGCATCTGCATTTGACTTGGTGATCAGATAGTTGAGTTTGCCGGGATATTGATCCAGCGCAAAAAAGACTTGCTCCACCTGCCGCTTCATATCATTGGGCTCCAGGGTGACGGGATGGAATGTAACCAGGGCATAAGGCTGAGTGAAGTCAAACCCAACGGATTCAGACAGTTCTTCCCGGGACATGGGCGGAATTTTGGTGGCATTTTCCACCCCCAGTGCACCGTAATTGAAGACCCGTTCCGGGGATTCGCCCATACGGATAATCCTCTGGCGATAGACCTCCGTGCTGGCAAAATGCAAATAAGACATTTTGGTAATGCTGTGACGATAGCAGTCATCCACAGCACCTTCGGTCAACTCGCCCCCGTGCAGATGTGCAATGGGTATCTGCTCGTTCAGAAAAGCTTCTGCGGCTGCACAGATTTCATATCGGTCCCCTAGTAAAATGGCCAGGTCAGGTCTTCTATGCTCCAAATAGACGGACAGCTGTTCCAGCAAACGGGCCATAGCACGGGACATGGCAGCCGGGGTGTCCTGATCTTCCAGGATGGGAAAGCTTGCATCAATGGGAAAGCCGTCCCGCAGGATCTCCTGCTGGGTGTCGCCAAAGCGTTTTGACAGATGGCTTCCTGTGACAATAAGCCTCAACTCTACCGCGGGAGAGGCATGAAACAGCCCGATCAAGCCCGACAGGATGCCGTAATCCGCTCTTGTGGAGGTGACAATACAAACAGATTTCATAGGCCCGCCAACTTTTTCAGCTGGGAAACCACCTGTTCCACTTGGTCAGCTGTTAAATTGGTGCTGCAGGGAACGTTGACAACTTTTTCCCAATAGTAAATTGCTCGCTCAATGTGATAGGCTTTGCTGTTCAGATAAGGCTTTTGCTGATGGATAAGCCCCCAAATAGGACGGGTCTGAATGCCATTCTGAGAGAGCTGGGCAATCAGATCACTACGTTTCATGGGGAAATCGTCCCCGCATAGGACAGAATAGAACCAGTGATTGGAGCGGATGCCCTGGTCAAAGGGCAGGAACGACAGTCCGGGAATTTCGGCAATTTTCTCCTGATAGAGCAAATAATTCTCTTCCTTTGTGCGGATAAAGCCTTCTAACTGCTCCAGCTGGGCCAGACCCAGTGCAGCCTGCAAATTTGTCATGCGATAGTTGTAACCGATTTCATCATGGATGAAATTCAACTGGTCTGCTTTGGCCTGGGTCGTGAGGTGCTTTGCCCTTTGCAGAAGTTCCCGATCCATGGAGACGATCATGCCGCCTCCGCCGGTGGTAATGATCTTGTTCCCGTTAAAGGAGTACACACCGATGTCACCCATGGTGCCTGCGTACTTTCCGCACAAAGGGCCGCTGGTATAATAGGTACCCAAAGCTTCCGTGGCATCTTCAATTACCTTGAGATGAAAGCGGTTTGCGATCTCTAAAATGCGGGGCATTTTAGCCATATTGCCAAATACGTGCACCACCACCAGGGCTCGAATGGCCTTGCCATTGGAGCAATCGGTCAAAACGCCGTCCCGGAGCTCACATTCCGTTTGGCAAAATTCTTCCAGTTTGTCAGGATCCATGCACAGCCCGTCATCGCAATCCATAAAGACCGGTTCAGCCCCCACATATTTAACTGGGTTGACCGCAGCGATAAAGGTAAGGGTGGGGACAATGACTTCTTCGCCTGGTTTTACACCGCAGAGCAACAGGGAGATATGCAGACCGGAAGTTCCGTTTTGGCAGGAAACAGCCCCAGCGGCACCGCAATATTCGGCGGTTTTTTCCTCAAACTGTTCTACATAGGGCCCGGCAGTGGAAACCCATTCTGTTTCCACTGCGTGGGTTACATAGGTAAGTTCATTGCCCTTAAGATTAGGTACACTCAAAGGAATCATTTTGATCAGCTCCAAAATTCGAACAAAAATGTTCGCTTTTTAAATGTTGTAGATATCCGGCTTATATTGGCTCAAATGTTCACGAAGCCAAGCAATCGTTTCGGAGAGGCCTTCTTCGAAGGTATAAGAGGGGGTCCAGTCCGTCAGGGCTTTGATCTTCTCATTGGAGCCGAGCAGACGCTCGACCTCGCTTTTCTCGGGCCGCAGCCGCTGCTCATCGCAGACAATGGTGGCGTTGGGGTTGATCTGGCGGATCAACTCTTGCGCCAGTTCACCAATGGAAATCTCACGGCAAGTGGCGATATTGATCTCCTGCCCAATGGTGCTGGGGCTGCGCAGTATGGCCTCAAAGCCTCGGGCAGTGTCTTTGACGTAGTTGAAATCGCGGGTGGGAGCCAGGGAACCCAATTTGATCTCTTGCTTGCCGGACAAAAGCTGGGTGATGATGGTAGGAATTACCGCCCGGGCGGACTGACGGGGGCCGAAGGTATTAAAGGGCCGTACAATGGTGACGGGCAAGTTAAAGCTGCGGTAAAAACTCTCAGCCAACCGGTCTGCTCCGATTTTGGTGGCAGAGTAGGGGCTCTGACCCTGGAAGGGGTGCTTTTCATCAATGGGGACATACTGGGCAGTGCCGTAGACCTCAGAGGTGGAAGTCACCAATACGCGCTCCAGATGCAGATCCTTGGCGGCCTGCAACACGTTCAAAGTACCCTTGATATTGGTATCGACATAGGTATCAGGGGCATAGTAGCTGAAGGGGATGGCGATCAGAGCGGCCAGATGCATGACAGAATCCACACCCTCCATACTTTTCCGAACGGCATTCGGGTCCCGTACGTCGCCGGGGAACACCTCAATTGCGTCCAGCTTTTCCTTGGGGAAACTGTCAATCCAGCCCCAGGTACCAAAGGAATTATACTGAACAAAGGCCCGCACATCATATCCCTTTTCAAGCATCAGTTCAACCAGATGGCTGCCAATAAAGCCGTCGGCACCAGTAATTAACACTTTCATATAGAATCACTCCTTTTTTGTTTTCAGAACAGCTCAAAGCCAATCAGTGAAGCAAAAATTACAATTTTTCTTCTTGTGTTTTCTTTTCAAAATTTAGTGTTTTGCGTTCGATTACCAGGGGGCGGTGTTTAACACGCGTTAAAATATCGCTGATATATTCTCCCACAATGCCCAAACAGATCAACTGAACTGAGCCAAGGAAAAAAAGCCCAATAATCAGTGGCGCGATACCTGCATCAAATCCATACCAGTTTGTCAGCTTTGCAATGAGGTAGATTAACGCCAGCACAAAACTGATTGCAGCAGTTACAAAACCCAGGTAGGTTGCCAGCCGCAGGGGGACACGGGAAGTGGCCACCATACCCGCCAATGCATCATTTACATAGCGAAAGAAGTTATAACTGCTCTTTCCTTTTTTACGAGCCCGGCGTTCATAGGGAACCAAACACGGTGTGTACCCAAAATCTGTCACTAAATTTCGAATAAAGGGCACGGGATCTCCGACCTTCTTAATCCAATCAACTACTTCCCGGTCATATAATCCAAACCCATTGGCACGTTCGACTTCCTGATTTTCCGAAATGTTACAGATAATGCGATAATAAAGTTTGCGAACCCATTCCATCATCTGGCTGCCCTCGGCTTTTTCCCGCTGACCCCAGACAATTTTGTTGCCTGCTTCCCACTTCTCCAGAAAAACGGGGATGAGTTCTGGCGGATCCTGTAGATCACTTGCTAGGTTAATGATTGCATCTCCGCTGGCCCGGAAAAATAAGTTAGCGCCAGAGCGGTCGGGACCGTAGTTTTTTAAATTAAAGATTACCTTAAAGCGACGGTCACGACAGGCAATCTCTTCTAAAACCCGGGCGGAATCATCGGTGGAGCAGTTATCTGCCAGCAAGCATTCAAAATCATATTGCGGCAAGGAATCCATGATTTTGCAAATGGCTTCATAGTACAGCGGGAGATTTTCCTCCTCATTATAGCAGCCAGACACAATGGAAATCAGTTTTTTCATCAATCATCAACCTCGAACTTCATTAGAAAAACAGCCTTGGGGTGTTATCCATATACCGTTCCATGCACCTGGCCGTCGGTCTCATCGTCAAATGAACCATAGACATCACCGTAAATATCTCCCTCTACCGGTGCATAAATTGAGCCATAGACATCCCCAAAAATTCTTCCATAGATTGGGGCATAAATGTCGCCATAAATATCCCCATAGATATCTACATAGAAGGGCGTGGTAATATCGCCGTGAATATCCCCATATTGATCACCGTATGCAGAGGAATATTCCGCAAGCAGTTGTTGTAATTTTTCTTTTCGCTCTGATATTTCTTCAAGAGAGAGTCCTTCGGAATTTTCTTCTAAGATTCGGTATTGTTCCTGCACATACAGCATACGGTCGTTTACGTCTTCCTGAAGTTCCTTCTGTACGTCCTTGCGCAGAGCGGCTTCATACAGGGCAAAGTCTCTTATGCTGCCTTGTATCTGCAGAGTACCTGGAATAACGCAAATCTGTTTTGCAGTATAATCACTTAAAGTGGAAAAAATCGTCGTGTCAAGATACTCTCTCATCCCAGCGGAGTCGGTGGAATACATAAAGAGTTTTAAACCAGGATTGTCAACCATTAGATTTGCATAATCGGTATAATCAACGATTACAGGTTTTAAGTCATTATATAAAGTAATGCCCATCACGCAATCGCCAATCACATATTCATTGTCCAGATCATACTCATCAGATAGGCTGACCATCATATCTCTTTCTGCAAACGTGGGGTGAATCCATACATGGTATCCCAACATGCAAAGATTCAGCGCAAGGGTAGCTCCACCCAACAGGCAGACCGACATTAAAATGGATATTTTCTGGTTGCGGTATGTTTTCCGTACCAGCAAAAATGCCCATACGATCAACGGAATACAACCAAACAAAAGGATCACCAGTTTATCAATGGTGGTCATATCCAATTTACCCAGATCAGTGCAGCGGACCAAGTGATAATAAACCATGAACAGGGTAAACAACAGGGACAAAACAAGATAGATGAACGGCAGGCACTTCAAACTTTTGCTTCTCCACTTTCCGGAGAAACGATCGCAAAATGCCACCCAGCGCTGGTACAGTTCAAAAATTTCCGCATTCTGCAAAAATCCCCAAAATACCAAATAGATAAAGCAGGGAGCCACCACCAGAAATTTTCTCCAGATATAATCTTGAGAAACCATTGTCTGGAGCAAGAAGCATGCGGGAACAGCCAGCATGAAAAACATCGTTTTATCTTTCTGGGAAACAACCTGATAAAAGAATACAGGCAGCAGCGCCACAGAGAGAGCCAGCAGCGCAGGAGCATATAGCAAGACAAAGGAACTGAAGTACTGAAACGTACCTTTAATTGCGCCGACAATCAGGCCAGACAAACCGCTGTCCGTACTTAATTCATAGCCATCGATCCCTGTAAACAGCCCGATTGCCCCAAAGAAATTACCCAGTGTGGAGCAATCCCAGAAGTGGCGGTAATATGCTTCAGCGACAAACAACAAGAGCAAGGAACCCAATGCAAAGAAGAGCGTATTGCGGATAAATGCCCGGAATCCCTCTATTTTCCATATCATCAGAAGGAGGAGTCCCACCGCCAGATATAGAAAGATGTTTGTGATATAAACCAGAAAGACAGAGGTGGTGATACATGCCCCCATCAGGAAAAAGCAGAGTTTAGGATGGTTTCGCAGACAAAGCCAAATCAGGACAAGCAGTTGCACAAAAAACATCCTGAGGGTGGAAGGTTCCACGGTTCTTGAAGAGACATAGAAATAAAAATGCAGGGAAACCAACAAAATAAGTCCCGCAATTCCCCACAATTCTGCCATGGTGTGTTTTCCATACTGTCGTCGAAGCAATAACAACACGGCCAACATCACGGCAAGATTGAAGAAGCCGAGAACCACCATGGGCATTCTGAGACCGTAATAATTGTCTCCGAAAATATGGAATCCAGCAATCCCCAGAATATTACCCAGCAAATTCGTTCTGATATGCTCCTGGGTATACATGGTGGAGCCGCTGGAATCCAGGGGATTTTCGGGAGCAATGGTGCCGTATTCCCATTCATAGACTGCAAGTAAGGAATAGCACCCCTCGTCTTTTGGCTGGTAATTGACCACACCCCATGCGGGCAGATCTTGGTCCAAATTTACCACCCGCACCCAATAAAGTGAAAAAATTGCAATCAATACGAGCACCAGCAAAAGTTTGCTTTTGGAGAGATTACGCAACGTTTTCTTCATGGTGTTCCTTTCCTTTTTCAGACTGCCGTATAAAAATCAGCGTAAATGCGCCGAGCGTCAATATCTGCAATATCACACCCAATGCATAACTAAAATTGGCGCCATGCATTCCATAGATGGAGGTTAGAGGAATTGCAGTCAGTACACATGCCAAGGTTCCACAACACTCGCCGATTAATAATTGCTTCCTCTGCTGAATTGACACCAGTAAAGCGGAAAAGAAGCTTTTAATCATCAGCAGTGTTGCTGTAATCAGCAGAGGGATGAGCAGATCTATATTGTCTAAGATTTCTTCGCCAAAAATCAGCACACACACAAATGCGCCAAGCAATTTACCAACAATGACTGCCGCAACGCCTGCTAAAGCCATGAACAGCAATACCCATAAGATCAGGCGGCGTATTCTGCCCCACTTGCCCTGGTTTCGCCAGAGGCTTATTTCCGGAATAAAAACAACAAATATTGCTCCCGCCAGAGTGCTCATGACGACGATGACACTGGACAGCGAAGAGTATTGTCCCACATCATATTCGCTGAGTTTCAGCCCAATGGCATAACGCGTTATATAATTCATAATGGGGACGGATAGAGAGATTAACAACAGGGGGATGCAGTGATAAAGGATTTTTGTGCAACCGCGTAGTTGTATTTTGCAGGGGCCCATTCGAATGATCATGGGTAGATCGACGACTAAAATAACGGCAAAATATCCGGCAGTCATTACCACGATTGCACCCAACAAGTCGTGGGTAAACCACAGCACTAGTGCAAAGGCTACAGTAGAAACTATGCCTTTCAGCGAATAGGAAACGGCCAGCATTCCATATCTGTTGTGCTTTTGCAGGACAGCAAAATATCCTTCCGTGTATGCCTCAAATAGCTTAAAGATCATGTAGATAAAATAGCATCCAAAGACATACGGAGACAGATCAGTCAGAAATGCAGCAGACAGAAAGCCCACCAATGCGATGAAAGCTGCCACAAGACGGGCTGCAGCATATTGGCCGTTGGAATACGTATTGGTCACGTCACTGACTTGAAAATTCCGGATTCCAAATAAAGCTAAGAAGTAAAAAATATTAGTAAAAGATATGGCAAGGGCAAAAACGCCCGCTGTTTCAAAGCTGGCAAACCGTACGGACAAGACAGTGGTGAGCCATTGAAGGAAAAAATAGAGAATGGAACTGCCTGAATTTAAAAGAGTGTTTTTTAACATTTTGGTGAATTCCTATTGTTTTGGGTAATTTCGGTAATGCGATCCAAATTGCAGATTTTGCGTCACCCGATAGCTTTTTCCCAACACGCAGGTTGGAGCAAACTGTTAAAAACGATCCGTTTCAATATAAAGCTCCAAGGCAATAAGGGATATAGCGTCTGGAATAATACGCGGCCATGGTTTAGGGCAAAGTTTGATGGCAATCAACATCATTTTTAGCTTTGAAAGGAAGTTTTCCCAAAAACATCCCAAAGTAATTGTTAATAAATTGAATGATGGGTTTTAGAACGATTAAACAAACAATGGTAATGGTAACCCCATAAATATTGTATCCTTGGTTTACTGTTAAACCTAAAGATGTCAAGAGATAGTAGGCACCATCCAAAATAAAAATATGTATTGCAAAAATTAGTATGGTGTTTTGCCCCAGCCTTTTTAGATACTGCGAGTGTACTAGGATTCGGCTTAAAGACATACACCCCAATATGCCAATCATTGCAATCAGCACAGAATATACATATGAAACATAATAGCCTTTTGTTTCAAACGTAGATTGCAGAACATCGAAGTAAGAAGGATAGATGAGCAAAACAATTGAAATGCCAAGACAAGCAAAACCGATGTATTTTACAGCATGGTTGTCCTTGACCTTCTTGGTTAGATTTCCAATCAAGTAGAACAATAAATAATACAAAGAAAGATTAAATGAAAATGGTAAAGTGGCATTCAATGAAACGTTGAATCCAAGAAGAGAGAGAACGATAATGAATCCACTTTTTATCAAATCATTTTTTAATGCTCTTGTGAGCAGATAAAAAAGCAGCTCAATAGCGAACAGGCATGTTAAAAACCATAAGGTTGGATTCACCGGCATTGCGTTTCTTTTTGAAATGACAATTTGTTTTACAAATTCAAGCGGGTTTGTTTCAGAGCCGGAAACAATAAATGCTAAAATCAATGAAACAATACAAAGAAACAGATAGGGGACTTATATAGATTTCACTTTTTTACAAGCAAATTCTGCAAAATTCTTGTATCGGTCAATGGTAAATAGATAACCGGAGATAAAAAAGAACAATGGCATGTGAAAAGAAAAAATATACGTTCGGAACAGCACGTGAGTATGCCCCAATATTACCAGAATAATGCCAATTCCTTTTAAGACATCAATCCATTCAATCCTTTTCTCGGACAAAATATGCTCCGCCTTTCGGTATAAAATGAGTACGGCAAACGCACAAACGATGATCAAACCGTGCTTTTTAAAAGCAAAAGAATGGTGCTATAGTCCCCAAAAGATGCAAATTAATTGCAGATTGCCTCTTTGATCACTTTCGCCATATAATCGATCATCTCGTCGGTCATGCCGGGATAGACGCCCACCCAGAAGGTGTTATTGAGAATAAAATCAGTGCCGGTGAGCTCACCCACCACCCGATAGGCATCGGTGCCCCGGATCTGGTCAAAGCAGGGATGCTTGATCAGGTTGCCGCTGAACAGCAGACGGGTCTGCACATTGTGGTCCTCCACATAGCGGGTGACCTTGTTACGGTCCAGACCGCTCTCAGGCCGCACCGAGATCAGGAAACCAAACCAGGAGGGGCGGCTGTTGGGGGCGGGTTCGGGCAGAATCAGCTTGTCTTCCGCGGAAGCCAGGCCGGCGCGGAGCCGGTCCCAGTTGTGGCGGCGGCGCTCAATGAAGGAGGGGAACTTCTTCAGCTGCTCGCAGCCGATGGCTGCCTGCAGATCCGTCACCTTCAGGTTGTAGCCGAAATGGCTGTACACATACTTGTGGTCATAACCCCGGGGCAGATCGCCATACTGGCCGTCGAACCGGTGGCCGCAGAAGTTGTCGTGGCCGGAGGGGCAGATGCAATCCCGGCCCCAGTCCCGGTAGGACAGGATCAGCCGGTGCAGCTGAGGATTGTTGGTATAAACACAGCCGCCCTCGCCCATGGTCATGTGGTGAGGGGGATAGAAGCTGGAGGTACCGATATCGCCCCAGGTGCCGGTGAACCGGGTCTCACCGTCAATGGTGTACTGGGTGCCCAGAGCGTCGCAGTTGTCCTCCACCAGCCAGAGGTTATGCTCATCGCAGAAGGCCTTGACCGTAGCCAGATCAAAGGGGTTGCCCAGGGTGTGGGCAATCATGACGGCCTTGGTTCTGGGGCTCAGGGCTGCCTCCAGTTTGCTGACATCGATGTTATACTGAGGCACCGTCACGTCCACAAACACCGGCACCGCGCCATACTGGAGGGCGGGGGTCACCGTGGTGGGGAAGCCGCAGGCCACGGTGATGATCTCGTCACCGGGCTTGATCTGACGATCACCCAACTCAGGAGCCGTCAAAACAGAAAAAGCGATCAGGTTGGCGGAAGAGCCGCTGTTGACCAGATGGGCATACTTGACCCCGATCCATTCGGCAAATTCCTTCTCAAACTGATCGGCAAACCGGCCGGTGGTCAGCCAGAAATCCAGCGTGGCATCGGTCAGGGCGCACATCTCTTTTTCGTCAAAAACCCGGGAAGCATAGGAGATGCGGTCACCCGGCTGAAACTGAGCCTTATTTTCCTTGAAATCGTGATAATACTCCGCTACAAGCGCTTTAATCTGCTGGCGGGCTTCCGCCTCATTGCTCCAATGTGCCATTTCAGTCAAACCTCCATGTATTCTCTGATCTCTCGATCCATTTCATCGGGAATATTTTCGCCCGCCAGCCATACCCGGCTCCAGGCACACACCATATCCACCGCTTCGCCGATGTGCCAGCGGGGATGCCACCCAAAGGTGGCCTTCAATTTGCTGCAATCCAGCTTCAGGAAATTTGCCTCGTGGGGAGCGTTGGCCTCCGCCTGGTTGTCCCACTGGTCGCCCTCGCCCCAGCTGCGGCAGAACAAATCCGCCAGTTCGCCGGTGGTGACGCAATCGCAGTCGTCGGGGCCCACATTGTAGCTGCCGGCGTATTTCAAATCCTTGGCCTGCATGGCGGCAATCATCAGATAGGCGAACAGCGGCTCCAGCACATGCTGGTAAGGCCGGGTGGAATAGGGGTTGCGAATGCCGATGGTCTTTCCCTGGCTCACCGCCCGAATGCAGTCCGGAATAATCCGGTCATTGGCAAAATCTCCGCCGCCAATCACATTGCCCGCCCGGGCGGTGGAAATCGCCACAGTCCCGTCGGAGAAAAAGCTCCGCTGATAGCTGTGGGTAGCCAATTCCGAGCAGGATTTGGAGTTGCTGTAGGGATCAAATCCATCCAGAAACTCGTTTTCCCGGTAGCCCCAGGCCCACTCATTGTTATAATAGACCTTGTCTGTGGTGACGTTTAAAACGCTCTCCACGCCCTGGCTCAATCTGACGCATTCCAGCAGATTGACGGTGCCCATCACGTTGGTCTCATAGGTGTAGCGGGGGGCCTTATAGCTGTCCCGGACAATGGGCTGGGCCGCCAAATGAAACACCACCTGGGGCGCAGCCGCGTCAAAAGCCGCCTTGAGGGCTTCAAAATCCCGAATGTCCCCAATTACACTGGTCATCTTTCCCTCCAGCCCTGCCAGGGAGAAGAGATTGGGCTGGGTGGGCGCCTCCAAGGAATAGCCGGTGACCTGGGCCCCTGCGTTTACCAGGATACGGCACAACCAGCTGCCTTTGAACCCGGTGTGTCCGGTGACAAACACCCGCTTGCCCCGATAAAATTCCAAAATATCGCTTACCAATTTTTCCATGGTGCTTTCCCCGATTCCCACAGCTCTTCCAGCATCATTTTTTCCCGCATGGAATCCATGCACTGCCAATAGCCGTCATGGCGGTAACTCATCAACTGACCTTCCGCCGCCAGCCGCTCCAGCGGTGTAGTCTCAAAGATGGTCTGATCTCCCTCCAGATAATCAAAAATCTCTGGCTGGAGTACCATAAAGCCCGCATTGATGGAGGCGCCGTCATTGACTTTCTTCTCCCGAAAGCTTTTGACAGCCCCCATTGCGCCAATATCCAACACACCCTTTTCCTGCTTCTGTACCACGGCAGTCAGTGTGGCGATTTTGCCATGGCTCTTGTGGAACGCTACCAGCTTGGAAATGTCCACATCGCAGACTCCGTCACCGTAGGTCATCAGGAAGGGCTCGTCCCCCACATAGGGCTGAATCCGCTTGATCCGGCCGCCGGTCATGGTGTGCAGGCCGGTGTCCACCACGGTGACCTTCCAGGGCTCCGCGTGGCGATGATGGATGACTGTCTTATTGTTGGATGTAAAGTCGAAGGTCACATCACTGGTGTAGAGGAAATAATTCGAGAACCACTCCTTCACCATGTGCTGTTTGTAACCGGCGCAAATGATAAAATCATTAAATCCGAAATAAGAATATCCCTTCATAATATGCCACAGAATGGGCATGCCGCCGATCTCCACCATGGGCTTGGGCTTATATTGGGACTCCTCTGAAATCCGGGTGCCGAACCCTCCGGCTAAAATCACAACTTTCATATTGTTCCTCCAAAAGTATATCAATGATTGGCTACTTGTGCCGTCATACAAAAATTCATGGTATCTTCAATGCCATCAATTGAGCTGTACCGATCATCGGTGGGATCCGGATTCGGCGCAATCCCCACCGCAAAGCAGTTGCCTTCCGCACCGCCCTCCGAGGACAGCGCCACACTGTAATCGTGGTCCTGGCTCAGCTCCACGTCCGAGAAGTGGAAGCGATACATCTCACTGTCTCTCATTTCCTCCTGATCGGCGAAAACGGTAGCCATCACCTCACCGGTGGTCTCATCCCTCAGCGTCAGCGCAAGATCACAGGTATTTTCTCTGCCATAGGTGGCGATGCGGATGTCCACATACTGAAGGGAGCCGTCTGCACCGGAAAAATACTGCCGGCAGGTATCTCCCTCATAGACGTCCACCCATTGGGTGGGGGCGGCGGCCGTCGGAGTGATATAGGTGTGTGTTACTGTATCATACATACAGATGAAAGCGGGGACAGCGAACAACAGTACAGCAGTCACCAAACGCAGACGAATCAGCCACATGTAGTCCCTGCCATTGTCCTCGTTTAATTTTTCCAGTGTATATTTCGGGTGTTTGAATACAAAGAAAACCAATATCAGTACCAGAAGAACAGTATACAGAATATTGGGGTCTATTTTGGAGATAAGATCCGCCATGGACAGGTATTCGGTCCGCTCCACCAACAAATACTTCCAAATGCCATGACGGAGCAGCTCCTCGTCCACATTACCCTGCCAGTGGGCCACCACAAAGGGGTAGAATACGAGCAAGAACCCGAATTCCAGCCAGAGGAATTTCTCCAAATGCCGGCTGATAAAGGCGCTGAGCACCCAAAAAGGCACCGCAAACAGCAGCCATTGGGGATGCCACGCCGCCAGCCCAAACAGTGCAAAGCACATGCCGCAACTGAGATACAGCCCCCAGCGAATGCGATCCTCCCGATCCTTGGGGTGGACAAAATAGGCCCAGAGCACAAAAAAGCAGCAGGCAGCCTGAAAGAAACTGACAGACCCACGGGCGGTGGAGAAATCAGCGTGGGTGGCATAGTCCAGAGCGTTAAAGCCGAACACGCTCTGAAGGAAGGCTTGGGAATGGACAAACGGAAGCAACTCAAGGACGAAGGGCACCCCCATGCAGATGCTCTGGGCCAGAATCATCCGAACCCGCTTCTCTTCCAGTAGCAGCAACACGAAGAAAATCAGCAGCGCAAAGTACTTAAAAGTGACCGCAATACCGAAGCAAAGGCAGAACCGCCACCTGTCCTTGGGGTTTCCACGAAAATAGAAGTAGACTCCCAGCAGCACGAAAAAAACGCAGAAACTATCGTACTGGGAAAAGATGAACTGGCTGAACAGTGCCACCGGCATGGTCAAAAAGGCAAACATGCAGACTTTGGCCCGTCTTCCGCTCAGCCCCATCTCCAGCGCAATCCGATACAGCAGATACGCGCTGGCCAGGTAAAACAAGACGGGCAGCAGCTTATACCACATGGTATAAATGAGCCGGTCCTGCATGACATTCGGTGGTGGCTGAAATCCCAGCAGTTTTAACGGCAGGATCCAGACCGCGTACAACAAAAAGGTGCTGAGCATGTAGTTGGCGCCGTAATCTCCGGTCCAGGCATGCAGCACATCGTAATAATCAAAAAATGAACTTTCGTACAGCATCCAGCTGCGATTGCCCGTAATGAAGAGATCATTTTGGGTAAAACTGACATAACAAAACAGCGCCAGCACGCCAAACAGCACCCAGTCTCGCCGGCATAGGTGGTCTCCCTGGTCTATTGCACGCCGGATTCTGGCGTTTTCCGCTGTTTTGATCCATGCTTTTAAATTCATGCAATCAAGTTCTCCTGCACTTAAAGTCATTGGTAGAGCCAAGTTGTAATTTGCACAAGTTGGCTTCAATTGATCCAACAGACAGACTAATATCAAGAAGGTGGCAATCAGAGCCACATTGATACTGGACCAATTATTGCACCATAAACCTAGTCTAGAGTCCAGTTTTATGCCGGTACAATAAGCCGGCCGATGATATCCTGGGAAAGCTGACGGATCAAGGCAAAATTTAAATTTAGGCTCCAGTGTGACAAAAGCTTAGTGTTTTTCGTTGTCTCAGGTCATCCTTGTAATATTAATAGATAGTTTTGGTATACAACAAAAAATAGTTATACACTATAAAAAGACACAATTTCAATAATTGTTGCCTAAAGCCGTCAAAGGGAGTGTAGAGCTACAATACAAATTGGACAGAGAGGAAAAGGAAGAGAGAAAAAGTAGAAGGACAGAGCCTTCATAGGGTATAGTTAAGTTACCACACACAACAAACCCAAAAAAGGAGCTCTGTCCCTCATGAGTAACAGTATAACACAAGACATGTGGTATCGGCAATCCCTAATGCAATATACGGCCAAATATGGCGTGAGCCGTGCCAGCCGGAAATACAACAAGAGCCGGTCGTATATCTACTTCTGGAAAGCACGCTGGGATGGAAGTGTGGAATCCCTGGCCTGTCAGTCCAGACGCCCGCACCACCATCCGAACCAGCATACGGAGGCAGAGCTCAAGCTCATCCGGGATATGCGAAGAAGGAATCCAACACTGGGCATGGTGGAGCTGTGGCACCGGCTTCGCAAGCGCGGTTACACCCGCCGCCCGGAAAGTCTGTTCCGGGTCATGCGCAAGCTTGGAATGTTCCCGCAGCCCAAACCCAAAACGCCTTACAAAGCAAAACCATACGAGCAGATGCAGTATCCCGGCCAGCGCGTACAGGTGGATGTGAAAGTAGTCCCACTGAAATGCCTGGCCAACCCGGAAGAACGACTGTACCAGTATACGGCAATCGACGAGTATACCCGGTTGCGCTATCTGGGCGCTTATCCAGAACAAAGCACCTATTCTTCCGCCGACTTTCTGGAGAAAATGGCGGCCTGGTTCAAACGCCGCGGCGTGCGGGTAGAGTGTGTGCAGACGGACAACGGCTTCGAATTTACCAACCGTTTCTCCAATAGCAAAAGAGACCTGCCCACACGCTTTGAACTGACCGCCGCACGCCTTGGAATCCGGCACAAGCTGATCCGTCCATACACGCCCCGCCACAACGGCAAAGTAGAACGCAGCCACCGGGAAGACCAGAAGCGTTTCTACGACACCCACCGTTTCTTTTCCCTTGCCGATTTTGGTGCGCAGCTCGCTGTACACTAAAATCGATCCAACAACTTACCTATGCGCCCCTTGTCCTGGCTCTCTCCCAAAGAAAAACTGGCTGCCTTCTTTGAATCTTTCACTGTACAAGATGTTTGACAAACCTACATGTTGCCTAAAGCTGTCAAAGGGAGAATACAAGCAAAGTATCGGAATGATTCGTAAGACTTCTGTGTGAAAGAAAAGATATCCGTTTGGGATGGGGGTGCAGCTGGGCCAAAAATAGGTTTTATTTATTTGCAATTATACATGATTCGACTACGTATTGCAACCATTCCTACAAGCAAACAATTAAAATTGTGTTTCCTGTTATTGCAGTAACAGGCTGGCTTTGGTAGACTTGATTGCCGGAAATTATTAGTTTTCATATAAAGAATGTACTTGTCAATTGGAAGTAATTTATATGGGAGAAATATTGGAAACTGTCAACTAGTAATTTGCTATCAGAAAAGCGGGACCATCCTAAGGTTATGAAAATCGATAGAAAAAGAAAGAGGACAGCGGCTGAGATGGATCGGCACCTGCTGGCCTGACTTCAAATAGAGCATTATCTCCAGCGTCTGGTGATTACTGCCCTCCAACACCGCCGCCCGGTCCAGCTGGGTGGCGGCTAGAGAAAAGGCCATGGAGCCATGGAACTTCAGCTTCCGCCCCAGAACTTTCTCCAGGCGGGCCGGCTCTGGCAGGGCCTGTTCCGCCCTCCAGGCGGTGATGCGCTCCTCCAGCTCCGCCATCTGGCGGTTGATTCTGTCGTTTCGCTACTGGAATTCCCGGGCGGTCACCGCCCCAGCGCTATAAAGCTCCAGCAGGGCGTCCTTCTTTTTCTCCAGCTGACGGAGCTGGGATTGGAGCCGGTCCAAGCCCTCCGACTCCTCCTGGCTCCCTTAGACCTCCCGGATGCACTGAAGCACCTGGGCTAGGATGTGTTCCGGATGGGGGACCAGCCGGGGAAACAGGGCGGCCAGCACCGCGTCCAGCTCCCGGCTCCAGAGAGAGGGCCGGCAGGGGACAGTCCGCCTTTCCCTGGTCCCGGTAGCGCTTGCACCGCCAGTATTCGCTTACCCCCTCCCGGGTGCGCAGACACTGGCGGTGGAAGCTGTCCCCGTGCAGGCCGCAGAAAATCTTGCCGCTGTAAGGGTGTTTGACCCCGCCCCCCCTGGCCGTGAGCCCTGGAGCGGGCGCTGTGGGCACGAAAGATGACGTTGGCCCGATCCCACAGCTCCTCGGAGACAATGGCGGGAATCTCCGGATCCCGGTACATCAACCACTCCTTTCGGGGCAGGGAAACCTGCTTCTTGGTGCGGTAGTCCAAAGACCGGGTCTTGTTGCCGCAGTACCGGCCCTTGTATTTAGGGTTGGTGAGCACATGGCGGATGGTGGTCTGGTTGAAGGGGGTGCCCTCCAGGCTGCTGTAACCCCCAGGCCGTCAGCTCTCGGGACGGGGAGCGTACCCCGTATCGTCCGGTGGCGTACAGCTCAAAAATGAGCCGCACTGCCCAGGCCTGCTCCAGGTTGACGGTGAGCTTGCAGTCCCTCTTGTCGTAGCCCCAGAGCCGGTCGTTGCCCAGCATATGGCCGTTTTTGATGGACTGGCGGAAGCCGAACTTCAGCCGCTCCGACAGCTTGCGCACCTCGTCCTGGGTCACCCCCACCATGACCACCAGCCGAAACTGGTTGTCGGTGTCCAGGGTGTTGATGAGGTATTCGATTAAAGGCGAGCCCACTTCGGTTGTCATTTGCGAACTGGAAAACGGAGAGGCCATGACCACAGAGCGGGACTCCATGGTTTGGATGACCCCCAACATGGAGATGCAGACCTCCGCCGGCGGCAGCGTGGGCAAGGTGTTCGGCCGCCTGTTCTCCGGAGAGAGCATTTTCCAGAACATTTATACCGCCCGAGGAGGCCACGGTATGATTGCCTTTGCCTCCAGCTTTCCCGGCGTCGTCCGGGCGGTGCGCATCACGCCGGACCGGCCGGTGGTGGTGCAGAAATCCGCCTTCCTGGCGGCGGAGCCCGGGGTGGAGCTGTCGGTATTCTTCCAGAATAAAGTGGGGGACGGCTTCTTCGGAGGCGGGGGCTTCATTATGCAGAAACTCTCCGGCAACGGTATAGCCTTCATCGAGATCGACGGCCACGGGGAGGAGTATTCCCTGGCTTCCGGCCAGCAGATGATCGTGGACACCGGCAACCTGGCCATGATGGACGTCTCTTGCTCCCTGGATATTCAGACGGTGAAGGGCGTGAAAAACATGTTCTTCGGCGGGGAAGGCGTATTCCACACCGTGGTCACCGGCCCCGGCAACATCATTCTTCAGACCATGCCCATCAACGCTCTGGCCGCCGCCATCGCCGCGGTGCTGCCCAATAAAAATTGACAACTTGATTGAATTTGTCCACGCCCTGGGAGGTTGACCACTCCCAGGACGTGTTTTTATTGGATAGGGAAACCACCGGCTCAGCCGGTGGAGGAGCCCCGTAAAAAAGCTTTAGCTTCAAGCATCGAGCGAAGCGAGCTGCTAACAGCAAATTATCAGTGAAGAAAAACTTACGTTAGAACAGCGTCTGCCTGTTTACGGGCTGCGGGGCAAATGATGCGAGTGAAATAAAATTCAGTGCGTCTTCAGACGCATGCCGGTAATAGGCCCTTATAGGGCCTATTCAAGCCACCGGCTTAGCCGGTGGTTATGACTGCTGTTTCAGGGGTGCTGGAAAGGCTTGGGGGGTCTGCGGGAGAGCACTATTCAAAATGCACAAAAAACCGGGTGATTTTTTGTGATTAAAATTGATTGAATACGGTGTTATGGTGAGAGAACAAAATAAAGAGAATCAAATCTGCGCGGAATGGAGGGGCCAGACATGTTGGCGGAACAGAGATTTGAGATAATTCTTCAGGAGCTGGAGGAGCACCGGGCGGCGAGAGTGCCCCGGCTGTGCGAGCTGACGGGGGCCTTGGAGGCCACTATCCGCCGGGATCTGAACGCCCTGGCCCGGCGGGGCAAACTCAGCAAGGTCCACGGCGGTGCAGTGGCCTGCGGCGGCGAGTTCCTGAGGGAGGAGCCCGACGTGGGCACCAAGGATCGGATGCACCAGCCGGAAAAGGAGCGCATCGCCCGCTATGCCGCGGAGCTCATCAGCGACGAGGATGTGGTGTATCTGGATGCGGGCACCACCACCGTCCGGATGGTGGAGCATCAGAAGCATTCCAAGGCCACCTTTGTCACCAACGGAGTGGCCTGCGCCCTGCGATTGCCGGAGCTGGGATTCCAAGGCTATGTGCTGGGAGGCGCGCTGAAGCCGGGCACTGGCGCTGTGGTGGGGGCCCAGGCCCTGACCGACCTGGAGGGCTACAACTTCACCAAGGCCTTTTTGGGAATCAACGGCATTACCCTGCGCCAGGGGTTCACTACCCCGGACCCGGAGGCGGCGGTGAAGCGGAAGGCGTCCCAGCGGGCCTATCTCACTTACAGCCTGGCCGACAGCAGCAAGTTTGAGACGGTGAGCGCCGCCTCGGTGCTGCCCCTGGAAAAGGCCAGTATCATCACCGACCATTTGCCGGATCGGGCATATCTGGAGCATACCATCGTCAAGGAAGTTTTATAATCCTATGTTTTACACCGTCACATTCAATCCTGCCCTGGACTATGTGGCTTCCAAGTGGGGGAAGTGAACCGCACCAGCCGGGAGGAGATCCAGCTGGGAGGCAAGGGCCTCAACGTTTCCGCCGTTTTGAGCCATCTGGGGGTGGACAACGTGGCCCTGGGTTTCCTGGCGGGCTTTACCGGACAGGCCCTAGAGGAAGGGCTTGCCGGGAGGGCACCCGGACAGATTTCATCTGGATGGATCAGGGGCTGACCCGGATCAACGTGAAGATCAAGGCGGACCAGGAGTCCGAGATCAACGGCCAGGATCTCAATATTGACGCCGCCGTCCTGGACCGGCTGTTCCAGAAGCTAGACAAGCTGGAGCGGGATGACGTGCTCATCGTCTCCGGCTCCGTGCCCTCCACCCTGCCCGGGGACATCTACGAACGGATTCTGGCCCGGCTGGAGGGCCGGGGCATCCATTTCGTGGTGGACGCTACCCGGGATCTGCTGTGCAATGTGCTGCCCTACTATCCCTTCCTAATCAAGCCCAACAATCTGGAGCTGGGGGAGATTTTCGGCCGCACCCTGAATACCGATGAGGAGATCCGGGACTGCGCCGCCCAGTTGCAGCAGCGGGGAGTCCGGAACGTACTAGTGTCCATGGCCGGGGACGGCTCCCTGCTGGTGGATGAGACCGGCGGTTGTCATCGGCTGGGAGTGCCCAAGGGCCAGGTGCGCAACTCCGTAGGCACCGGGGACTCCATAGTGGTCGGCTTCGTGGTCGGTTTGCTCAAGACCGGGGATTACGCCTATGTCCAGCGTCTGGGCACCGCCGCCGGCAACGCCACCGCCTTCTCCGACGGCCTGGCCACCGGAGATCAGATTATGGCTTTGTTAAATACCTTTTAATACACTACAAAAAGGAGATTGGTTTTATGCGAATCGTTGATCTGCTCAGCCGAGACAAGATCGCCCTAGGCACCACCGCTCAGGATAAGGAATCCGCCATTGACCTGCTGGTGGATCTCCAGGTCAAGGGCGGCTGCCTGACGGATCGGGAGGCCTACAAGAAGGTCATTATGGCCCGGGAGGCCCAGACCAGCACCGTCATCGAGGCGGGCATCGCGGTGCCCCACGCCAAGAGCGACTGTGTCAGCGCCCCTAGTCTGGCGGCCTGCATCCTGAAGGAGGGTGTGGACTACGGCGCCATGGACGGCCAGCCCTCCAACCTGTTCTTTATAATTGCCGTCTCCATGGACGGGAATCTGCATATGGAGATCCTGTCCCACCTGATGGTGCTGCTGATGGACCCGAACTTCTCCGCTCAGCTGCGGCAGGCTCAGGATGCCGACGCCTTCATGGCCGTCATCGACAAGTTTGAGACCGCCAAGTACGGCCCGGTCCAGGAGGCGGCGGAGGAGAAGCCCCAAGAAACTTCTGTTTCCGCCCAGGCCGGCCCCCAAATTCTGACCATCACCGCCTGCCCCACTGGCATTGTCCACACCTACATGGCCGCCGAGGCCCTGGAGAAGAAGGGCACTGAGATCGGCATCTCCGTCAAGGTGGAGACCAGGGCCCTGGCGGCGCCAAGATCGTGCTGACCCGGCAGGAGATCGCCGACTGCGACGGCATCATCATTGTCGCCGATAAAGAGGTAGATCTGGCCCGGTTTGACGGCAAACCAGTGCTGCGGGCGCCGGTGTCCGACTATCACCACACCGGCGAAACTGTGGCTGAGGTGAACAACGAGAGCTTCGGCTGCAAGCTGTACAAGCAGCTGATGAACGGCGTGTCCCACATGCTGCCCTTCGTCATCGGCGGCGGCATCTTGATCGCCCTAGTCTTCCTGCTGGATGCTCCCTCCATCGACTACGCAAACTTCGCCATCAACACCCAGGTGACCGCCTAGTTCCGGAACATCGGCAACGTGGCATTCAACGTGATGCTGCCCAGCCTGGTGGGCTATATCGCCATGGCCATTGCCGACTGTCCGGGCCTAATGGTGGGTTTTGGGCGGTTCCCTGGCCGTGCCCAGAGCCACCTTCCTGAGCCTCGCCGGCAGCTTCGTGTCCGCTGGCTTCTTGGGAGCCCTGATCGCCGGTTTCGCCGCGGACTATCTGATGTTGGGCGTGTGCAAGCTGTGCGACAAACTGCCCTGATCTCTGGAGGGGCTGAACCCAATTTTGATCTACCCGGCGATAGTCTTGTTGGTCATCTGCCTGTTCATATGCCTGATCAATCCCATCGTGGGCGCCATCAACACCGCCCTGTACTCCGGTCCGGCCTGGAGGCTATGGGCGAGGGCAGTAAAATCATGCTGGGTATTGTGCTGGCTGGAATAATGACCATAGACATAGGCGGCCCCTTCAACAAGGTGGCCTATGTATTCTGCACTCTCACTCTGGCCACCATGACAGGACTCAGACGTTATGGCCGCCGTCATAGTAGGCAGCATGGTGCTTTCTGTCGCCATCGCCTTGGGCACCACCTTCTTCAAAAACCGCTTCACCCCTGACGAGTGCAAGTCTGGCCTAGTCAACTATATCATGGGCCTGTGCGCTATTACCGAGGCGCCATCCCCTGCGCCGCGGCCGATTCGCTACACGTACTGCCCGCCTGCGTGGTCGGCTCCGCTGTGGTCGATGCCCTGTTTATGGTCTTCGGTTGTGTCCTGCTAAAAAAGAAGGACTGAATGCATCGACTTGAGCCGTTTCCAACTGTGTCAAAACGAAATGATGGACAGAAAGGAATTTTTATTATAGTATCTGCAAAGACTAAACTTGTAACCCTCAAGGTATGCACATGCGTCCCACCCGGCTGTTTGTCAGTACCATGGCGGCATACCCCTGCGACGTCACCATCGTTTTCAACGGTAAGTCCCTCAACGACAAGAGAATAATACACCTGATGGCCGCCTGCATCAAGCAGGGCAGAGAGATCAAGATCCGATGCTCAGGCGATCAGGAGCAGGATGTACTGAAGGCCACAGTGGACCTAGTCGTGTCCGCCCTAGGCGATGCTGGAGCGGTGCAAGGGGGAACTAGAGGCCGAGGGACTGCCCTATGACAGGGACATCGCCCTAGGCATCATGGTGTAGCCTCCCGCCGCCCTGATTGCCGACTTGCTGGCCCAAGAGAGCAACTGTTTTTTATCGACACTAACGACCTGACCCAGTACATCGTGGCGGTGGACCGGGGCAACGCCAAGGTGGAGAAGCTGTACATAACCTTCCATCTGGCAGTGCTGCGCTCCATCCGCAATGTCATCCAGGCCGCCCACGCCGCCTATATTCCCGTGGGCATGTGCGGCGAGGCTGCCGCCGACCAATGTCTGATCCCCATGCTGATGTGCTGGGGGCTGGATGAGTTCTCCGTGGGTGTCTCGGCGGTGCTGCCCACCCGCGCCAGGATCTACAAGTGGTGGGCCGAGGAGACCGCCCAGGCGGCCAAGGGACTGTCCACCGCCGACGGCATCCAGGGATACCTGAAGGCCAACGCCAGGGGCTGACCGCTTTCTATGCAGGCTGCTGGTCGGCTGGCAAAATATCCAACGAAGCAGGAGGCGCGCCGCATGAGCGTGGCCGCCGGAAGGTGAGCCCGCACTTTTGTACCGGTTTTCGGCGGCCTGGGCTTTGTCTGGGGGAGGAATTTGGACATACGGTCGGGGAATAAGATATGTCACTCATGAAAAAGGAGCTGACGCATATGCTATCTGTTTTGGCCCTGCTGCTCTTCCAGGGGAACTT
>JABLTR010034491.1_pt1 | contig 37723 bp, 31 predicted proteins | sample 7160071 | NCBI WGS metagenome assembly JABLTR01 (sample SAMN14651230, study PRJNA627086) | human gut metagenome | isolation source: feces | host: Homo sapiens | reverse complement strand
GGCCGGCGGCGGGACAACGCCGCGGCCCGGCGAGGTCTCGCTGGCACATAAAGGCGTGCTGTTCCTCGATGAGCTGCCGGAATTCCACCGCGATACGCTCGAGGTGCTGCGCCAGCCGCTTGAGGACGGACACGTGACCATTTCCCGGGTACAGGGTTCCATGACGTATCCGAGTGAGTTTATGATGGTCTGCGCGATGAATCCCTGCAAGTGCGGCTGGTACGGCGACCCAAGCGGACGGTGCACCTGCTCGCAGGCATCGGTCGACCGGTATCTGTCCCGCGTGTCCGGGCCGATGCTTGACAGAATTGATATCATTGTAGAGGTGCCTGCGGTGAAGTTTGAAGAGCTGAGCCGGAGAAGCCCTGCCGAGCCGTCGGCAGAGATCAAAAAGCGAGTCGATGCTGCGCGAGCCATCCAGAATGCACGCTACGCCGGAAGTAAAACACAATGCAATGCCCTCATGGGGCCAGCGGAATTGCGTAAAAGCTGTCATTTGGACGAGGCATGCACCGCATTGATGAAGCAGGCATTTACAGCATTGAATATGACGGCGCGGAGCTATGACCGCGTGCTGAAAGTTGCCCGAACGGTCGCCGATCTCGACGGCAGCGCGGACATCCAGCCGCAGCACATCGCGGAGGCCATTCAGTACAGAACGTTCCAATTCGGGAGCGAACGAGTATAAAGGAGACAGTATGAAGGAACTATTTTTGCTGAAATTGGGCGAGATCGTCCTGAAAGGACAGAACCGCCGAACATTTGAGGACAAGCTGAAAGCTAACACGCGCCGGAGAATGGCCGTGTTCGGCGACTTTAAGGTGACGATCACGCAGTCGACGCTCTATGTCGAGCCGAAAAACGACGACTGCGACCTCGACGGCGCGTGGGAAGCCTGCGGCACGATCTTCGGCATCGCGCAGATGTGCCGCTGCCGTGCGTGTGAGAAGGATCTGGACGCGATCTTCAAGACCGTGGTGGAGTATCTCGGCGACGAGCTGGCGGGGCAGAAGAGCTTCAAGGTGGAATCGAAGCGGTCGGACAAGCGGTTCCCGCTGAATTCCATCCAGATCTCGCAGGAGATCGGCGGCAGAATTGCCGAGGAGTTCCCGCAGGTTGCGGTCGACGTCCACAATCCGAGCTATGTGGTGAACGTCGAGGTGCGCGAGACGGCGGCGTATGTGCATGGGCCGTCGGTGCCCGGAGCGGGCGGACTGCCGACCGGGACGGGCGGACGGGCCGCGGTGCTGCTCTCGGGCGGCATCGATTCGCCGGTCGCGGGCTACATGATCGCAAAGCGCGGCGTGGAGCTCGAGTGCATCCACTTCTTCTCGTATCCGTATACGTCGGAGCAGGCGAAGGAAAAGGTGCTGGAGCTGGCGCGGATCATGACGAAATACTGCGGACGGATGACCGTGGACATCGTGGGCTTCACGGAGATCCAGGAAGCCATCCGCGACAACTGTAAGGAAGAATATTTCACGATCATCATGCGCCGCTTCATGATGCGCATTTCCGAGCGCATCGCGCGCGACCACGGGGCGAAGTGCCTTGTGACGGGCGAGAACCTCGGTCAGGTCGCGAGCCAGACGATGGACGCGATGGCGGTGACGGGTGCGGTGCTGAATATGCCGCTGTTCTGCCCGCTGATCGGCATGGATAAGGAAGAGATCGTGACGATCGCGCGGAAGATCGGCACGATGGAGACGTCGATTTTGCCGTATGAGGACTGCTGCACGGTGTTTACGCCGAAGCATCCGAAGACAAAGCCGGTGCTTGCGCTCGTCGAGGTTGAGGAGGCGAAGATGGACGTCGAGGGATTGATCGCACGGGCGATCGAGAACACGGAAAAGGTGGCGATCCGGTACTATGACCCAGAATCTGCCGTTTGAGGTGTTGCGCCAGCTGCGCGCGCAGGGAAGAACGCTGGCGACGGCGGAATCCTGCACGGGCGGGCTGATCGGGAAGCTGCTGACTGACATTCCCGGCAGCTCGGAGGTCTACATGGGCGGCGTTATCTCGTATACGAACGGCGTGAAGCACCGGCTGCTCGGCGTCAGCGAGGACACGCTGCGCGTGTATACAGCGGTCTCGCGCCAGACGGCGCATGAGATGGCGCGCGGCGCGCGCGAGGCCGTGCAGGCCGACATCGGCGTGAGCGTGACGGGCCTCGCCGGGCCGGACGGCGACGGGACAGGGCGGCCCATTGGCCTTGTCTATATCGGGATCGACATGGAGGGCTTCTCGTTTTCACAGGAGCTGCACCTGACCGGAGACCGCGAGGCCGTGCGGGAGCAGGCCGCGGAGGCGGTTCTGAATCTGATCTTGGAATATGCATGAATGAAATGCTTTTTGCGAAGCCGGGTTCTTTTCGCATTCAGAGAAAGAGAGACAACTTTTGCACCCCATTCTTTTTCCTCTATTCGGAGAACGGCCAATGCGGCGGCAAGGGTGGGGCGATGAGGGCATCGACCCCTACAAGGTGCGGTGCAAATCAGCAGTGTAGTAGGCGGGCGGACAGAGCCGTCCGCCCCTACAAGAAGTGCGGCGTGATATTTGGATAGAAAAGGCGCTCCCGGCGATGGCCGGGAGCGCGATTTTTTATTGGGTCTTCCATTTGCGGCAGCGGCGCGATTTTTGGCGGCGCTTGTGCGCAGACTGGATGGTGAAGAACAGGATGACGGCCACGACGGCGGCAATCGTCAGGACGAGATAGAGCGTCGTGTTGGAATTTGACGTCTTGACGGAGAGCCACAGGTCGTTCATCTGCTGCGTGGCCTCGATGCTGAGTTCGGCAAAGGACTCGCTCCGTGCGAGCGTCTCATCGTCGGGATAGGCGACGGGATCGTTCACGATTTCTTCATCGAGATATTCCTTTGCGGCAGTCTCAGGCGTGGAATAGCCGATGTAATCGAGGTTGGCGGCGGAGATGTCCGGACGGCAGAGGAAGTTGATGAATGCCTCTGCACCGGCTTTGTTCTGGCAGCCCTTCGGGATGCACATGGCATCGATGAAGATGTTGAAGCCCTCCTGCGGATGGCTGAAGCCAAGGTCGGGATTTTCCTCGACCATGGTGAGATAGTCGCCCGCGTAGTAGGGTGCGGCCCAGGCCTCGCCGCGCTCCATCTTGTCAAAGATCTGGTCCATGACGTAGGCCTGCAGGACAGGGGACTGCGTGGCGAGCAGGTCGGCAGCGTTTTTCAGCTCCTGCTCGTCCTCGGTATTGTAGCTGTAGCCGAGCATGTTCTCCGCGATGGCGAACGCATCACGCGGGTTGTCGAACATCAGGATCTTGCCGGAATATTTGCTGTTCCAGAGGCAGGACCAGCTCTGCGCGTCCTCTTCTGAGATATAGTTCGTGTTGTAGATCAGGCCGACGGTGCCCCAGGTGTAGGGGACGGAATAGGCATTGGTGGGATCGTATGCCTGATCGCGGAAGGCTTTGTCGATGTACTGATAGTTCGGGATGTTGTCAAAATCCAGCGGCTCGAGCATATCCTCGGAGATGAGCTTCGCGATCATATAATCCGAGGGGATGATGACGTCGAACGTCGTGCCGCCGGTCTTGAGCTTGGTGTACATCGACTCGTTGGAGTCGAAGGTCAGGTAGTTGACCTTGATGCCGGTCTCTTCCTCGAAGGCCGCGATGACATCGAGGCAGTCGTCGGTGCCGTCGGAGATATACTGGCCCCAGTTATAGACGGTGATCTCGTTGGCGGCGGCCTGCACCGTTATGGGCAGCATGGCGACGAGCAGGAGCGCGGTCAGCAGGAGAGAAGCAATGCGTTTTTTCATGCGCGTGCCCTCCTTGTCTTTACCCGGTTCTTGTCGGACTTCGCCTGAAGCAGGTTCATCACGGACATCAGGATCAGGATCGCGAGGAACATCAGCGTGAACAAGGCATAGATCTTCGGCTGGATGGGTTTTTTGACGTAGTTGTAGATCTCGACCGGGAGCGTGATGAAGCTGGAACCCGTGACAAAGTACGAGATGACAAAGTCGTCGAGGCTCATCGTGAAGGCCATCAGTGCGCCGGAGATGATGCCGGGCATGATCTCATGGATGACGACCTTGGTGAACGCCTGCGTGGGCGTGCAGCCGAGGTCGAGCGCGGCCTCGACGAGGTCCTTATCCATCTGCTGGAGCTTCGGCATGACGTTCAGGATGACATAGGGGAGGTTGAACGTGATGTGGGCGATGAGCAGCGTCCAGAAGCTGAGGATCGAGTTGATGCGGAGCATCGTGCCCGTGAAGGCAAACAGCAGCGCGAGGGCGACGCCGGTGACAATGTCGGGGTTGGTCATCGGGATGTTCGTCAGCGTCATGACGGCGCTGCGGAGCTTGCCCTTCATCGAGTGGATGCCGACGGCGGCCATCGTGCCGACAACAGTGGCGATGACGCTGGAGAGCACGGCGATGATCAGCGAGTTGCGCAGGAGCGTCAGCAGCGTGGAGTCCTTGAAGAGGTTCGCATACTGCCGGAGCGTGAAGCCCTTGAACGTTGCGATGTCGAGGCCCGTATTGAACGAGGCGACGGCCAGCAGGATCATCGGGACATAGAGGAAGATGAAGACCAGAATGGTCACAGTGCGGTTAAAGTGTTTCATACCTTTGCCATGACCTCCTCATCCTCGTTTTCGCCGAAGTGGTTCATGATGGACACGCAGACGAAGATCAGCACCATCAGGATCAGACTCATGGCCGCGCCGAGATTGGGGTTATAGGCGGTCTTGAACTGGGACTCGATGACGTCGCCGATGAGGGTCGTGCCGGTGGAGCCGAGCTTCTGCGAGATGTAGAACGTGGACACCGCCGGGACGAAGACCATCGTGAGGCCGGACAGAATGCCGGGGCCGGAGAGCGGCAGGATGACCTTCGTGAAGACCTGCGCCGGCGTGCAGCCGAGGTCGCTCGCGGCCTCGATGAGGCGGCGGTCGATCTTCATGATGACAGTGTAGAGCGGCAGGATCATATACGGCAGGTAGTTATAGACCATGCCGAGGATGACGGCACCGTTTGTCCGGATGAGCGGCAGCGGCGAGAGGCCGATGGCGCGGATGAAGTTGTTGATGATGCCGGTGTCCTCGAGCATGGCGACCCACGCGAGCGTGCGGAGCAGGAAGCTCATGCACATCGGGAGCATGATGAGCATCTCGAGAAAACGCTGTGTGAGCGGCTTGCACTGCGCGATGAAGTAGGCCACCGGATAGCCGATGACGAGGCAGATCAGCGACGCGAAGAGCGAGAGCCAGATCGAGCGCAGAAAGATCGGCAGGTACGTGCCGATGCTGGCGAGGTTCGCCAGCGTGAACTGACCGGTCATGGAGTCGGTCAGCGCGTAGTAGAAGACGATGCCGAGCGGGATGAGCGTGAAGAGCACCATCCACACGATATACGGCGCAGCGAGGAGCTTATTCTTCATCGGCTTCTTCCTCCGACGCATCGGCGATCTCATCATATTCCGCACTATAGGACGAATAGTCGCCGTAGAGGCCGGAATATTCGCTCTTGTGCATGATATGGATGTCTTCGGGGTTCAGGCGGATGCCAATGAAGGAGTCCACGGGGCAATAGTCCGTGGTCTGGATCAGCCATTTGAAGCCCTTGAAGTCGACAATGGTGTCGTAATGGACGCCCTTGAAGGTGACGGAGGTGACGGTGCCGGTGAGGTGGCCCTGTTCGGGCGGGACGATGTCGATGTCCTCGGGACGGATGACGACGTCGACCGGCTCATTCGGGGCGAAGCCCTTATCCACGCACTGGAACTTGCGGCCGAAGAACTTGACCTGATAGTCCTCGAGCATGACGCCGTCGAGAATGTTCGATTCGCCGATGAAGTCGGCGACAAAGGCGTTTTTCGGCTCGTTATAGATGTCTTCGGGCGTGCCGATCTGCTGGATTTTGCCCTTGTCCATGACGACGATCGTGTCGGACATGGTGAGCGCCTCTTCCTGATCGTGCGTGACGTAGATGAAGGTGATGCCCATGCGCTGCTGGATGTTTTTCAGTTCGTTCTGCATATCCTTGCGGAGCCTGAGATCAAGCGCGCCAAGCGGCTCGTCGAGCAGGAGCACCTGCGGCCGGTTGACGAGGGCGCGGGCGATGGCCACACGCTGCTGCTGGCCGCCGGAGAGGCTCGTCACCTTGCGGTTTTCAAAGCCCTTGAGGCTGACGATCTCAAGCATCTCGGTGACGCGGTCGTCGATCTCGGCCTCCGGCAGCTTCGCCAGGCGCAGACCGAAGGCGATGTTGTCGTAGACATCGAGGTGCGGGAAGAGGGCGTATCGCTGGAACACGGTGTTGATCTTGCGTTTATACGCGGGCAGGTCGTTGATGCGCTGCCCGTTAAAAAACACATCACCGGACGTAGGCGTCAGAAAACCACCGATCATTCGTAATGTTGTAGTTTTTCCGCATCCACTGGGACCCAGCAATGTGAGAAATTCCTTATTGTTGATGTAAAGATTGATTCCATCGAGGACTGTAACGCCATCCTCGAACGTCATGGAAAGATTCGACAAGCGAATGAGCTTTTCCGACATTTATCATCCCCCGTTTCATTTTAATATTTCGGCAGAACTGGCAGATTGCAGCACACTGCTCTCTGCCCAATCTGTCTTTTGGATGTTGTTCTTCTGAATGACAGAAGAACAGTACATCCGGCGTTACGGATGTACTGTGTTGAATCATATATGGAAAAGGGCGGAATGTCAATAAGAAATATGGATTTTTCGGACGAAATTTTGTGCAAGGGCGGGGACGCGATCAGGAGAAGTATTCCTGCACAAAATCGACGCGGTCTACGGTGAAAGTTTTGCCATTTAAGTACGAAAGACAGCCTGCGTCGGTCGTGAACCGGAAGGTCAGTTTGTACGAATAAAGCGCCTGATAGGTGCGGGCGGGGGCTTTGCCGAGCTTGCCGTATTTGCCGTCGCCGAGCAGCGGATGGCCCGCAGCGGCCATCTGGGCGCGGATCTGGTGCGTGCGGCCGGTGATAAGCTCACATTCGACGAGCGAAAGGCCGTTTTTCGTTTGCAGCGTCCGATAGAGCGTACAGCAGGTCTTCGCGCCCGTCTGCGGCGATTTGGTGACGTAGACGCGGTTTTTGACAGCGTCCTTGAAGAGGTAGCCCTCGAGCTTTCCCTGCGGCGGCTTCGGTGTGCCGTGGACGATGCAGAGGTATCGCTTGTCGATCTCGCGGTCTTTGATCTTCTGGTTCAGAATGCGCAGCGCCTCGGCGGTCTTGGCAGCGATGACGATGCCGCCGGTGTTGCGGTCGATGCGGTTGCAGAGCGCGGGCGTGAAGGAATGCTCCTCACGGGGGCGCCATTCGTGCTTTGCGTAGAGGTAGGCCTGGATGTGGTCGATGAGCGTTTTGCCGTATTCCGCGCCGTCGTGCGGGTGGACGGCCTGACCCGGCTTCTTATCGACGAGGAGGATGTTCTCGTCCTCATATACAATATTTAATTTCGGCGCGGCGACGGTGAGATAGGCGTTTTCCTGCTTGGGGGTTTCAAAAAACTCGTCGTTGATGTATAATTGCAGCAGGTCGCCCTCGGCGAGGCGCGTGTCGCGCTCGGCGCGCTTGCCGTTGAGCTTCACGCGCTTGAGACGGATGTATTTCTGCGCCAGCGAGGCGGGCAGCAGGGGAACGGTTTTGGCGAGGAAGCGGTCGAGCCGCTGTCCCGCGTCGTTTTTCGTGATCTGGAATTCTTTCATGGCGGATACCCGGCGCTTTCTGAATTGGTTTTTGGTTATTTTACCACGCGGGAGCGGGAATTGTAAAGCAGACAACAAAACACAAAAAAATTTGAAATTTTTTTGGAAAAAGTATTTGACTTCTTCGCCGGTTTTCGATATAATAGCATCCGCATGATTGTGGATTGGAGGAGCTTATGCTGCTGGAACTTCGAAAGATCCTGACGGAGCCCGGCGCATCCGTTCCGTTTGAGACAAGCCTGGATCTGCACGATATGGCGTTTGGCGGCTGCTGCCCGCTGGCGGAGCCGGTCGTGGCCTCGGGCCAGGTTCGGAACACAGCCGGTGTGCTGGAGCTGAAAGGCGAGGTAATGACCACGCTGCACGCAGTTTGTGATCGCTGCGCGGCGGAATTTGTCCGCGAGGTCCGATATCCGGTCGAGGCCGTGCTGGTCTCGGGCGAAGTGACCGACAGCTATGAAAACCCGTGGGTGTTCGAGCTGGAGGATGGCTGCGCCGATCTGGACGACATCGTGACGACGGCGCTCGTGCTGAATATGCCGAGTCAGCTGCTCTGTAAGCCGGACTGCAAGGGCCTGTGCTTCCGCTGCGGCGCCAATCTCAATCTCGGGCCTTGTAACTGCAAGCCCGAACCGGATCCCAGATTCGCTGCCCTGCAGCAGCTTCTGGATAAAATGTAGACAATATGCCGTGAGGCATTTAGGCCAAGGAGGTGTACAGCATGGCAGTACCCAAGAGAAAAGTATCCCGCGCGAGAAGAGATAAGAGACGCAGCTCCCACTGGAAACTGGCGATCCCCGGCGTCGTCGCTTGCCCGAAGTGCGGCGAGCCGCGCCTGCCTCACAGAGCGTGCAAGGCTTGCGGCTACTACAACGGTCGCGAAGTCATTTCTGTTGAAGCAAAGTAATTTCGCTCGATACGAGAATGAGAGGGAGGCTGTAAAGTCTCTCTCTTTTCTTTTCAGCCCCGCGGAAACTTAGGATAGAATTCGTAGGGGCGGACGACCCTGTCCGCCCGCTTCTATCAATTTTTGATGCACTTGTAGGGGCCGATGCCCTCGTCGGCCCTGCGGGCGGGCAATGCCCGTCCCTACGAATGCTTTCGCAGTTCCGGCGATGAACGTAGGGGCGACCATTGGTCGCCCGAAAGCCTTCCCCTGGGGGAAGGCATCCGCTGCGCGGGGGGCGGGCGGACAGAGTCGTCCGCCCCTACAAGGTGCGGTGCAAAATTGCGGGGATCAGCGGAATATTGGCTTCTGCGTAAAAAGGAGGTAATGATATGGCAAAACCCATTGTCGCCATTGTGGGGCGGCCGAATGTGGGCAAATCGCTGCTGTTCAACAAGCTGACCGGGCGGCGGATGGCCATTGTGGAGGATACGCCGGGCGTCACGCGCGACCGCATCTATGGCGACTGCGAGTGGAACGGGCGGAGCTTCCTGCTCGTCGACACCGGCGGCATCGAGCCGGGGACGGGCAGCGAGATGCTGAAGTTCATGCGCCGGCAGGCGGAGATCGCCATCGAGACGGCGACGGTCATCGTGATGGTCGTCGACGTGACGGTCGGCCTGACCGCGGCGGACGCGGAGGTCGCGTCGATGCTCAAGCGGTCGAAGAAGCCGGTGGTGCTGGCGGTGAACAAGTGCGACCAGACCGGCGGCGTGAACCCGGAGAGCTATGAGTTCTATTCGCTTGGCCTCGGCGACCCGATCGAGGTCTCGGCCGTGCATGGCCACGGCACGGGTGATCTGCTGGACGCGTGCGTCGAGCAGTTCCCGGAGGATGACGGCGAGGAATACGATGAGGATGTCATCAAGGTCGCCATCATCGGCAAGCCGAACGTCGGCAAATCGAGCCTGCTCAACCGCATCCTCGGCGAGGAGCGCGTGATCGTCTCGAACATCGCGGGCACGACGCGCGACGCGATCGACAGCTATTTTGAAAACGAATTCGGCAAATATCTGTTCATCGACACGGCGGGCATGCGCCGCAAGTCGAAGGTGGACGACGCGGTCGAACGGTATTCCAATCTGCGCACCGTCTCGGCCATCGAGCGCGCGGACGTCTGCCTGATCCTGATCGACGCCAACGAGGGCGTCACCGAGCAGGACACGAAGGTCGCGGGCCTGGCCCACGAGGCGGGCAAGGCGAGCATCATCGTCGTCAACAAGTGGGATGCGGTCGAGAAGGACACGAACACGATGAACGAGATGACGAACGACGTCCGCCGCGACCTCAGCTATATGACCTACGCGCCGGTGGTCTTCATCTCGGCGCTGACCGGCCAGCGCGTGGACAAGCTGTTTGAGATGATCAACGCTGTCTCGAACCAGAACTCCATGCGTATCACGACCGGTATGCTCAATAATATTCTGGAAGATGCGACCGCGCGCGTCCAGCCGCCCACGGACAAGGGCCGCCGCCTGAAGATCTACTATATGACGCAGGTCGGCGTGAAGCCGCCGCATTTCGTCATCTTTTGCAACGACGCGCGGCTGTTCCACTTCTCATATCAGCGGTATCTCGAAAATCAGATCCGCGCGGTCTTCGGCCTGACGGGCACGCCGGTGAAGATCACGATCCGGCAGAAGGGCGACGACGCAGAAAAATAAGCGTTTGCTGGTGAGGCAGACGCGCGTGCCGAGCATTGCGGCGCGGCCATTCCGGCAGACCGGAAAAAATTCGCGGAAACCGGAAAAAAGTGCTTGCATTTTTCGGGGAGTTCTGCTATTATAATGGTCGGCGTTTTCAGACGCCGCACGACTTTCAATGGCAAGGAGGTGCAGTGATGGCAAAGTGCGATATTTGCGGCAAGGGCGTTACGTTCGGCATTAAGGTCTCCCATTCCCACAGACGTTCCAACAGAGCTTGGAAGCCCAACGTCAAGCGCGTCAAGGCGATCGTTGACGGTACTCCGCGCCATGTGTATGTCTGTACAAGATGCTTGCGTTCGAACAAGGTTGAGCGCGCCATCTGATTCGATGACACATAAAAAGACAAGCTGAAAGGCTTGTCTTTTTCTTTTCCTGCTTCTGGCTGAGCCCTCGCCAACTGACACTTGCGAAAACCGGAAAAACGTGATATGGTAATAACACCACAAAAACTGGGGTGAAGAGATGGCAAATATCTATTCCATTCCGCTCTCGGACATCGTTTCGGAGTTCAATCTGGATTTTTTCTATAAATCGTCGGATTTTGACAAGATCCACGTGACGGTCGACGAGGTCAGCCGTCCGGGATTGCATCTGGCGGGCTTCTTCGATCATTTCGAGCCGATGCGGATCTATGTCTGCGGCACGGTCGAGGTGGCATACCTGCAAAAGCTGTCAAGCGAAGAGCGCAGCATCATTTTCGACCATTTCCTGTCCTATATGTGCCCGGCACTCATTTTCTCGCGCGGCTTCCAGCCGACGCCGGAGTGCCTTGAGATGGCGAAGAAATATAATGTGACGGTCCTCGGCTGCCGCGAGGCAACGAGCTATCTCGTCTCCGCGCTGATCGTCTACCTCAAGAGCGCGCTGGCCCCGCGCGTGACGCGGCACGGCGTGCTGGTCGAGATCTACGGCGAGGGTGTCCTCATCAATGGCGACAGCGGCATCGGCAAGAGCGAGACGGCCATTGAGCTCGTCAAGCGCGGCCACCGGCTGATCGCAGACGATGCGGTCGAGATCAAGAAGGTCTCCTCGCGCGAGCTGATGGGCGCGGCGCCGGAGGTCCTGCGGCACTATATCGAGATCCGCGGCATCGGCGTCATCAACGTGGCGAAGCTGTTCGGCATGGGCGCGGTCAAGGACGCGACGAGCGTCGATCTGATCGTCAACATGGTCCCGTGGCGCGACGGCGAGGCGTATGATCGTCTCGGCATGGAGACGCAGTACACGGAGATCCTCGGCGTCAAGGTGCCGAGCGTGACCATCCCGATCACGCCGGGGCGGAACCTTGCCGTCATCCTCGAGGTCGCCGCGATGAACAACCGCCAGAAGCGCATGGGCTACAACGCGGCGGTCGAGTTCACGGAGCAGATGAGCCGCTTCTTTGAAAACAAGAACCAATAAAACGAAAAGTCGAGCGTTTTACGCTCGACTTTTTTTGTTCCAATTTGCGCCATGCTGTGCTATACTATATCTTGAGTAAGTTTGTTTCGGAGGTGGCTATGGACTTCAAGGACGAAGCCGTGCGCAGCGCACGGGAGGCCGGGATCGAAATACGGGAAAACGAGCCGCTCGCAGCGCATACGTCGTTCCGCATCGGCGGCCCGGCGCGGTGGATGGCGTTTCCAAAGACCGTTGGAGAGGTGCAGACGCTGCTGCGCCTTGTGCGGGAAGCGGACATCCCGGTGCGCCTGCTCGGCGCAGGGACGAACGTGCTCGCGCCCGATGGGGGCGTGGACGCGCTGGTGCTCTGTCTGAAGGACGCGCTGCGCGGTGTGCGGCTTCCGGAAGGGAACTGCATCGAGGCGATGGCTGGAGAAACGCTTGCGTCTGTTGCAGTGTTTGCCAGAAAAAATGGCCTGACCGGGCTGGAATTTGCACATGGCATACCGGGTACGCTCGGGGGCGGCGTGTATATGAATGCGGGTGCCTACGGCGGGGAGCTGCGGCAGGTCGTGCGGCAGGTGACGTTCCTACATGCGGATGGCCGCCTGGAAACGTTTGAAAACGAAGATTGCGCGTTCGGCTACCGCACGAGTGTGTTTGAGAACATGCCGGGCGTGATCGTCTCGGCAAGATTGGCCTTGCAGCCGGGCGACCCGACGGCCATCGAGGCCAGAATGCGGGAGCTGATGGAAAAGCGCCGCGCGTCGCAGCCGCTGGAGCTGCCCTCGGCGGGCAGCACGTTCAAGCGGCCGGCGGGGCATTTTGCCGGGGCGCTCATTCAGGAGGCCGGGCTGAAGGGCCGGGGCGCCGGCGGCGCGAAGGTGTCGGAAAAGCATGCGGGCTTTGTGGTAAATTTTGACCACGCGACGGCGGCGGATGTCCGCGCGACGATCGCGCTCGTGCAGAACACAGTGTATGAAACGTCCGGCGTCCGGTTGGAGCCGGAGGTGCGGATCTGGTAGGAGAGCATTATGCAGTTTGTCATTGTATCCGGCCTTTCCGGGGCCGGGAAGAGCAAGGCCGCGTCTGATCTGGAGGATTTCGGCTTCTATTGTGTGGATAATATGCCGGCGGAGATGATCCCGCAGTTTGCGAGCCTCTGCCTGGCGACGAAGGGGCGATATGAGAAGGTGGCGCTCGTGACCGATGTGCGCGGGAGCCTGACGTTTGACACACTGTTCCGCAGCCTCGACCGGCTGGACGAGATGCACCTGAACTATTCCATCCTCTTCATCGAGGCGGGGACGGAGACCATCATCAAGCGCTACAAGGAGACGCGGCGGAGCCATCCGCTCACGAAGGACGGCACGCCCATTTCGGACGCGATCGCCCGCGAGCGGGAGCTGCTCCAGCCCATCCGCAACCGGGCCAGCGCCATCATCGATACGTCCAATCTCTCCACAGGCAAGCTGCGCGGCCTGCTGATCGACCTGGTCGCGGGCGGCATCCATGAGCGGGCGATGCACGTCGATGTGCGTTCGTTCGGCTTCAAATACGGTCTGCCGCTCGACGCGGACATGGTCTTTGACGTGCGCTTTCTGCCGAATCCCTATTACATCCCGGAGCTGAAGCACCAGAACGGGCTGGACGAGCCGGTGCGCAATTTCGTGTTCCAGTATCAGCAGACGAAGGACTTTGTGGAAAAGACCGAGGATCTGCTGGGCTTCCTGCTGCCGAATTTCGTGGACGAAGGGAAGTCGGAGCTGGTGATCGCGGTCGGCTGCACCGGCGGTAAGCACCGGTCGGTCTGCCTCGCGAAGGAATTTGCGGACTTTATCTCGCGGCGCGGCTATGCCGTCACGCTGGGGCACCGCGACATCTCCAGAAGGTGAGCCGATGGGAACATACACGGAAAATATCCGTCTCTATGAGCCGGGTCACCGGCCGCCGCGCCTCGTCGCCATCGGCGGCGGGCACGGATTGTCCGCGATGCTGCGCGGACTGAAGCGCTATACGCGCGACATTACCGCGATCGTCACCGTCGCGGACGACGGCGGCGGCTCCGGCGCGCTGCGCGAGGACCTCGGGATGCTGCCGCCCGGCGACATCCGGAGCTGCATTCTGTCGCTGGCCAACACGGAAAAGACGATGCGCGAGCTGCTGAACTACCGCTTCACCGAGGGGAGCCTCGCGGGGCAGAGCTTCGGCAATCTGTTCCTTGCGGCGATGAACGGCATCTCCGGCTCGTTTGACGAGGCTGTCCACCGGATGGGCGATGTGCTGGCCATCACGGGCCGTGTGCTGCCGGTGACGAATCAGGACGTGCATCTTGAGGCCGAATTTGAAGATGGCTCCCGCTGCCTTGGCGAGAGCAAGATCTACTACGCGAAAAAAGAGAACGACTGCCGCATCCGGCAGGTGCGTCTTGTGCCGGAGCACCCGCAGGCCCTGCCGGACAGTCTCGAGGCCATTGCCCGGGCCGATCTCATCATCCTCGGGCCGGGGAGCCTCTATACGAGCATCATCCCGAATTTCCTGGTGGACGGCATCGCGGATGCGATCCGGCGCAGCCGCGCCGTGAAGGCGCTGGTGCTGAACGTGATGACGCAGGACGGCGAGACCGAGGGCTATACCGCGAGCGACCACGTGAAGGCGATTTTGCACCATGCGGGGCCGAACGTCGTGGACGTGTGTATCGCGAACTCCCGCCCCGTGCCGGAGGAGAGCTTGGCTCCGTATCTGGCCGAGGGCGCGGAGCCGCTCAGGCTCGACCGCGAGGAGATCATGGCACTGGGCGTGGCTGTGCGGGAATTCCCGCTCTGCTCGAGCGGGCGCTACATCCGGCACAACCCCGACGAGCTGGCGAAGGCCGTGCTCGACGTGTGGAAAGAATTCCGAATTCGCTGAAGGAGACAAACCAATGTCATTTTCCTCCAATGTCAAGGCGGAGCTGTGCCGCCAGTCGATCACGCGGCGGATGGAGGCGCTGGCCGAGGCGTATGGCGTACTGCTCTACTGCAACACGTTCACTGGCTCCGCCGTCCGAGTCGTGACCGAGAGCCGCGACTTTGCCGAGCGTCTGCCGAAATTATTTCGAAAAGCCTTTGGTGTCGGCTTCGACGCAACACCGGATCCGGACGAGCCGGGCAAGCTTCTGCTTGCCATCGAGCAGAAGGACAAGCTGGAAAAGCTGCTCACGGCGCTCGATATGCGGGCGGACGGTGAAGTCGCGCTGCATGTGAACTTCGGGCTGCTCGAAGAGGAGCCGGAGCAGCTGGCCTTCTTCCGGGGCGCGTTCCTCGCGGGCGGATCCGTGACCGACCCGGCCAAGCGCTATCATCTGGAGCTTGCCACGCCGCATCTCAAGGTCAGCGCCGAGGCGTCGGTTCTGCTGCGGGAGATCGGCTTTTCCGCTAAGGAGACGAGCCGCGCGGGCAACAGCATCTTATATTTCAAGCAGAGCGACACGATCGAGGATTTTCTGACGGCCATCGGCGCACAGGTCTCGGCGATGGGCGTCATGGAGGCGAAGGTCGAAAAAGATCTGCGCAACGGCGTCAACCGCCGCGTCAACTGCGAGACGGCGAACCTCAGCAAGGCCGTTGACGCTTCGTTTGAGCAGCTGGCGGCCATCCGAAAGCTCGAAGAGGCGGGCGTGCTCGAGACGCTGGCGCAGAAATTACAGGAGACAGCGCGGCTCCGCCGGGAGAACCCGGAGGCGACGCTCTCGGAGCTGGCCGAAATGCCGGATCCGCCGGTCTCCAAATCCGCGGTCAACCACCGGATGCGGAAACTGATGGAACTTTCGAAAACACTGTAAGGAGAGACGTTATGGGCTTCGTGCATCTGCATGTGCATACGGAATACAGCCTGCTCGACGGCGCGTGCCGCATCCGCGACATCATGGCGCGCGTGAAGGAGGTCGGGCAGGAGGCCGTCGCCATCACCGACCACGGCAACATGTACGGCGTGATCGACTTCTATCGCGCGGCGAAGGCCGCGGGCGTGAAGCCCATCATCGGCTGCGAGGTCTATGTCGCGCCGCGCACGCGCTTCGACAAAGAGCACGCGTTCGACCGCGAGGCGTATCACCTTGTGCTGCTCTGCGAGAACGAGACGGGATACCGCAACCTCAGCTATATGGTCTCGCGCGGGTATCTCGACGGGTTTTATAACCGGCCGCGCGTCGACATGGAGCTGCTGCGGGAGCACCACGAGGGCATCATCGCGCTCTCGGCGTGTCTGGCCGGGCGGGTGCCGCAGGCGCTGCTGCACGACCAGTATGAGGAGGCCAAGAAGGCCGCGCTGGAATACGCGGACATTTTCGGGCCGGAGCACTTTTACCTCGAATTGCAGGACCACGGCCTCGAGGAGCAGCCGCGCGTCAATCAGGGCATTCTACGCCTGGCTCAGGAGACTGGCCTGCCGCTCGTCGTGACGAACGATGCGCACTATCTGCGGCGCGAGGATGCGAAGACGCAGGACATCCTGATGTGCATCCAGATGGGCAAGACCGTCGACGATGAGAACCGGCTGAAATTTGAGACCGATGAATTCTATCTCAAATCTGAGGAGGAGCTGCGCGAGCGGTTCCCGTCGGTGGATGAGGCGTTTGAAAATACGGTGAAAATTGCCAAACGCTGCAATGTGGAGTTCACGTTCGGCAAATATCACCTGCCGGAATTCAAGCTCCCGGAGGGCTATGACTCGCTGACGTATCTGAAGGAGCTCTGCGCGAAGGGCTTTGCAGAGCGCTATGGCGAAGCGCACCCGGAATACCGGCAGCAGCTGGACTATGAGATCGACATGATCGAGAAGATGGGCTTTACCGACTACTTCCTGATCGTGGCGGACTTTGTCAACTTTGCAAAGCAGGCGGGCATCCCCGTCGGCCCCGGGCGCGGGAGCGCCGCGGGATCGATGGTCACGTATACGCTCTACATCACGGAGATCGACCCGATGAAGTACGGGCTGTTCTTCGAACGGTTCCTGAATCCGGAGCGTGTGACAATGCCCGATATCGATATGGACTTCGGCGATACGCGGCGCGGCGAGGTTGTGGACTATGTACGCCGGAAATACGGCGACGACCATGTGGCGCAGATCGTCACGTTCGGTACGATGGCCGCGCGCGGCGCGATCCGCGACGTGGGCCGGGCGCTGAACTTTACGTATGCGGAGACGGACGTCGTGGCGAAGCTCGTACCGGGGACGCCGCACATCACGCTGGACGAGGCGCTGAAGGTCTCACCGCAGCTGCGCGAAATGTACGAGGGCGACGAGCGCGTGCAAACGCTGATCGATACGGCGCGCGCCCTCGAGGGCATGCCGCGCAACACATCGACGCACGCGGCGGGCGTCGTCATTACGCGGCTGCCGGTCTACGACTATGTGCCGCTCGCGACGAACGACGACACGATCGTCACCGAATATACGATGACGACGCTCGAGGAGCTGGGGCTGCTCAAGATGGACTTCCTCGGGCTCCGCAACATCACGGTCATCGACGATGCGATCCAGGAGATCCGGAAGACGGACCCGGACTTTTCGATGGCGCGCGTCACCGACAACGACCCGAAGGTCATGGACATGCTGACGCAGGGGAAGACGTCGGGCGTGTTCCAGATGGAATCGTCCGGGATGACGGGCGTCTGCGTGGGACTGAAGCCGCAGTCCATTGAAGACCTCTCCATCATCGTTGCGGCCTATCGGCCCGGCCCGATGGACTCGATCCCGCGGCTCATCGCCTGCAAAAACGACCCGAAGCTCGTGCAGTACAAGCACCCGATGCTCGAGCCGATCCTCTCCGTCACCTACGGCTGCATCCTCTATCAGGAGCAGGTCATTGAGATCTTCCGCAAGCTCGCGGGCTATTCGCTCGGGCAGGCGGACATGGTGCGCCGCGCGATGAGCAAGAAAAAGGTGAAGGACATCGAGAAGGAGCGCGGGGCGTTCCTCCACGGGGACGCGGCGCGCGGCATTGCTGGCTGCGAGGCCAACGGCATTCCGGTCAAAGTCGCCGAGGACATCTACAACGAGATGTACGACTTTGCAAACTACGCCTTCAACAAGGCGCATTCGGTCTGCTATGCAGTGATCGCGTATCAGACGGCGTGGTTCAAGTATTACTATCCGAAGGAGTATATGGCGGCGCTGATGACGTCGGTGCTCGACAGCTCGGTGAAGATCTCGGAGTATATCGCCGAGTGCAAGAACATGGGCATCGCGCTCCTGCCGCCGGACATCAACGAATCGAACGACCATTTCACCGTCGTGCCGAACGGCATCCGCTTCGGCCTCGCGGCCATCAAGAACATCGGCCGCGGCTTCATTCAGAAGGTGATGCAGGAGCGGGAAAACGGCGGGGCCTTCATGGGGCTGGAGGATTTCTGCAGCCGCATGTACGGCACCGACCTCAACAAGCGCGCGATGGAAAACCTGATCAAGTGCGGCGCGTGCGACTGCTTCGGACTGAAGCGTTCGCAGCTGCTGGCCATCTACGACGCGGTGATGGAATCCGTTGCGGCGAGCCGCCGGAACAATGTCGAGGGGCAGATGGGCCTGTTTGGCATGATGGAGGGCGACGACGCGCCGGTCTCTGACATTCACGTGCCCGATCTGCCGGAGCTTTCCGCGCAGGAGCGCATGAGCATGGAGCGCGAGACAACGGGCCTCTATCTCTCCGGTCATCCGATGGACGATTATCGCGAGCAGCTGAAGGGCACGGGCGTCGTGCCCATTGGGCGCATTTTGCAGAGCCTCGAAGAGCACGACGACGTCTATCAGGACGAGCAGGTCGTCTCCATCGCGGGCATCGTCCAGACGGCGAAGATGAAAACGACCCGCAACCAGAGCCTGATGGCCTACGTCACGCTCGAGGACAACACGGGCAGCATGGAGCTGATGCTCTTTTCCAGCACGCTGAAGCAGTATGGCGGCCTCATCCACGAGGGCGCGGCCGTCGTCATCAACGGGCGCATCTCCATCCGCGAGGACAAGGATCCGCAGATGGTGGTCAACCGCGTCTGGGCCATCGGCGATATGCAGGCTGCGCAGCAGGACGCCGCGCCGCAGTATCATACGCTCTATCTCCGCGTCACGCGGACCGGGCAGAAGGGCGAGCAGAAGCTGCTGCCGATCCTGAAGATGTTTCCCGGCAAGCTGAAGACCGTCATCTACTACGCCGACACCGGCGTCCGCCGCGGCGGCACATGCGCGCCGCAGGAGGTCATGCTGCAGGAGCTGCGTGAGCTGCTCGGCGAAAAGAACGTCGTTTTGAAATAATAGGGTGTATCCGAAAACTGTTTCAATTTTCAGTTGCACGCTCGGCGCAAAACTTTTACAAACCGGCTACACTTTTATGACAAAGCATGATACAATAATTCAGTTAGAGACAGCAGAGGGGAGGGACGCTGTGTGAAACGAAAAATATGGGTCGTTGGCGTCCTGATGCTGCTGCTGACGCTGGTGCTGAGCGGGTGCTTCGTGAAGACGGTGGATGAGCTCTACACGCTGCCGAAGCATTCCGATGAATATAACGACCTGCAGAACGCCATCGACGGCCTGATGGCCCAAGGCGCGGCGTATTCCGCGCCGGTGTCCGGCGCAAACCAGCAGTCTGTCCAGCTTGCCGATCTCGACGGCGACGGGCAGGACGAGGCGATCGTCTTTCTGAAGACCGGCGGCGATAAGCCGCTCGGGGCCTACATCTTCGACCTGATCGACGGCGCGTATCAGAATATCGCAGTCATCGAGGGCGGCGGCACGGCCTTCGCCAGCGCGGAATATGTCCAGCTCGACAACGAGGGCGGCGTGGAGATCCTCATCGGCCGCAAGCTCTCGGATCAGGTCATCCAGACGCTCGGCGTCTATTCGCTCTCCGATGGGCACATCGTGGAGCTGATGAACGCGAACTATTCCGAGTACACGCTCGCCGATCTTGACGGCGACGGAAATAAAGACATCTTCCTGATCCGCTTCGACGCGGAGCAGGCGCAGGGCGTGGCAGAGCTCTACCGCTTCCGCGACGGGCAGATGGCCCGCGAGCCGGAGGCGCAATTATCAGCAGGCGTGCAGTCCGTGCGGCGGATCGTTGTGGGCGACCTGACGCGGAACGTCCCGGCGGTGTTCACGGCGGGCGGCGATCCCGAGGGCGGGATCGTGACGGATGTGTTCGCATTCCGCGGCGGGAGCTTTCAGAATGTGACGCGGACGGACGAGAACCGCACCGTCCAGACCGTGCGCAACTATTACGTTTACGCGACCGACATCGACACCGACGGCCTCATCGAGCTGCCGGAGCTGGTGCCGCTGGTGCGGACGGAGGACGGCGACGACGGCGACAGCCTGATCCAGTGGTACAACCTCGATCTGGCCGGGAACCGCACCGTCAAGCAGACGACCTATCACAATTTTTCTGCCGGCTGGTATGTGAAGCTGCCGGAGGAATGGGTCGGACACGTGGCCGTGACGCGCGGGGAAGAGGTCTCTGGTGTGCGCGGAACGGTCTTCTCCGGCTATCTCTACAGCCCGGAGCGCTCAGAGCCGATCTTTACGATCTACGCCTTCACCGGCGAGGACCGCAACCAGCTCGCCGCGGCGGACGGACGCTTCGTCCTTTCGGAGAAGGGCGACGTCACCTACGCGGCGGCCTTCGGGACCGACCGGCGGGCCAAGGCCCTCAGCGAGGAGGATCTCAAGGCCATGTTCAACTACATTCACGTCGACTGGAATTCCGGCGAGACATAAGGGGAGAGGAATATGAAAAAAGTTTTGATTCTCGAGGACGAGGTCAGCATCCGCAGCTTCGTCGTCATCAATCTCAAGCGTGCAGGGTATGATGTTGTCGAGGCCGGGACGGGCGAAGAGGCTCTGGAGCTTCTGAAAAGCAATCCGGACGTCGGCGTGGCGATTTTGGATATTATGTTACCCGGTATCGATGGATTTGAGGTTTGCCGGAGCATTCGCGCGACCGATAAGAAAATTGGGATTATTATGTTAACTGCACGCAGCCAGGAGATGGACAAGATTACGGGGCTGATGACCGGCGCGGACGACTATATGACCAAGCCCTTCAGCCCCGCGGAGCTGACGGCGCGCATCGATGCGCTCTACCGCCGCGTCGGGCCGGAGTCCGGCGGCGAGAGCACAGAGATCACCCAGGGGCCGTTTGTGCTGAACACGCGCAACCGGACGCTCGAAAAAGAGGGCAAGCGGATCAAGCTGACGCAGGTGGAGTATGCCATTGTCAAGCTCTTTATGCAAAATCCGGGCCGCGCACTCTCGCGTGAGGACATTCTGGCCTCGGTCTGGGGCCGGGATTATGACGGCGAGCTGAAGATTGTGGATGTGAATATCCGGCGGCTTCGCATCAAGATTGAGGACGACACGGCGAACCCGACCTACATCACAACGGTTTGGGGCTTCGGCTATAAATGGGGCGTTTGACCGCGCGCGGCAAATGAGGTGACGGGGCTTTGGAGAAAAAGAAGCGGCTGGCGGGACTGGAAAAACGCTGGCTGGTCAACAACGTCAGCATTATGATCGCGCTGGCCGTGATCTGCGTCGCGGCGGTGACGGCCTCAATGGCGGCCTATTACTATTCCAACCTGAAATCCGGGCTGGAGGCCAAGGCCAAGACCACAACGGATTTTTTCGCAAATTATATCAACCAGAGCTACAACGAATATTACCAGTCCTGCATCAAATTCGCGCAGACCTTTGAGGATAAGGATCAGCTGGAGCTGCAGTTCATCTCGGCAAACGGCAAGCTCGTCGCCTCGTCCTACGGCCAGTGGGCCGGGAAGGCGCCGACGACGCCGGACATCGCGTCCGCGATCGAGACGCAGCAGCTCGCCTCCTACAAGGGCGTCAACCCGCCGACGGGCGAGCGCATCATGGCCGTGTCCAGCCCGATGATCTATACGAACGGCGAGGTCATCGGCGTGCTCCGCTATGTGACGAGCCTGCGCACGGCAGACAAGCAGGTGCTGATGATCGGATTGATCGCAGTTGTGGCGGGGCTGATCTTTGTGGCGTTCATGCTGTTTACAAGCAGCTTTTTCATCCGCTCGATCATCGAGCCGGTCAGCCAGATCACGGCGACGGCCAAGCGCATCGCCGCCGGCTCCTACGGCGTGCAGATCCCGAAGCTGTATGACGACGAGATCGGCGAGCTGGCGCAGACGATCAACGATATGTCCGTCAAGATCGGGCAGGCGGAGAAGACGCAGTCGGAATTCATTTCCTCCGTTTCGCACGAGCTGCGCACGCCGCTGACGGCGATCTCCGGCTGGGGCGAGACGCTGCTGGCCTCCGGCGATCTCGAGCCGGAGACGAAGCGCGGCATGCTCATCATCCTGCGCGAAGCGCGGAGGCTGACCGGCATGGTCGAAGAGCTGCTGGAGTTCACGCGGATGCAGGACGGGCGCTTTACGCTGAATATCGAGACCGCTGACATTCTGGCGGAATTTGAAGATACGGTCTTCATGTACGGCAGCCGATTGAAGCAGGAGGGCATTACCCTCAACTACGATGGCTGCGACGAGGACATCCCGGAGATCCCGTGCGACATCGCGCGCATGCGGCAGGTGTTTTTGAACATTCTGGACAACGCGGCCAAGCACGGCGGCGACGGCAAGCGCATCGACGCGGCCATCTCGGCGGAGGACGGCGAAGTTGTCTTCCGCATCCGGGACTATGGCCCCGGCATCCCGGAGGAGGAGCTGCCGCACGTGAAGATGAAATTCTACAAAGGCAGCTCCAAGGCGCGCGGCAGCGGCATCGGCCTTGCGGTCTGCGAAGAGATCGTGACGATGCACGGCGGCACGCTGACGCTGGAAAATGCGGAGGGCGGCGGCACGCTCGTGACGGTCAGGCTCCCGATGGGGGAAGAATCGAGGTAATCATGGCAGAACAGAAAGACGTTCTGCGCGAGGCGCAGAGCAAGGAAAAATTCAAGACGATGATCGGCGGACAGGCCTTGATCGAGGGCATCCTGATGCAGGGCCCGGAGAAGCGCGCCATCGTCGTGCGCAGCCCCGAGGGGCTGGTGGAAAAGGTGGAGCCGCTGAAAAAGAAGAGCGGCTGGATGACGTGGCCGCTGATCCGCGGCGTGGTCAACTTCGGCTCTTCGATGTACGGCGGCGTGAAGGCGCTGATGTACTCGGCAGAGTTCTTCCCGGAGGAAGAGAATGCGGAGCCGAGCAAGTTTGAAAAATGGTTTGAAGGAAAATTCGGCTCGGAGAAGCTGGAGAAGGCGGTCGTGACGCTCTCGATGGTGCTGGGCGTCGGATTTTCCGTGGTGCTGTTTTTCCTGCTGCCGACGCTGATCGGCGGATTTTTCGACCGGTGGATCGGCAATGCCGTTGTGCGGAGCCTCATCGAGGGCGTGGTGCGCGTGATCATCTTCCTCGGGTACATGATCGGCGTTTCGCAGATGAAGGACATGAAGCGCGTCTTTTCCTATCACGGCGCGGAGCATAAGACGATCCGCTGCTACGAGGCAAAGCTCCCGCTGACGGTGGAGAACGCGCGGCAGATGACGCGGCTGCATCCGCGCTGCGGCACGAGCTTTCTGTTCGTGGTCGTCATCTTGTCCATCCTCATTTCGGCAATTTTCAGTGCGATCTGGCCTGTGGACAACATGCTGGGCCGTCTGGGTCTGACGCTGCTGCGGCTGCCGCTGATCGTGGCGATCGCATACGAGTTCAACCGCCTCGTCGGGCGGCACGACAACAAGCTGACGCGCCTCCTCTCCAAGCCTGGCATGTGGCTCCAGTATTTCACGACGCAGGAGCCGGACGATTCGATGCTCGAGGTCGGCATCCGGGCGCTGGAGCTCGTTCTCCCGGAGCACGAAGGGGAGGACCAATGGTAAAGCAGTACGGCCAGCTGCTGCGCGAAACGCGCGCCCGGCTGCGTCCAACGGAGGGCGAGCTGGCGGCGCAGACGGCGCGGGAGCTGCTGGCCATGGCGAGCGGCAAATCGGTCGCTGCGCTGCTGGCCGACCAGGAGCTGTATGCGTCCGAGGCGATCGAGGCGCGGCTCGGCGACCTGACGGCGCGGTATCTCGCGGGCTGTCCGCTGGCGTACTTACTTGGACAGTGGGATTTCCGCGGCCTGACGCTGACGGTGACGCCCGATGTGCTCATCCCGCGGGACGATACGCTCGCGGTCACGGAGCTGGCCATTGAGCGTCTGCAGGGCCGGGAAGGGCCGCTCCGCGTGCTCGACCTTTGCACCGGCTCCGGCTGCATCGGGCTGGCCATTGCAGATGCGGTTCCAAACGCGCGCGTGACGCTCGGTGATGTGTCGCCCGAGGCGCTGCGCGTGGCGAAGCAGAATATCAGCGATCTGGGCTTTTCCACGCGTGTGACGGCGTTTGAACTGGACGTTCTGAAACCGGCACCGGCGTTTTTGGGCCAGTTTGACGTGTTGGTGTCCAATCCGCCATACATCACGAAGATGGAGATGGCGGAGCTGGAGCCCTCGGTGCGCGATTTTGAGCCGCATCTGGCGCTCGACGGCGGCGAGGACGGACTGGGCTTCTACCGGGCCATCGTCCGGAACTATGGCGGCCTTGTGAAGCCGGGCGGCGCGTTCTGCTTTGAATTTGGTATGGGGCAGGAGGATGCTGTCTGTGCGATCCTGCGCGAGGGCGGCTTTGCGGAGCCGGAGCTGCGGAAGGATTACCACGGCGTAGTGCGCGCGGTGACTGCAAATAAATAAAACAAATGTTTGATTTTTGAAAATCAATGTGTTATACTAAGGCAAGACCACAGCCCTCGTCAAGAGTATTCGGCAAAAGATTTTCGCTCAAGACGAGGCTTGGCAAACGCAGGAATACTTTGTGTCTTTCAAGTTTTCCAAACCGATGGATTGGGTGAAAAGATTCGGCGAAGACCGCAGACGAGGTCTGTGGTGTTGCTGCAAAAACAGAAAGGTGCGCTGATTTATGGCTATGGAGAAGAGAAAACCCGGAGAAGCTGGCATCAATAACGACAAAAAACAGGCCCTCGAGACGGCGATCAAGCAGATCGAGAAGAACTTTGGCAAGGGCTCGGTTATGCGTCTCGGCGACCGGCCGGAGATGACCGTCGAGGCCATCCCGACGGGTTCGCTCGCGCTGGACGCGGCGCTCGGCATCGGCGGCGTCCCGAAGGGGCGCATCATTGAGATCTACGGACCGGAGTCGTCCGGTAAGACGACGCTGGCGCTGCACATCGTCGCACAGGCGCAAAAGCGCGGCGGCGAGGTCGCATTCGTCGACGCGGAGCATGCGCTCGACCCCGACTATGCCGCGCGCATCGGCGTGGACATCGACTCGATGCTCGTCTCGCAGCCGGACACCGGCGAGCAGGCGCTGGAGATCACGGATGCGCTCGTGCGCTCCGGCGCGATCGACGTCGTGGTCGTCGACTCGGTCGCGGCCCTGACGCCGCGGGCGGAAATCGAGGGTGAGATGGGCGACACGTTCGTCGGTCTGCAGGCGCGGCTGATGTCGCAGGCGCTGCGCAAGCTCGCCGGCAACATTTCGAAGACGAACTGCGTCGTCATCTTCATCAACCAGCTGCGTATGAAGATCGGCGTCATGTACGGCAACCCCGAGACGACGACCGGCGGCAACGCGCTGAAATTTTACGCCTCCGTCCGCATCGACATCCGCCGTACCGAGGCCATCAAGAACGGCAGTGAGATCATCGGCAACCGGACGCGTGCGAAGATCGTGAAAAACAAGGTCGCGCCTCCGTTCAAAGAAGCGTATTTCGACATCATGTACGGCGAGGGCATCTCGAAGTGGGGCGAACTGGTCGATCTGGCGGTGCAGCTCGACATCATCCAGAAGAGCGGCAGCTGGTTCTCGATGGGCGACGAGCGCATCGGGCAGGGCCGCGACAGCGTCAAGACCTATCTGCAGGAGCACCCGGACATCGCCGACAGCGTCGAACAGCAGGTCCGCGAAAACATGTGGAAGCTGCAGGGCGCGCATGCCCGCCCGCCCATTACGGCGGCGGCCAAGCCCGTGAGCGTCTCTGCGGACGATTTTAACGACGAGAAATGAGTCTCGAACGGCTCGAGGCCACGCAGCGGCCCGAGAAGCTGAAGGCGGTCTTTGACGGCGAGACGCTGACCGTCTCCGCTTCACTCTGCGTGCAGTTTTCGCTCTGCGCGGGGATGGAGCTGGACGAGGAGGCGTTTTCCGCGCTGAAAGCCGCCGTCGCGAAGGAGGCCGCGCGGGAGCGCGCGGTGCGCATCCTGACGGCCTCGGCGGTCTCGGAGCGCGAGCTGGAAAAGCGGCTCGTCCAGAAGGGGACGCTCCCGTCCGATGCGGCGGACGCCGTCGCGTGGCTGAAGGAGCACCGGTTCGTGGACGACGCGGCGACGGCGGCCCAGCTGGTGGATTCCGCTGTGCGCAAGGGCTATGGCCGCGCGCGGGTCAAAAACATCCTCTATGAAAAGGGGATCCCGAAGGACCTCTGGGAAGAGGCGCTTGCGCGGATCCCGGCGATGGATGACGCCATCGACCGCTTCTTGGCCGCGAAGCTGCGCGGGCGGCCGGCGGACGAGAAGACCATCAAAAAAACGATCGATGCGCTGGTGCGCCGCGGCTTTTCCTATGGGGAGATCTGCGACGCGTTGCGGCGTTATGAGGCAGATCTTGAAGATCTGGAAGAAACAATGACGGAGGAACTGGAATGACGCATACAATTGGCATGATCTCGCTCGGTTGTGCCAAAAATCAGGTCAACGCCGAGCAGATGCTCTATCTGCTGCGGCAGGCCGGATATGAAATTCTGCCGGATCCCGACGGGGCGGAGCTGGTGATCATCAACACCTGCGGCTTCATCGATTCGGCCAAGGAAGAGGCCATCGACCATATTCTGGCGATGGGCGCGCTCAAACAGGAGGGCCGTGTCGGGAAGATCCTCGTCACCGGCTGTCTGGCCCAGCGCTATCAGGAGGAGATCGTGAACGAGATGCCGGAGGTCGACGGTGTGCTCGGCACGGGCTCGTATTACGACATTGTCCACGCGGCGAAGGAGATCCTGGACGGGAAGAAGTATGAACGGTTCGACGACATCAGCGCCCCGCTGAACGAGCCGGGCCGCATCCTGACAACGCCGGAGCAGTATGCCTATCTCAAGATCGCCGAGGGCTGCGACAACTACTGTGCGTTTTGCATCATCCCGAAGCTGCGCGGCCATTACCGCAGCCGGAAGATGGAGGAACTGATCGCCGAGGCGAAGACATTGGCCGAGGACGGCGTGAAGGAGCTGATCGTCGTCGCGCAGGACACCAGCCGCTATGGCGAGGATCTCTACGGCGCGCGGAAGCTGCCGGAGCTGCTGCGTGAACTTTGCAAGATCGATGGCTTCCACTGGATCCGCGTTCACTACCTCTACCCGGAAGCCATCAGCGAGGAGCTGATCGACGTGTTCGCGACGGAGCCGAAGCTCGTCAAATACTTCGACATCCCGTTCCAGCACATCAACGATGAGATCCTGAAAAAGATGAACCGCCACACCGATGGGGCCTACATCCGCAAGCTTGTTACGCACCTGCGTGAGCGCGTGCCCGGCGCGGTGTTCCGCACGAGCCTTATCACCGGCCTGCCCGGCGAGGGCGAGGCGGAGTTTGAAGAGCTGTGCGAATTCTTGAAGGAATACAAGCTCGAGCGCGTGGGCGCGTTCGTCTTCTCGCCCGAGGAGGGGACGCGTGCGGCGGAGATGGAATATCCCGAGACCGAGGTCGCACGGGAGCGCGCGGAGCGCGTCGCGGAGCTGCAGTCCCGGATCATGGACGAATACAACGAGCGCTGTCTCGGCGAGACGATGGAGGCCCTCTGCGAGGGCTATGACCCGGACGAGGAGAGCTATTTCGGGCGGACGTATGCCGATTCGCCCGATGTGGACGGAAAGATCTGGTTCACGTCGGAGCAGCATGTCAAAACGGGCGACTTTGTGCGCGTGCGCATCGTCGATACGTATGATGGAGAACTGGTAGGAATTGCGGAGGATGATATTGATGACGACGGCGAGTAAAATCACATTGGTCCGGGTGGTCCTGATCCCGGTATTTATGGTGCTGCTGCTTTGCAGCGGCGGGAACGACGCGCTGCGCTGGGCGGCGCTCGGCGTGTTCGTGGTGGCGAGCATCAGCGACTTTGTCGACGGCTACATCGCGCGCCATTATAATCAGGTCACGGATTTCGGCAAGTTCCTCGATCCGCTGGCCGACAAGCTGCTGGTCACGGCCTGCATGATGATCTTTGTCGGCCAGGGCCGCATGGCCAGCTGGATCGTGTTCATCGTCATCGCACGCGAGTTCGCGGTCACGGGTCTGCGCCTCGTCGCTGTCGGCAATGGGCGCGTCATCGCCGCGGCCTGGAGCGGCAAGATCAAGACGTCCTGCACGATGGTCGGCCTGATCCTGATGATGGCCGTGACCGGCTCCGCCACGCTCGATCTCGTCGTCAGCATCGTCATCCTGGTCACGACGGTCTATTCCGGCGTCGAGTATTTCTGCAAGAACTGGGACGTTCTGAATCTCAAGGCTTGACATCGATTTGCCATCATGCTATGATGTTGCAGTAAAAATGTGAATATCGCGTGGATCGAAAAGAGTAACGCCGACTTTCTTTGACAGAGAATCCCCGCCATTGGCTGGAAGCGGAGAGCAAGGACGCGGCGCGAAGTGCATTCGGGAGCGAAGGGGAGACCCCGTTGGCCGCGTCAAGGCCAAAGTGAGAAATCAGAGTGGAACCGCGAGTTTTTTGACCCGCCTCTTGAAGTTTGTTCAAGAGGCGGTTTTTTATTTCCGCTGTGCAGGCCGCGGCAGCTGCATGCACGGCAGCTCCGCATTTTTACGCAGCCATAAGTTTGGAGGAACCGTTTTTGCATATCATTGAGGACATTCGGGCATATAAACGAAATGACCCCGCCGCGCGCAGCGCGCTGGAGATCATCTTGCTCTACAACGGCCTGCACGCGACGATCGATTACCGCATCGCGCACTGGCTGCACCGGCATGGATTCCGCTTTCTGGCGCGCGCGATCTCGCAGTGGTCGAAGATGTGGACCGGGATTGAGATTCATCCGGGCGCGAGGATCGGCCGCCGGCTTGTCATCGACCATGGGACGGGGATTGTGATTGGCGAGACCGCTGAGATCGGCGACGACTGCCTGCTCTACCAGGGCGTGACGCTTGGCGGCACGGGCAAGGACGTCGGCAAGCGGCATCCGACGCTCGGCAACAACGTCATGGTCGGCTCCGGCGCAAAGGTGCTCGGGCCGTTTCAGGTCGGCGACAACGCACGCATTGCGGCCAATTCTGTCGTCCTGCGCGAGGTGCCGCCCAATGCGACGGTCGTCGGCGTGCCCGGCCGGATCGTCCGCCTCTCCGGCGAAAAGCTCGACCATATCCACACGCCGGACCCCGTCATGCTGGAGATCGAGGCGCTGAAAGCGCGCGTAGAACAGCTGGAAGCGGCAAATTCGAAACAAACGGAAGGAGAATGAACATGTATCTGTACAATTCCGCAACGCATAAAAAGGAAGAATTCAAGACCCACACACCGAACCACGTCGAGATGTACACCTGCGGCCCCACAGTCTATCACTTTGCCCACATCGGCAATCTGCGCTCGTACATTATGGAGGACGTGCTTGAAAAATATCTGCGCTATGCGGGCTACAGCGTCAACCGCGTCATGAACATCACCGACGTCGGCCACCTGACCTCCGACGCCGACGAGGGCGAGGACAAGATGCTCAAGGGCGCGAAGCGCGAGCATAAATCTGTCATGGAGATCGCCAAGTTCTACACCGACGCATTTTTTGAAGACTGCCGCAAGCTGAACATCAAGCGCCCGGACGTCGTCCAGCCCGCGACCGGCCTGATCGACGACTATATCAAGATCATCACGAAGCTGCTGGACACCGGCTATGCCTATCTCGCCGGCGGCAACGTGTACTTTGATACCAGCAAGCTCGAGCGCTATTACGTCTTCAACGACCACAACGAGGAAGACCTCGCCGTCGGCGTCCGTGAGGGCGTCGAGGAGGACACGAACAAGCGCAACAAGAACGACTTTGTCCTCTGGTTCACAAAGTCCAAATTTGAAGATCAGGCCCTGAAATGGGACTCTCCGTGGGGCGTCGGCTATCCGGGCTGGCACATCGAATGCTCCGGTATTTCGATGAAGTATAACGGTGAATATCTCGACCTGCACTGCGGCGGCATCGACAACGCGTTCCCGCACCACACGAATGAGATCGCACAGAGCGAGAGCTATCTGGGCCATCCGTGGTGCCCGCAGTGGTGCCATGTGGCACATCTGAACACCTCGAGCGGCAAAATGTCCAAATCCAAGGGCGAATTTTTGACGGTTTCGCTGCTCGAGGAGAAGGGCTATGACCCGCTGGCCTATCGCTTCTTCTGCCTGCAGAGCCACTACCGCAAGGGCCTCGTCTTCACGTGGGAAAATCTCGACAACGCGGCGGGCACGTTCAAAAAGCTGATTGCAAAGATCGCCGCGCTTGATCCGGCGGAGGCAAGCATCGATGAGGCGGCTGTTGCTGCGCTGCGCGAAAAGTTCCACAAGGCGCTCGGCAATGACCTGAACACCTCACTTGCCATCACGGCGCTCTACGACGTGCTGAAGTATCAGACGAATGACGCGACGAAGCGGTATCTGCTGAACGATTTTGACCAGGTGCTGAGTCTCGACCTTCTGAAGAAGGCCGATGAGGAGCGGAAGAAGCAGGCCGCGGCCAAGGCCACCGGCGGCGACTATTCCATCATTGCCGAGGACGGCGCGCCGGACGCGGACGTTGAGGCGCAGATCCGCGCGCGCTATGAGGCGAAGAAGGCAAAAAATTTTGCCGAGGCCGACCGCATCCGCGACGCGCTGAAGGCTGCGGGCATCGAGGTGACCGATGTCCCCGGCGGCGCAAAGTGGAACAGGATCTAATAGAAAATCCCCTGCAGACGCTTTGCTGTCTGCGGGGTTCTTCCTTTGTAGGGACGGACGACCCTGTCCGCCCGTTCCCGCCGCAGCGGAAAAGCCTTTCTTTGGGGGAAGGTGGCTGCGGAGCAGACGGATGAGGGTATGGAGCACTCACCCAGCTGCACAGAGTTCGTATTTCAGAAGAAAAGAATTCCGCGCCGGCTGATCCCTCAGCCGGCGCGGAACTGTTTAAATTCTTACTGATAGAGATAGGCGTATTTGCTGCGGACCGTGAGGATGAGCTGCTCGATCTCCTGCGGCAGCGCGTTCGGCTGAGACAGGTCATAGTCCTGCACGTCGGCCAGACGGACGCGGATCTTGTCGCCGCCGAGGAAGAGGACACCCGCGTTGCGGCTGTCGGCCATGTCCTCCGCCGTCTGGAAGAGCGTGAACTTGTCGCGGCACGGCTCGGAAGCGTACGGGCAGAACTGCGTGCAGTTGCCGCACTCGTTGCACATCTTGTCGATATGCAGGATCTCGTGCCGCCCATCGGCCATCTTGATGACGACGTTCGCGCGGTTCGGGCAGGAGTCGGCGCAGTTTTCGCAGACCGTGTTGCAGTCCAGGCAGCGTTTGCCCTCGCAGCAGGCCTGAGAGGCCTTCATCAGGATGCCCTTCTTTTCGATGGCCTGCGCCTTGCTCGGGTAGGCCGCCTCGGGGATCTCGTACGTCCACGCTTCGCCGACGACGGCTTCGGCAAACGCCGCCGCGTCCGCAATGCCCTCGACCACGGTCGCCGGGCCGCGATGCGCGTCGCCCGCGCACCAGACGCCATCCACATTGGTCTTAAAGGCCGGGCCTTTGCGGCCCATTTCAATGCCGTTCGCGGCCATCAGCGCGCTGTCGACCTTTTCGCCGACGGCGGAGATGACGAGGTCGCACGGAATCTCCACAAATTCGCCGGTGCCGACCGGAGCGCGGCGCCCGGAGGCATCCGGTTCACCAAGGCGCATTTTCTCGCAGCGGAGCACACCGTTTTCCTGTGCAACCGGCGCCGCCAGCTCGAGCATCTGGACGCCCTCGTCGATGGCGAGCTTCAGCTCATGTTCGTCGGCGGGCATTTCCTTCTTCGTGCGGCGATAGACGATGGTCGCGCTCTCCGCACCCATGCGCTTGGCGACGCGCGCCGCGTCCATCGCCGTGTTGCCCGCGCCTACGACCGCTACATGACCGGTTAAGCACGGCTTAACTTGCTGTTTCATTTCCTTCATCCAACCGATGACACCCTTGACGTTGCCCGGAATGTCGAGCTTGCCCGCCTGCCAGGCGCCGGTCGCGATCAGGATGTGCGTGTAGCCGAGCTTTTTCAGCTCGTCGACCGACGGAGCCGGTGCACCGCACTTGACTTCCACGCCATAGCGCTCCATCAGGGCGACATCTTTGTCGATTGCCTCGTCCGAGATGCGGAACGCGGGGATGACGTAGCGCGGCACGCCGCCGAGCTTCGCTTCGCGCTCGAAGATCGTGGTCGCAATGCCAGCGCGGCCGAGGAAGTAGGCTGCTGCAATGCCGGTCGGGCCGCCGCCGATGATCGCGGCCTTCTTGCCCGCGACCTTCGCCGGGACCTTGATGGAGGCCATCAGCGCGCCATAGCCCTTCTCTGCGGCGATGAGCTTCGTGTCGCGGATCTGGACGGATTCTTCGTAGAAGTTGCGGGAGCACTTCGTCTGGCAGCGGTGCGCGCAGATCGTGCCGGTGATGAACGGCAGCGCGTTCTTCTCGGTGATGAGCTTCAGCGCGGGACCGTAGAGGCCCTTGCGGCAGAGCTCGATGTATTCGGGGATGTCTTGATGGATCGGGCAGCCGCCCTTGCAGGGCGCGGTGAAGCAATCGATCCAGGGCACCTTCTCCTCCGACTTGCGGGAGGCGACGGGCTTGATGGGTTTGCGGTGGTGCGGGTCGGAGTGGCTCGCAGTGGAAAGATCGGAGATCGCCGCGGAGTCCGTGCCGGCAAAGGCGCGGTAGGGGAGACCTTCGACCTTTTCGACCATCTGCGCGAGGCGGTTGTATCCGCCGGGCTTCAGGATCGTGGTGGCCACGGTGATGGGCCAGATGCCCGCCGCGAACAGCTTGTCGCAGTTGAAGGCGTCCGCGCCGCCCGCAAACGAGATGCGCATCTTGCCGTCAAACGCGCGGGAGATGCGATTGCACATCTCGATGGTCAGCGGGAAGAGGCTGCGGCCGGACATATACATCTCATCATTCGGCAGTTCGCCGCGCGTCGTGTCGACCGGGAAGGTATTCGACAGCTTCAGGCCGAACTCGAGGCCCTTGGAGTCTGCCAGCGCCTGCAGCCGGTGGAACATCGGGACGGCGTCCTCCCACTGGAGGTCTTCGTTGAAATGATGCTCGTCGAAGACGATGTAGTCGTAGCCCATCGAGTCGAGGATCGTGCGGGCCGTCTTGTAGCCGAGGATCGTCGGGTTGCACTTGACGAACGTGTGCAGGCCCTTTTCGGTCAGCAGATACGACGCGATGCGCTCGATCTCCTGCGGAGGACAGCCGTGCAGCGTGGAAACGGTGACGCTCCGGGAGACGCGCGGCGAAATGTTCGCGATGAAGTCCTTTTCCGCCGGGAACAGCTCGGTCAGCACCTCGAGACATTCTTGGAACTGCGGCGTGTTTTCCGCATGCATCATGTTGTCGATGTAGCTGTTGACCTTCTCACCCTTGATGCCGTCCAGGTCGTAGCCGACGGACATGTTGAACACGAAGCCGTCCGGATCGCCGAAGCCATAGACCTTCGAGAGGACCTTCAGCGCGCACCACGCCTTGATATACTCGTCCTGCGCCTGCCGGACCTCGAGCTCGGTCGACCACTCCTGATTGTAGCCTTCGTCCGCGGCCAGAATGCAGGGACGCGGCACGCAGCGGGCCAGCTCTTCGCCGTCCATCTTCTGGACGGTCTTGACCTCAAAGAAGCGCGCACCGGCCATGTAGGACGCGATGATGTTCTGTGCCAGCTGGCTGTTCGGGCCGGCGGCCGGGCCGAACGGCGTCTCGATGCGCTCACCGAAGATGGGGAGCGTCTTGCCCGAGGCGTGATACGGCACGTGAACGCCGAAGATCTCGCCCTCGCGGGCGTATTCTGTGACGATCCAGTTCATCATAGATCGGAACGGGATCGGATACATTCTTTCAGACATGAAATTTCCTCCTTCACGTGTGTCGTGGTTTGCTGAAATCTTTGTAGGGCGGACGACCCTGTCCGCCCAAAGGCCTCCTCTACCAAGAGGGGGCTGGCCGAGCGAAGCGAGGTCTGGGGGAGTTTGAAAAACCTTCTCCCCCCTGATCGCCTTCGGCGATCTCCCCCCTCTATGAAGAGGGGGGCTTTGTCTTTATGTCAAATCAATATTCCCGATGATTCAGCGCACCCCAGAGTTTTTTTGCCTCCTCGAGGATATGCGCATTTTCGGCTTCCTCGTCGATGCCGACGAGCTCGCGATCCTTCATCAAGATCTTGCCCGCGCCGATCGTTGTGCGGCAGAGCTTGCCGGTCATACCGAACAGGATGTGGCCGTCGATGTTTTCATCGGAGAACGGCGTGAACGGCTTGTAGTCCATGACGATGATGTCCGCGGCCGCTCCGGCCTTCAGCACGCCGAGCTCGTCCGGGAAGTATTTCGCGGCGATCTTTGCATTGTTCTTGAACAGCATGTCCGTCACTTCGCACCACGCGACGTTCGGCAGGCAGGCGTTCAGGCGCTGCACGCAGAGCGCGGCCTTGAGCGATTCGATCATATCGTTCGTCCAAGCGTCCGTGCCGAGGCCGAGCAAAATGCCTTCGCGGCTCAGCGGGAGCACTGGGCAGACGCCGACGGCATTGGACATGTTGGACTCGGGGTTGTTGACGACCATCGTGTGGGTGTCTTTGATGAGTTCAATTTCCGCCGGGTTCACATGGATACAATGGCCAAGGACGGTCTTCTCGCCAAGGATGCCGTGGTCGTGCAGGCGCTGCACCGGGCGGCGGCCATAGTTCTGAAGGCTGTCGTAGACGTCGTTCATGCCCTCGGAGACGTGGATGTGATAGCCGGTACGGCCGTTGTTGGCCTCGACCATGCGGTCGAACGTCTTGTCTGAGATCGTGAACAGCGCATGGCCGCCGAACATCGCGGCCAGCATCGGGTCCTTTTGCTGTTCGCAGTAGGTGATCCAGTCGGCGTTTTCCTTCACGGCCTGAATGCTCTTTTCCTCGCCGTCGCGGTCAGAAACCTCGTAGCAGAGACAGCTGCGGACACCAAACTTCTTCGCGCTCTCGCCGATCTGGAAGAGGGAGCCGGGGATCTCGCAGAAGGAGGCGTGGTGGTCAAAGATGGTCGTGACGCCCTGCTTGATGCAGTCGATGTAGAGCGCGTCGGCCGAGGCGCGCGTGCCCGCCAGCGTCAGCTTGCGATCCATGGCCCACCATGTCCCGTCGAGGACTTCATAGAAATTTGTCGGGTTGTTGCCCACGATGGAAAGGCCGCGGGCCAGTGCGGAATAGATGTGCGTGTGCGCGTTGATGAACGCCGGCATGATCACGCCGCCCTTGGCGTCGATCTGCTCGGCCTGCGGGTACTTCGCCGTGAGATCGGCCTCATTGCCGACTTCGACGATCTTCGTGCCCTCGAACGCGACTGCACCTTTTTCATAGTAGCCCTTGCCGTTCGGGTCGCGCGTGATGACGCGGCCATTTGTGAGTAAATACATCAAAATTTCCTCCCTTTTGTGTTGGGGAACCTCTGGATCAATCACCGCTGATTGGATCAGAACTTCCCGAGATGTATCACCCGATGATGCAAAAAGTGCTTCAAACCTCAACGGTTTGAAACACTCAACCAGCAAGCCGAGTGATAGTTGCAGCCCGTGTGCGAAACACTTCCTTACAGCTACCAATCTTAGATTGTATCTCTATTATAATCGTGGAGCAAAAATTTTTCAAGCATCCCGAAAAAATTTTTGCTCCACCAAATTCAACAAAAATATAGCACAGTTTTGAGCGAAATCACGAAAACGAAGGAATACAGAATGGGCCTTCTCGTCACATTGCCAAATATTCCTCGCACTTTCTCTGCGCATCCGCCGCAAGTTTCGCCTCGTCCACGCGCACGAGCTGCCCTTCAGCGACGGTGACGACACCGTTGACGACGGTGTAATCGACCGGGGCCCGCAGACCGACCGTCGCGAGCACCGCGCCCGGGTCATAGCAGCTGCCGACAAGCTCCAGCCGGCGGTCGTCGACCAGGAAGAGGTCGCAGCATTTGCCGACCTCGAGCGCGCCGATGTCCTCACGGCCCAGCAGCGATGCGCCGCCGCGCGTCGCGATCTTCAAAAGGTCATATCCGCTCGGCGCGGCCTTGCTGGAATTCAGCCGGTGCAGCAGGAAGGCCACGCGCAGTTCCTCGAGCAGACTCGAGCCGTCGTTTGACGCAGACCCGTCCACGCCGAGGCCGACATGGACGCCGAGCTTCAGCATCTCCGGGATGCGCGCGATGCCGGAGGCCAGCTTCATATTGGAGATCGGGCAGTGGCAGACGCCCGTGCCCGTTTCGGCGAGCAGTTTCAGTTCTTCGTCGTTGAAGTGGATGCCGTGCGCGTACCAGACGTCCGGGCCGACCCAGCCGAGCGTCTCCATGAACGCCAGCGGGCGCATCCCTTCGCGCGCGAGCATGTAGCTTTCCTCATCCTTCGTCTCACAGAGGTGCGTGTGCAGACGGACATGGTACTGCCGCGCGAGGATCGCGCTCTGCCGGAGCAGCTCTGCCGAGACCGAGAACGGCGAGCACGGCGCAAGCGCCACCTGATGCATCGAGCCGAACGACGGATCGTGATATTTCTCGATGACCTCCGTCGAATCGCGCATGATTTCGTCCACCGTCTGTACGACGGAATCGGGTGGGAGGCCGCCGTCCTTTTTGCTTAAATCCATCGACCCGCGCGACGAAACCATCCGTATGCCGAGCGCGTCGGCCGCTTCCATCTGCGCGCCGATCAGGTCACCGGAGCCGGCGGGAAAGACGTAGTGGTGGTCAAAGCACGTTGTGCAGCCATATTTCATCAGCTCGCCCATGCCGGTCTGGCTGGACAGGCGGATGACGTCTGCGTCAAGGTTTTTCCAGATCTCATAGAGCGTTCGCAACCAGTCGAACAGCTCCATGCCCTGCACCTGCGGCAGATTCCGCGAAAACTGCTGATAGAGGTGGTGGTGCGTGTTCACGAGGCCGGGATAGCAGAGCTTATGCCGCCCCGAGAGGACAACGTCTGCCGGTTTGCCGAGGTTCGGGCCGATGGCCCGGATGACGCCGTTCTCCGCGTAGAGGTCAACGTCCTGCAAGATCCGGTCATTGCCGTCACAGGTCACCAGCTGTGCGATGTGCTCGATCAGTAAACTTCCCATATCCGCCGCTCCTTTTGTTTGTCAGATAGTTTCATTATACGGACTGGCTCGGAGAAAAACAAGAGCCGGACAGAATTTCTGTCCGGCTCTCAAAATTTAAGACAGTTTCAGATCCCCGTCCTTGACCCAGCCGAGCTTCCGGCAGATCATGTTCAGCAGCGGCGTGATGACCGCAGGAAGCACGATGGCGATGAGCGCGAGCCCGATCCAGTCGAATGCGGTGGGGGAGATGGCCTGCGCGCCCTTGGCGATGGCTTCCTCCGTCGGGGCCAGCCAGCCCGTCCACACGCCGATCGGCCCGCAGAGGCCGCAGGTGCCCATGCCGGAGTTGATCGGCGCGCCGTTCATCTCCAGCTTGAAGACGCACGTTGCGATCGGGCCAGTGATGGCGGAGGCGACCGTCGGCGCGATCCAGATGCGCGGATTGCGCACGATGTTCGGCATCTGCAGCATCGACGTGCCGAGGCCCTGGCTGACCAGACCGCCCCAGCGGTTTTCCTTGAAGCTCATCACGGCGAAGCCCACCATCTGCGCACAGCAGCCAGCTACTGCAGCGCCAGAGCGGAATCGCGTCGTGTAGG
>JABLTR010113338.1_pt1 | contig 37761 bp, 53 predicted proteins | sample 7160071 | NCBI WGS metagenome assembly JABLTR01 (sample SAMN14651230, study PRJNA627086) | human gut metagenome | isolation source: feces | host: Homo sapiens | reverse complement strand
GCGGCAGGCGCAGCTGCTTCTCGTCTGCGGCGTGGGTTCCGGGCCCGCCTTCGTGGTGAACACGGTGGGCTGCCTTTTGCTGGGCAGCCCGCGGCTGGGCTGGTGCATCTTCGCCGCGCTGCTGCTGGCGGACCTGGCAGCGGGGCTCCTTGCCCGGCTGGCGCTCGCCCCGGAGCCGGAGACTCTTGCGAAATCTGCCCCCTGCCCGGAAGACGCGGCGCAAGGCATCAGTCTTGTGTCCGCTGTGCAGGGGGCGGTACAAAGCATGCTGGCGGTGTGCGGTTTCGTGACCTTTTTCAGCTTTTTGAACCATGCGCTGGGCTCCTTCCTGCCCGCGTCGGGCCCGGTGCGGGCGGCCCTTGCGGCGCTGCTGGAGGTAACCGGCGGCTGCATTCAGGCAAGCCATTTGGAAGGCGCGGCGGCAGTTTACGGATGCTGCGCCGCCCTGAGTATCCAGAGCCTCTCTGTCTTTTTGCAGGTGCGGGCTCTGCTGGACCGGGATATTTCCCTTTTGCCGCTGGCGGCGGCACGGCCTGTGCATCTGGTTCTCTCTCTGGGGGCGCTGCGCCTTCTGCTGGGCCTTGTGCCCGGGGCTGCCGCCGCGGCCGCCGACGGAGAGCGCCTCATCGTGCAGAGCCGCACCGCGCCGGACGCCGCCCTTGTTCTGTTCGCGCTGTGCTGTGCGGCGCTCTACGGCCTCGGCTTTACATCCGGCGGTCAAAAGAGTATAATGAACGAAAATCACAAAAGGAGGCGCCGCCGTGTTTCGTAAGCATCCCGTGCCCGGCCAGAATGTGGAACCGGCCTGCGAATACTGTGAGCACGGCCGCCGTGCCGCTGACCCGCGCATGATCCTGTGCCAGAAGCGCGGGGTCGTTTCCCCCTATTTTCACTGCAAAAAATTTCTCTACGACCCCATCCAGCGGGTGCCCCGCCGCCAGCCCCGGCTGCCCAGTTTCTCCCCGGAGGATTTTCGCCTGGATTGACCGTTTTCTCTTGACGCACGATGCTTTTTCCGTTACAATAATATCCGTTCCGCTGGAATAGCTCAGTCGGTAGAGCAGCTGATTCGTAATCAGCAGGTCGCGTGTTCAAGTCACGTTTCCAGCTCCAAAAACATGCCCCGTAGATTGGCTTTTAAAGCCAGTTTGCGGGGCTTTTGCTATGTTTTATCACTTGTGTGCCGGTGCTTTTGTTAGTTTATTTGTTAGCTTATGAAGGCAATTCGCAAAAACAAAATGCCCGGAGCCGAAGCCCCGGGCGGTGGTGGTTACATGCTGCGAAGATGGAGATTCACGAAATACTGCTGGCCCTTCCCCGTGACCTTTGGGGTCTTGGAGATCGTGGTGTGGCCGTCGGCGTGGCAGACGGTGGTTTCCTTGATAACAAACAAGCCCTGCTCAATGCTGCGCTGGGTAGGCATGTTGTGATCAGCGCCGTTGCGCTTGATTAAGTACCCATTCTGCCGGAGCCAATGGAACAGGCGCTTTTCGCCGGTGTCCACACCGTTCTGCCGCAGGAGCTTTGCAAGCTCGCCCACAAGAATGCTGCTCTTGCTGGCGCTCACCGCATCGGCAAACACCGCCTTGGGCAGCATGGCCGCGTTCTCGGCTTCAAGCTGGCGGCTGCGTTCCTGCTCTGCCTTGAGCTGCTGGCAAAGCTGAATCATGGTGTCCGGGTTGAGGATGGCCGCTTGCAGCGTTTCCGGGGTCATGTAGGCCCCGTGCCTGCGCACTGTGGGCAGCACTTCGGTGGTCACCCACCGGCGGAATTTGCGGGCGTTGGGGAGCTTGCTGGAAAGCACCAGACTGTATAGGCCGCTTTCGTTGATGATGGTCATTTCCTGCGTTCCGCCAGGGGTGCCCTGAATCGGGGCCACCTTCCTGTCTTCTTCATCAACATGGGCAGCGATTGCGTTCTGTGCTTTCGCGTACCCCAGCGCCTCGGCCACGTCCTTGCCCACCATCCAGGCTTCGCCGTTCACTTCCACGATACGCACTCGGCCAAACTCCGGGTTCTGGAAAAGCTGAAGGTCACTCACAGGGCCTTCACCTTCTTTCCGCTGTTGATGGCTGCGGTCACGTCCTCCAGCAACCGGTCAAGAAGAAACATCGGGGCCGCGATGGCGTTCTTTGCCGCTTGGTCAAGGATTGCAGACGAAGCGTAGGTGGTGTGCAGACTGTTTGCCACCCCGGCCAGCTCCATTGCAAAGTCATCCAGAACAATCACGTTATCGTCCATTTTTCTGTCCTTTCCCTTGTAAGAGAAAGCGCCCCATGCTATAATGGATTTGCCGGAGGCTTTCTCTGGTGGTGTTTAAGGCATTCGCTTCGCTGTGGTAGGTGGGAGCGGATGCCTTATTTCTTTTGAGCCAAAAGCAGGTGTATGCCTGTCCTGATTGCCTCTGCCCTGGTAACGCTGTGTTCCTGGCAGTAGGCTTCCAGTTTTTCGTTGGTCGCTTGGTCAATCCTGACTTTCACGTCAACATTCATTGGATTCTCTGCTTTTGGTCTCCCGGTTCGTGGAGACATTTCATCACTCCTTTTTGAGTTCCACAATGTCAATTATAATTAAGTGACCTCAAAAAGTCAATACTTTTTCGCGCATATATTGATAATATTATCTTGATATGGCATAATGAAGAAAATATGGATGTGAAGGTGGAAAAATGAAAGCGGTAAGAATCATCAGAAATGTTGTTGCGGTAGTCGCTGGATATGCTGTGTTAGAAGTCGCTTTTCCTGTTTTGATACTTTTAATGCAAATTCTTGCAAGCATCCCCGTTATTGGTTCGTTTTTATTCTATCCAGTAGAAACCTCTTGGGCCGCCTTGGTCACAATCAACGTTATGTCGGTGGGAGCAGGAGCAGTTGTTGCTTCTTTTGTGCAGCCGAAAGAAAAGGCGTGGGGCATGAGGGCATATGGGATTTTGGTTTTTGTTGTTTGTGTGATCTCTTTTATTCTGGCAATAATGAGCGGAGACTCTATTTGGCCGTCGGTATTGGCAGGCGGTACAGGGCTGCTTGTTGCATTTGGACTATAAAAAATGCCCCCGAGCCGTAAGGCCCGGGGGTTTTGTCTTACATGTACGGATTTTTCTTCCACTTGCTGTTGGTGAGATACCAGAAGTATGCGCGTTCGTCGTTGTCTAAGCTCGGGATTACATTGAGTGCGGCAAGCGCTTCGTCCTGGCTGATCGCATCGTTTCCGTCTGCGTCCGCGATTGCCTTGTAATTCAGCCAGTCTGCAAGGCCTTCTGCGCCGAGCGTGTCGTACACCTCTACCTGTTTTTGTCTGGTTTCAGGAACAGAATAGTCGGGGAAAATGTCCTGCAACGCTTTGTCTCTACCGACAGCATAAACCGACTGGATGGCTTTTGCCTTTTGCTGGTCATCAAGCAAGCCGTAGATTTCAGAATCCAGCAGAGAGAATGCGCCATCGTAGGAAATCTGGCCCATTGTACGCTGGTAATCGGAATACTGCTCATTGGTCAGCTTGTGCGTTTCACCACCGTAGGTTTCGCTCCAATTGGCCTTTTGCGGGAATACGCCAGTCTGTCCTGTGGCTTCAAACAACCTGCTGATTTCATCGTCCATCGGCGTGGGGTTCGCATTTCCAAACTCGCCAGGGTTTACAAACTGGTTGAAAATCCCTTCTCCGATGTTGTCAGCCCTGGTGATTTCACGTCCCCACGTGTCGTATGCGGCGGGCAGAGATTGGCTCAAAACCGGAATTTTGCTTTGTGCAGATGCGATTTGTGTGCCGATCGGGTCACCATTGGAGAACGTCTGTCTCTGCACAGGGTCAACAATACGGGTAATTGCGCCAGACAGAGATGGAATCAGTCTTTGCGGAACCTCCGCGAACTCGCCAAGTACGTTTTCCGTGGGCGTGCCGTAGCCGCCGAAAATGTCTGCTACGCTTTGCAACGGAGACATATCCAGCAGAGTATCGCCCATCGCAACAAGGCTTGTACGGATTGCATCCGTTACACTTTCCCCATCCAGTCCACCGTCTTTCTCCACCTGACTTGCAAGAGTACTGCCAAGCACCAGAGCGCTGCTGGCCGGCTGCATCCAGTCAAAGGTGTAGTAATTCCCCCCGACATTGATTGCAAACGGGAGCTTGCCCTGCATTTTGTCATACTGCGCCTGATCCGCATTTTCACTTGCGGGGCCGGTGATAACGCCGGCTTTATAAAGCAAACCGCCAAGAACGATGGCAGCCGTGCCGGTCAATCCTTTAGAGATTTCGTCAATATAGGCATTGGGGTCTCCCCCGTTTTTCACCCATCTGCGGATTCCCATAGCAAGTCCCGCCGGACTGTAATCATAAGCCCGCACTGCAATGTTGGCAGGCGTTTTTGTGAAAGGCAATACAACTTCGCCGACCAGGCCGCTTTCTCTTTTCACGCTGCTCACAAGCCGGGTAAGGCGGTTATCGTCCTTGAAGGTAGCTTTCAGAGCGGATTGCGTCGCTGCGTCAAACGCCTCATTGGGAATTTCATCCAGAGACTTGTACCCTCTCGCCTCGATGTAGCTGCCCATGCGGTCAATGAACTCTTTGCGCAAGAATGGCTGGTCGCCAAGCTCCAGCAGGCCGTATGTGAACTGCCGGATGTTTTCGGCAACGCTTTTCGCGCTGGATAGGTTTTCAAACACGTTTTGCCCACCGGTGACTTTTCTGCTGAAGTTGCCGAGGGATTCACCAAGTGCACCAAACGCATTTCCGAGTACGGGAAGCCTACTCACAAGATTTGTATCGCCGCGCAGCTTGAACACATCCGCATTCCTTGCACTATCCATCAGGGTGTTTTCCCACTTGTCGGCAGTATTCCCAGCAAGGGAATCGCGCACCATGTTGTACGCCTCGGAGGCAAGGTCTTTGCTTTTCTTGCTGATACTGAATGCCTGGTTTGGCTGATATGTTTTGTCAAACTGCTTGTAGATGTTTTGCCCGACCGCGCTCACTTTTCGGCTCAAGATATTCAATGGGCGGAATGCAAGGTTTGCCGCTGCGTTTCTAATCTGCGTGCGCGGATTGAGCAGCATTGCAATATGACTTGCCTCTACCAGCTTTTGCATCGTGGTCACAGGATAATCCCTCTGGATTCTCTTGCCGATTTGTTCAAATGCGGATTTCAGGGCATCTTCATCGCCGTATTCAATTTTGCTGAATCCGTCGATTTCTTCGGGCGTGAGGGAAAAGTTTTTCCATTTATTTGCGCCGAACTTTTGAAGCCCTTCCTGGTTCATCCTATCAATGTTTTTCTGGATGTACTGCAAGGCAGTCATAGGGTCGTTTTTCAGAAGGGCAATCGCCGCAGCCTGGCTGAACTGACCGCTCTGCGTGAGGTTCTGGCTCATTTGCCGAAGCACATCCACAGCCTCATCCCTGCGGCCTTGGGAAATGAGCTCGTCGGCAATCTTTTTGCCAAGGGGAACGGCGGCAGGGTCTTTTTCGGAAAGCATCCTGTTGTACTCCACCATGGAGCGGTCAAGGCCCTGGGAATAAATCTCGTCAGCCCTTGCGGATGTTTCGGAATTGGAGATAGCGCGATACAGCTCCGGGTTGTCCACGAACTCTTGCTTGACTTCATCCGGGAGGTCGGTTTTGGTACGGATGCTCTCTGCGAATCCGCGCTCTTTATAGCCGGGAGGGATTTCAGGCCCAGCAGTTGCAGAGGACGCTGTGCGAGAAGTATTTTCTGCGTATTCTGCAACGGGGGCACTAATGCTGGGAGATGCCGTATCCATAGATGCTGCAATAACCTGGTTCGACGCTGCAGAGGGCGCCTGCTTTTCTGCGGCAATAAGGCTATCACGATAAGAAAGCGCCTGATCGTAGTCCATGGTGGGCAATGCGTTAAGCTCTTCCTGCGTCCAGCGGTGGAAGCCTCCATCGGATTCAGACAGGCCAAGTCTTGCGGCTACGCCGTCTGCGTCAAGGCCGCCCGCGAGCTTCATAACATACACGTCTTTCGGGCCATACGTCCACCCATCAGGCGCGTACTCCGGGTTCCACGGAACGCGAGCAACAGGCTCAAAGCCATGTTTAGCATAGAGGTTCACAAGGCCGTCACCGTAGCAGTCGAGTTTGTTTCCTCCGTTGTTGATCGAACTCATCAGAAGGGAGCTGCCGGCGCCCCGCGCGGTGCTTCTCGGGTTTTTGAACACAGCCTCAATATCGCCGTCTGCGGTAACAAGTGCGCCCGCCAATCCGTCCTTACTCATAAAGGTAACAGTTCCTGGCTGAGAAAGCTCCTCAACCGTTTTACCACTCACCATAAGGCCGTTTGGGTTGGTCTGACGCGCTTGTTCAAGCGCAAAAGAAAAGAACTGGGGGTTACCTGTGGTATCCACCAGTTCCAGGGGCGTTGCGCCGGAACGCTTGATTGCTTCGTTAATATTTTCGGAAGGCGTCAGAAATTGACGTAATACTGAATCTCCGACAGAGGCTTTCCCTCTGCCGCCATCTGCTGTGCCCATTCCCTGTCCCACGGGCAAAGCGTCTTCAGCCATTCCTCGAACTGCATTTTCTCCTGTACGCTCATTCAGGGCACCTCCTTGCACCATGTTGTTGACTTCATCATACACCTGCGCCTGTTGATTGTCAATGGAGCGCAGGAACTTGCGTGTCTCGCTGCTGGTATCCGGCAGTTTCACGCCGGTGGCCTGCTCAAATGCCGCGCGGTTCACGCCGCCCGGCTTGAGGGTTTCAAGCTGTGCGTTCGTGAGGGTTCCGCTGCGCCATGCGTTCACCACATCGTCAGCGCCGCCCTGCGCCGCCTGTGCGGCGTTTTCGAGCGAAGGCAACGGAACATCATTTGCCGCCCCCGGAACGCCGTCAATATAGCCGTCAAGGCTGAAGGATGAGTTGTTGTCTACGGCCTTTGCGGCATTATCCGCATAGTCATACAGGCTGGGCGGCGGCTCATATCCAGCGCCCATATTTACAGCCTGATTTACAGCATCGTCCTCCAGCGACGGAACGGCACGGTTTGCCTTCCACCGGTTCAGAACGTCTCCGGCTGTTCCGAGGACGGCGGCAGAGCCAATGTTAAAGGCGAGGTTTGTGCCGAAGTTCTTAGCCGCGTCTGCTGCGATCTCTGCGCCGCTCTTGTCACCCTGCATGACACTGGACACAGCGCCAGCGCCAGTGTCCAAAACCGTGTCCACAAGCTGGTCTCCCAGAATGCCGGTAATGGCTTCAGGAGTGAACGCCTTGCCAATCACCGGGGCCTTGGAGGCAAGCTGCGCGGCGCGGGTTCCGCCAATAGCTTGCCCGGCAGACTGCAGCCCAGCTCCAACGCCAGGGATAGCACCGACAAGTTGCGAACCTGCGGCATAGGATGCCAGATTTCCGGCAACGCTGCCAGCGGTAGAAGCGATGGGGCTTTGTGCCCTGGTTGGAGCAAGAAACGCCTGCACGCTGTCCTCATTCGGGTCGTAATCATCGCCCTTGTGTGCTTTGACAACCGCGTTTGTCACAGCCTCAACACCGGGGACAGAAAACGCAAAATTGGATTCAAACGCATATAGGTCGCTTACCTTCGTTTCGAGGTCGGCGGCAATCAGCTCTTTGTCAAGCGCCTCTTTGCGCTGCTCGTCCGTGGCCCCGGAGAACCACCACGCAGTATCCGCAGCCTCTTTGCGATACCGCTTGATGATTTCCTTCGCGTCCTTTTCCTCCAGCTTGTTCAGCTTGTAGGAGGGGTCAAGGTACTGCGCGATACGCTCGTTCTCGCTCTTGGAAGTAATCTCGGCCTGCATCGCGTTGATGTATTCCGGGTCAGCCCAAAGCGCATCGTCAACGTCAGAAAGCTGGTCGTTCAGCTGCTTGCGGCGGGCCTCAAGGGCGTCCTGCTGCTCGACGATCTGGCGGTTTTTCTGGATGATGGAATACGCCTCTTCATCATACGCACCGGCGCCGGTTTTGGGCTCTACCTTCTGGCGCTCAAGCGCGTCGATTTGGCTCTGGAGGGCCTGCACCTGCTCGGAAAGCTGCTGCGCGGCAGTCAGCTTTTCGGTCACCGTCATAGCGTCATAGGCAGAGGCGGGGCGCTCTACCGCCGCAGTTTTCGCAAGGCTGCGGGCGGGCACTCCTGCGGCCCCGCTTGTGCTTGCCTTGTTTTCTGCGTCTTTATTACCGCCGGAAAGCGCGGACAAGCCTTCGCTTACCCAGTCTCCGATGGTGCCCAAAATGCCCTTCTTGGGCTGCTCTTCCTCCGTCACCTTGCTCCGCGTGCGGTTTTGGGAAAGCCGATTCGCAAGCGGATTGGATGCGGTAGACGTGGCAGAGGATTCGGAAGCCGCTTCCTTTGCGCGTTCCTGCGCCTCTTTCTGTGCTTTCTCTTGCGCCTTCTGTGCCGCCTTGGCGGCGGCCTGCTGCGCTTTGATTTGCGCTTTCTGCTGTTCAAGCACAAAGCCGTACAGGTCCTCGGTGGGGTCGTAGAGGCTGGGAATCTCGATGTTCCCGGTGGCGTTTATTTGCCGGACGCCGCCGGACGCGGCGTTGGAGGCGGCCTGCTGGCCAGCGGATACCGCGCTTTTCTGGTTCTGCTGATACTGATTCAGGTAGCGGTTCACAAAGGATTGGTCTTTGGTTCTGGCCATACAAGCCACCTCCTGTTATTTTACCGATACACCCACTGGCCCAAATCTTCATCCCATACGAGCCGTGCGCCGCCAGTCGCGCCAGAAGTTCCCTGCTGCATGGACACAAGCTCGGTCGGATTGTTCGCCACCAGCTGGGCGAGCACGGGGGCGTACTCCGAAAGGCTCGCGGCGGCGCCGCTGGCGCGCTGTGCCTCAAGCTGGGCCATGTTGTTGTTATAGGCCTGCTGGAGAGCGCCGATCTGGTCCAGACGTTCGCTCTCAATCTCGTTGCGGCTGTTGCCGTAATTGTTGTACAGGCCTGCCGTGGTGGATTCCGCCACGCCGCCGGTGAGGCCCTGCGCGGAGAGGGTCTGCGGGAGATTCTTCAAAGTCATCATCTTGTTGATGTAGGCCTCCTGCAAGGCCTTGTCGGCAGCGTCGTTCACCTGCCCGGTGGAATACTCCAGATTTTTCTTCTGCTGCTCGGCACCGGCTCGATACGCGGCATCGCGCGCCGCCTGCTGCTGCGCCTGAATCTGCGCCAGAATGTCCGCATAGCTGGGGCCGGAGGGCTGCTGAACGGTCACGGTGCCGCCGCCGGAGCTACCGCCGGTGTTTCCGCTGGGACGATTGGAAACGCCGGCCGTTGACCCAGTAATAGCGCCACTTACAAACGCGTTTCCACTGTTGTTAGGGCGCACAGTAGGAAACCTATTTGTGTTTACGGACGACGGATTGCGAACAGCTCCGGCATCGACTACATATGCCATTTGATTTACCTCCTTAACAAAAATCCCGGCCCGGCTGGGTCGGGCGTTGTCCTCATTTCTGCGCCTGCTTGATAAGCTGGTTGATGTACACGCTTGCACCCGCCACGAGCACGCCCTGCACAATGGCCGTGAAAACGGCCAGAGCGCCGTCCTGCGGGCTGGCAATGGTAGACGTCGCCACGACCCACAGGGCCGCCAGCGCGACGCCCACAGCGCCCAGCGCGAGGGGGATATGCTTGTCCGCAAAGGCCTGCGCGCTCTTGAGCGCCACACCGATGAAGTACAGCACCGGGATGAGCACCAGAAGCTCGGGGCGGATAAATTCCTTCAGCATTTCGATGATGTCCATAAGTAAGCCTCCTTCAGTTCTTCTTTTCCAGGATGGTGATTCGCGTCTCATGGTCTGCCAGGGTCTCATCCTGCTCATCGTTTTTTGCCCAGATGCGGCGATGGCTCTCGGACGATTTCTCCTTTTGCTCCGCCAAGTCTTTTACAAGGCGGTCAATATTTTCGGTCAAGTGACGGGTGGTTTCGGTCAGCCGGGTGATGGAAGTATTCAGTTTGATGAGGGGGCCGACAATGGCCGTCACGAAGGCAACCAACGCCACGATGACCCCAAAAACCTGCCATTCGGTCACGCTTCCACCTCCCCGGCCAGCGCCGCGCCGGCGGCGGCGAGCTTGCCCAGCAGGGCGTCCATCTGCTTGCCCTGCTCAGTCTGTGCGCTCTCAATGCGGTCAAGAGCCTCCATGACCTTGGACAGGTCCACGGTGGGCTCCTGCGGCTTGTCCTCGATGTGGCAACGGTCGGTCAGTGCAAGGCAGCACCAAGTGTCGCCGTCCACGAGAATCTGCACCCACGGGGCGGTCATGCCGCCGATGGTAATGCTGTCGCCCATGGCGATGATCTCATAGGTGCCCAGTGCAAGGTTGATGTACTTCGGGTCGTTCACATCAGCGGATGCAAACGCCTGACACGCGGGGTTTTCGGATTTGGTGACCACCAGCTGCTTGCCGGTGATGGGAATGAACGTCATGGGCTTATCCTCCATATCTTTGTACTGCCAGTTGCGGTCGATGTTCACGCTGCCCGCGCCGTACTTCGGGCCGAGACCGCCTGTGCTTCCGTACTGCCACGCAAACAGCTTCCCGGCCGCCTGAATGGAGCGAAGTAGGTCACCGTACTGGCCGGTCGGAAACATGCCGTCTGCGTATGCGGTGAAATCGCTGTCCTTCGCGCTGGACGCATAGTATGCAATCCAGAAATCACAGTCGATGGATGCCCAGTCGATATAGGACAGGCACCAGCTTGCGCCGGTGTAAATCATCGGCGTGAGCCCCGCCGCGCGGATCATGGACACGGCCTCTTGCAGCAGACGTGTGTTATAGGTCTTGCTCACCAGCAGCATGGTGCTGCCTTTCTCGAGCTCCTGGTCAACCGCCAGAACGGTACATCCTTTGGCCTTGCACAGGTCAATCCACGCCTGCACTTGTTCGCGCATAACCGCCTGTGCCTGTGCAAAGCTGGACGCTTTGGAGGTGTAATGCGCGGTCAGGAACCCGTATGCCATGAGTTGCATCCCTGCGTTTTGCACGGCAGGTGCGAACGTGTCCCAGCAGATGTCCTTGCTCGTTGCGTATGCGCACCGGCAGATGGTCGTTGCAATGCCCTGCGCCTTCGCGGTAGCCGCGTTAAAGCTGGACTGATGCTTGGATATGTCCAGCATCTTTTTCAGCGCGCCGGGGGGCTTCTGCTCGTCTCTGGAGACGCTGGTGTAGTTGCCCAGCCGCACATGGTCACCAGCGGTCGTGAAGTCGCGGTCCAGCCAGTTCAGAGGGTTTTTGCGCACTCCGTTCAGGCGCACCTCGAAATGAAGGTGCGGGGCTGTACTTTTGCCAGTGGTCCCGGAAAACCCTATCAGCTCGCCTTCCTGCACGGTTTGGCCCTGCACGACACTTACGCTGTTAAGGTGCGCATAGTAGGTTTGCAATCTTCCACCGTTGTAGGGCTGATGAAGGATGCGCACCAAATTGCCATAGGTTTGGTTTCCTTCGTCGGCCACAACTCCGTTCCACTTCTGAACCCAGTCCACGGTGCCGCCTTCTGCGGCAAAAACAGGGGTGCCGACGGTAGCCCGCAGGTCGATAGCGCTGTGCGCAGAGCCATCGGAATACTGCCAGCCAGCCGTGATAACGTGGCTGGCAAGGGGCCACGCAAAAACAACATCTCCGTTCGTATTGCGCATTTGCAGCCTCCTTTTATTCACTTACAGCCGGAACGAACACAACACTATCAGGCCCACCAGAAAGAACCGTAATGAACAGTTTTGCTCCTTTTTGTACAAATACGGTGTTGATTCCGCCTAACGCGACGGAACTGAATACAATACATAAATAGTTGCTTGCTGCTGGATATGTCAAGTCTCTAAGTCCAACAACAGACTGACCAGTAGATGCAATTACGGTAACCCATCCGGCGCTCGGCGTAGTATACGGATTGTCTTGCGACGTATACGATTTGATTTCTACTGCAGAGCCGTATTTTACACTTGGCATGGTCGGAGCAAACGTCAATTCGCTCCCATTAAGCCAGCACACGACGGTTACACCTGCAGCCCAAGCGCCAGAACGCAGCGACTGCCCGTTCTGCGTCTTCGCTGTTACAGGAGACCCGTTGACTGTGATTGTGTCTCCATCGTCAAATTGAGCCGTGGCAATGAATTTAATATTGTCCCCGCTGCCGCTCAGATCATGCACTGTGCCGCTCTTGTTGTGGGAGTACACAGACACTCCATTTTCAGCCTTTTCTGCATTATCCACAACTCCGGGCTTTCCGTTTGTGGCATACACATTGGCGTCCATTGCGTCTTCGATGTCAGACGAAACAAGCGTCACGGATTCTCCAGTCTTGCCGTTGATGCTCTGGATAACTCCAGGATCGCCCTTGTCACCCTTCGGGCCGGTGGGGCCGGTCGGACCTTGCAAGCCCTGAATACCTTGTGGCCCCTGGGGGCCGGCAGGGCCGGTGTCACCTTTCGGGCCCTGCGGGCCGGTGGCGCCGGTTTCACCCTTTTCGCCCTGCAAGCCTTGCGGTCCCTGGTCGCCGGTATCACCCTTGTCGCCCTTTACGCCCTGGGGGCCTTCGGGGCCTTCAGGACCAGCGGGGCCTTGCGGGCCGGTAGCGCCGGTGGCACCCACTGGGCCCTGCGGTCCAGTCGGGCCCTGGGGACCTTGCATGGAGCCAATGTCGGTCCATGCGTTCAGGTTTGTATCCCAGATATAGGTCGTGTTGCTTGCGGCGCTTCCGATGGCCCACGCATCGCCTGCAGCGCCGGTCGGATGGTCTTGCTGGAGCTCTTCGATCGTTTCGTATCGGCCGAGGATAACAAAGCTGTTTCCGTCCTTGCCGGGGTCGCCCTTGGGACCTGTGGGACCCTGCGGCCCAGTCTCACCCTGCGGGCCTGTGGGGCCTGCGGGGCCGGTAACGCCACGAGGGCCCTGAATGCCCTGTGGGCCCTGTGGGCCGACCTCGCCCTGATTGCCACGAACGCCCTGGGGGCCGGTAGGGCCTGCGGGGCCAGTCGCGCCAGTCAGGCCCTGTACGCCCTGCGGGCCTTGCGGGCCGGTCTCGCCCCGCTCTCCCTGCGGGCCCTGTACACCCTGTGGGCCTGTCTCGCCCGGCTTTGCGTATACGACGGTTACACCGCTGATGTCCTGCACGGTTGCGCCCTGGAACTGCATGCGGCTTCGCTGCGGCATGATAACGCCGTTCTCGTTCAGAATCACATGGCCGCTGCTGGCGGTTGGAGCATAGCTTCCGCCATTATCAAGGGACACCTCGATCTGGTTATCCTGGTTGAGCCGGATGTTGGTCACGTCGTCGCTTTTTACAGCCTTGTCAACACCCGCAGCATCGAGCTCGTCGCTCAACTCGTTGAACTTCGGGATAATGACATCGCGCGGAATCGCCTCCACGCTTTCCTGCATTTCCAACACGGAAAGACCGGGGACCGCAGGCTGTCCGATAACGCCCTTGCCCTGCAAGTCTTCCGGCGTAATTTTTGTAAAAGGCATGTTCTCACCCCTTGAAGTTTCCGTTTTCCACATACTCGATGGCCACGTCGTTGATGCCAAAAGGCTCATTCAGCACGTCGTTCTCAAGCCGAAATCTCGATTTGTCCACTTTCTTGATGCGGACCTTTGTGGTAATGACCTGTGGCGTCTCGTCGTTGGACCAAGAGAATTTCGACCAATCGAGGTACTCCCAGTTGAAGTATCTCGCCCTGGTGTCGTCCTCCTTGATAAACGTCCAGATACCGCGCCGACGGCCGTACAGCTTAACGCTCGTTGCGATTGCCGCCGCAAGGCGCACCGCGAGAAAGCGGAAGGTCTTGTTTTTGTAAAACAGCTTTCCGCTGAAATCCGGGGTTTCCCAGCAGCAGTAAATGGGCTGCCCGTCGTCGTTATACGACAACTGGCTTGCGGGGTCGTCGTAGAACTGACAGATGCGGCCGTCAGGGGAACCGAAGAACAGCTGCCCTTCTCGCTCCCACATCACCCTTGCGGGCACATTCGTGCGGTAAAATGCCGCATATTGCCGCGTGGAGTACGGCATGCTTTTGTCAGTTTGGAGCGGCTGCAGGCCGTCCAGGATGTACGCCACGCCATTGATGCAAAGCCAGTACAGGTCCTTGTACACAAAAGCAAACGCCTCCTGCAAGTTTTCCTCTTCCAGGAGCTTTCCGTTCACAAAAAAGCTGCGGTTTTGCGCATATTTCTCGCCGGTGATGTCCTGCGCGGTGATGGCGTAGACACCAAGTTTCGTGAGGAACAGAGGCTCGTTCACGAGGTACGCAAAGCTGTATGTGGCAACAGCGCCCTGCCCTTGCAGGGTGTTGACCACGGGGAAAACCGCTTCGCTGTCCACAAGGTCGCCCTGGCGTATAACGACGTTGCGGCCGTCTGCCTGATCGTCCTTGTGCGTGGCCAGCCGGTCGTTGATGATGCTGTATCCCACAATGGCGCTCTTTTCCGTGCCAATTACGGAATAGCCGGTGTCAGGCCAGTATGTCGGGTCGTTCTGACCGCTGTGCCAGTCGTAGTTCACGAAGTCAGGGTTGCCGGACAAAAACAGTCTGTCCGCCGCGCCGTTCACGCCAAACAGTGTGCCGAACCTGCACTTGTTAATTCGGTCCGCGTACCCTGCCACAAGGCGGGATGCCGTGATCCTGACGTTGTCCTCGCCTGTAATCGGGCTTTTCCCGGGTGCGGTCGTAAAAGTCACCTTTCCGGCCGCAAGGTCTGCTGTGTAGTCCGTACCAGCACTAAGCGTTTTCCAGGTCCCGTTGGATTGCAGCTTCTCTACCAGGACCACCGCGTCCATGCCAGAGAACGTCATGCTGTACACTTTGTCCGTCTCTGTGCCTGCAAACAGTTCGATGAATGCCGGCTGGATCAAGTTTAAATCCTCAAACGGAGTGCCGCCTCCTGTAGGAGACTTTGCAATCGTCAGGGTTGGGATTTTTGCAGCGGTGGATGTGAGCTTCACGTCTGTGCCGTCATACGTCAGCAGCGCCTTGCCATCGACGATGTACAGGTTTTCGCCAAACTGCCAGCTCTGGCTTCGCTCGTCGTTCGCCTCGGAATAAACCTCGTCGTCGCCTTTGTACAGCTTTGTTCCGCTATGAACAAGTCCATCCGTGTCATCGCGTCGGAAGTGCACCCCGTTGATGCGCTCGGAATACTGCTTTACGGTGTGCCACCCCATGCTCTTGCGGACCTTCCCGGGGACATCGCGGATCATGTTGGGGGCGTTCGGGGATTTCTTCTCATCCACGTTGGTGGGGCTATTGGTAAAGTCAACCCCGTGAAACTCGTCTATCACAAGGATGCTGCGGGAGGGCGCCGCAGGTACTGAAAACTGTGCCATACTGCCCCTCCTTTATGCCCATCCGTCAAGGCTCTGCCATGTGTCGTAATAGACGTTCGCGGCCTTGCTCTTGAGGCCTTCGCGCGCCACCTCGAACTCGTTGCGGTAAATAGTGGCGATGGAATTGTCGTCGTCCTTGTAGAGCTGGCTGGCCATGTACAGCGGAAGGATGGTCGCCACATCCGCCTCCAGGGGAACTTCGTAGTCGTCCGGCGTGTCGGAAGTGAATGGGGGCGGCCATGCGTCGTAGTGAATTTCATACTCGCCGTCCCATTCGCTCGGAACGATCAAATACTGCCCGGATGCAAACCCGTATCCGCGCGCCGGCGCGATCTTGTCGCCGTCCACCTTGTAGACCTCTGCCTCGCCAACTCGGTAAAAGTCGGCGGCCAGCTGCTTCATGTCGTACCTTCGGCTGTATTCGCCCGTCTCCTCCGGGGTGACAGTGAGCGTCACGCTTTTGCGCATATACATGTTTTGCGTCACCACAAGCTGCAACGCCTCGTTTGCCGTTTGAGGCATTGCGGCCAGATAGTCCCGCGTGGTCTCGTCGTTCACAAGGGTGTTGCCGTCTGCGGAAAACAACTTCTGCAGGGTGGCCAGCTTGATGTCAAACCATGTCATTTCTTCACCCCTTAAAAGGAAAGGCCCGCTGCTCACAAGGCGGCGGGCCTTGATCTTTACGCGGTCAGCGCAGTGCCGGTGGTAACACCCTCGCCAAACAGCGCCATGCAGCGCCAGTCGAAGAAGCCGGCGCCGAAGCGGGCGCGGCCCTTGAACACGTTGGCGTCGGTGTTGGGGTCGATGTCGCTGCGCACGGTCAGCGGCACACGGTCCAGCCAGGGCAGGCACTCGTAGTTGTCCTTGAACTGGCTGTCCATCATGATAAAGTACGGCTTGTTGCCGATGGCCTTGGGCAGGTAGTTCCAGACGATCACGTTCCACAGGCCGACTTGGAAGTTGATGGCGTTGTTCGCGCTGTTGGGGTCAAAGTCGCTGCCGGCCATGGCGAAAATCTCTCGCTTCATGCTGCCCACGTTGGGGATGATGATGGTGTCCGGGGCGATGTTCAGAAGGTTGCCGTCATCGTCGGTGAAGGACTGCATATGCTCCTGCACCTGATCGAAGATGCTGGTGCCGAAGGTGCCCTGGAACAGGTTGCTCTGCAGCAGCTTGTTGCCCTTGGTCTTGCTGGGGTGGCTCTTGTTGAACAGGGCCACGCCGTCAGCGCTGGCGGTGTTGTAGGTCTTGCCATTGATAACGGTGGTGCCGGTGGCGGAAGTGCCGCCGTACAGCAGCTGCGCGGCGAACTTCTCGCGGGTGCGGTTGTAGCTGGTGGCGAAGATGCCGGCGCGGCTCTTGATCTTGCCGAACTTGGCGTCCTCCACCATCTCCTGGGTGACCTCAAAGCTGGACTTCCAGGTGGTGGGCTCGATCACCTTAGAGAAGCCCTCCTGCATGCCGGTCTTGGGGTACGCGCCGTTCTCGCCCACGTCCTCAAAGTCGCCCAGGCTGGTCTCGCTGGTGTACTTCTCCGCAAAGTTCTTGGTGGTGTCCATGTAGTAGATTTTATCGATCATGGACATCTGCTCGAAGGCTTCGACGTTCTTCTGAATCACAGCTTTGATCGGCTCCTGGCTTTTGCCGAAGATGCTGTCGTTCAGGCCGCTGCCCTCGGAAAAAATGATATTGGCCAAACTCTTTCTCTCCCTTCTTGTTATAGCGACGCAGCAATAACTGCGGATGTCGCCGCACTTTGTTTCGTGCCTTTGAATTTGCCTGTCCCCGTGCACTCACACACAAGCGTTTTGCCGACCTGTTGCGATGTGGGGACAAACGTTTTGCTCACAGCTTCGCTGATGTCGGAATACTGTGAGCCGGAATCATCAGACTGCTTCCATTTGTAAGTTACCGTTGCGTCAGGCGGGGCCACATTTGCTGTGAGCGTTTGCCCCTCTTGGGCTGTCCCGCTGATGGATACGCTCTCAAGAGGGGTCTTCATTCCCCCGCCGGCTGCTCCTTGAAATAGCCGCGCACGACGGCGTTCGCACCGTTCTCTGTGTAGGTCACAACGAACGGCCCGGCAGCGGTTGCAGTCACAAACTCGGCACTGGACGCATCGATCTGCACAGAAGTGCCAACCTTGTCTGCGGTAATTGCCGCAGTGCTCAAGGTCTCAAAAATCGTGGTGGGCAGCACGCGGATAACGGGATAGGTGCCGTCGGCGCGCTGGGGGCCGTTGATGATATAAACGGGCATATCGGTAGCGCCGCACTTGGCCAGCTGGCCGGAAGTCAGCTTGCAGGCAACGCCAAGGCCGAGAGAGGCCGCGCCCTTGATGTACGCAGTGGGCTCAACGTCCGCGATCTCGCGGCGATAAACCAGGAACATATTTTTCCTCCTTTACTTGTTGAACTGCTTGTGGTAGTCTCTGGCCTCTTTGGTGGTAAGACCGAATCTGTGCCAGATTTCCAGGTCTTCCGTGGTGAGGCCGTTGTCTTCTGCCTTGCCCCCGCCAACGGGCGCAAGGTGGGATTTCCCACGGGCGGAATTGATGGCCGCCTGGGTGGCCGCCTTCGCGGTGTTCGCCTTCGCCTTGTCGTAATTGACCGCCTTGTAGGCGCTCACAAGGTCTGCGCCTTTGCGGACCAGAGCATCAAACTCGGGGAAGTTCTCCATGGTGAGAAGGTCCTCGAAGGACTTGATGGACGGGTCCAGCTTGGAAAGCTCCGTGATCTGCTCGTTGAGCTGCCGGTCACCCTCTGCCCGGATACGCTGGTGCTCGATGTCGGCGCGCATCTGCGCCTCTCTCACTTCCATCGCATCGGAAACGCGCTTGTTTACAAGCGCTTCCAGATCGGAAGGCTCAACACGCCCGGTCTGCGCGATACGCTGGCGAATCGCCAACTCCTTCTGCGCATCCAGCGCTTCAAAATAGTCCTTCTCATTCTGGATGGGCTTGCCGGTGATGGGGTTTGTAAATCCGGCAAAGCGGCGGGCAAACTCCGCATCGCGCGCCGCAAGGGCTTCCGCGATCTTGCCCTGCACATGCTTCTGCGCTTCCTGTTCAGCGCGGCGGCGGGAAATCTCCCATCGGTTGTTTTCGGAAAGCGGGCGCTCCTCCTGGGTTTCGGGCTCCGCAGGGGCCTCTTCTGTATCAGGGGTATTGTCGGCCACGGTTTCCTCTTCCTGCGCAGGCGCAGCTACTTCCTGCTCAACAACGCTGCTGTTCGGTTCATCCATAGTGTACCTTTCTGCCCATCAACGCCGGGCCGGCTAAAAAGTCACAGTTTTGCGGGCTACAACGCCGCCCGCAGGGCTAAATGGTCACTTGCTGGCGCGCAGGTCGCCGCCCTTCTTCACGTCGGGCTTCTTGGTGTTGCCGCCTTTCTTGGTGGCGGGCACCATCTGATTGCCGGTGTTGCCGATCTTCAGACCGGCGCTACCCTTCATGCCTTTCATTCGGTTTCCTCCTTTCCAGCAGACTTTGCCACGTCAAGCTGTGTTTTCACAGTCTGGACGGGTCGGTTGTAATTCTCGCACTTCGGATTGCGGCAAACGAAATCGTTCACCAGGAAAAAAGCGGGCGGGTCGCCGGCGGAATATTCATACCGGCTGCTCGCTCGCATTTCCACTTTGCATTTGGGACACTGCATTTTGCTCCTCCACATACTGCGCCATGAGGGCGCGCACTTGAGCGGCATACGGGAACTCGGCCGCCTCCAGCATGGTCCACAACCGAAGCGGCGTCTGCGGGTCGTTCAGCGGGCCAAAGGCTCCTGCCTGATATTTCAGGTCAAGCATTTCCCACAGGTTTGCACGGCTGGTCATGGTGTTCGCACTGGAATCCACGGTAAAAATAAACTCGTCGTTCCAGTACCATTCGCCCGCCTCGTCCTGCTTGAGGAAATCCCAGCGGTTGAAATGGGAATACATCGTGGAGCCGTCCGGGTTCTTCACGCTGAACGGGATGGGCTGGTCAGAGTAGGCCAGCAGATAGTGGAAAATCGCCCGGTAGAGACGGGAGAAGGCGATGTTCTTCTGTTCCCGCTTGGACTGCAAGCGGCCCGCTGCCTGATTGGCAGAGAACTGCTTTGCGGTGCCGCTGGTAGCCGAAGAATCGTACTTGCCCTGGTACGCGTCGGTGATGCCCAAGGTGCTCTTGGCCCACTGATAGTTCAGCTCCAGGGCGTTCATTTCCTTGCTCACGTCGGGCTGGACATTGATAACCCCGATCAAGGCCTTTTCGTTCGCGTTTTTTACCCGAACCACTTTGAACTCGCGGTCGGTGGTCTCAATGTTCACGCCGTCCGGCAGGGTGACGAAAGAACCACCCTTCAAAATCTTCTCGTCGATCTTGGAGCCCATCTTTTTGATGGCGTCCTGCTGGTCCATGACCACAGCCACGTCGCTGCCGCCAAGGAAGCTGTCGGCCTTGCGAACGTTGCGCCGCAGGATGATGGGGTACATGCCCGGGTTGTAGCAGGGGATCTTCGTCTCCTCGGACACCATCTGCACAATCGGCGCGCCGCTTTCGTCCAGAACGGCATCGCCGTTCACGTCCGTGACGGTAACCTCCACAGGCTCGGTGTATCGGGGGATGTCAAGGCCTTCCGGCACGGGCTGCTCTGTTACAGCGCGCTCCTCAAACCGGCGGCTGCCGCACTCGCAGACGGGCCCGGTCCTTACCGCGCCGCAGTCTTTGCAGTATTCCAGCCGCCGCGCCTGATAATCGTCCATATCCACCAGAACTTCGTCGTCTACCCAGGAGAACATGCCGATCTTGCCGTCTTTCTTGTAGTAGGCGATGTTCTGCGTGACGATGTCCTCACAGGAACCGACATCGCCGCGAATTTCAGGCTGTTCCTCGCCGGCCAGGGACACATCCACACCGTAGCGCTCTTTGATGTATTCCTTCGTCTGCGCAAGCTGGACAAACACATAGTCCATGCGCTCCAGCTCGTAAACGCCCGGCTGCGGGATCACCTGCTTCGGGTGCAGCTCGGTGACCTTGACATCGCCAAGGTTGCAGTGCGTTCCTGCCGCAGGGTCCCACTCGACAAGCCACAGGCTGCCGCCCTCGATGGGCACGGTGCGCTCCTGCAGGTCGTTCAGCTCCTGCAAAGACTGGAGGGAGATTTCATGCCGCAGAACCGCCTCGATGTTGCGCGCAAGGTCCTTGTCCTCTTCGTGGATAGCCTCCACGCGCGGCATGGGGACCGTGCTGTCTACCTGACTTTCGATAAGCTCATACACGATGTTGCGAACGTTGGAGCTTTTGCGCGTCGCTTTGCGGCCGCCGTTCGGGTCGTTCTGCGAAATCCGGGTGCCGTCGTAGTAGGCGTTCCACTCGATCATTTTGTTCAGGGTGTCCTGATACTCCGCACGCGCCCTGGAAAGCCGGTCTTGCCAGACCTGCAATTTGTTTCGCGCTTTTTTCAAATGGCCTTCGCCTCCTCGTTAAAACGGGTTCCCGTATTTCTTGATAAGATACGCCTTGCCTTCGCTGTCGGCGTTCTCGTAGTCCTCATAGAGATCGGGCTCCCAATGCACCTTTCTGCGGCTCTCCGTTTTGGCCGCCGGATTCGTCCACCAGACACAAAAATACCGCAAGCTATCGACGGCATGCGTCAAGCTGTGCGGTTCCTTTGCGTAGACGTTTGGGTTGCGTTCGTCTTTTTGGATTTTGGTCATGCAGTCCACAAGGTTTTTGCACCTGTAAAACTGCATATAAGGCTTACCTTCGCTGTCCAGAGACAGCCATTCCTTGATGGCCGCGCACCCGGCAGCAAAGTCGCGGCTGCTCATGGTGAGGTTTAGTCCCGCTTCGCTGAACAGCTGCGCGCGGCTCTTGCCGCTTTCCTGGCTGCGGTTCCACAGGTCAGGCGGGGCGAGGAACAGGTCAATGTCCTCCCCCGCACTAAGCTGGTTAATGATCTCCGCAGCCTGCCCAATGGTCTTATTCGGCTCGTTGTACTCCCGGTATACGACCGCGTGGTTCGTGGTGTCGATGTCCACCCAGTGCACCGAGAGCATATCAAGGCCATAGTCGATTGTGACGTATTTCCGGCCCGGAACTTCCGGCGGCTTCGCCGCCCTGTGAACGTCTTTCAGCTCCGGGAAGAACGCACCCCCGGGGACCGTCAAAGCCTCTTCGACCGTGGCGGGGTACTCCTCCATGGTCTTGTCCTCGCCCAGCGCGCCAAGGGTGCTTTTGTACCACTTCTCGTCGCGGCGCGGGTCCGCTGACCACGGCAGGAAGATTTTGTGGAAGTCGTTCGTGGGGTTCGTGAAAATCTCCTCGAACAACGTGCCGCGCTTGATGGTGGAAAGCCCGATTACTCGGCCACCGTGCGGGCGGTTTACGATGGGGAAAGCAGACTGCCAGATTTCCCTCGCATACTGCTGGAAGGCCCATTCGTCAATGACGATCAAGTCGGCTGTAAATGAACGGCCCACCGAAGGGTTAGACGCAAACCCCTTGAAAACACTGTCCGGCGCGCCGGGATGATGAATCGTCAGGCTCAACGCAGATTGGTCAAACGTGGGACCTGCCCACCCTTCCGGCACTTCATTCGCCGGCGCCACGAACTCCGGCATGTGCTCGAACATCACCCCAAGCCGGCGCACAAGCTCTTTCGCCTCTTCCTCGGAACGTGACAGGCCAACCACCGTGCGGCCGGTCCACAACACCAGAAGCCGCGCAGATTCCGCCAGCGCAAGCCATGTGAAGCCCAGCTGCCGCGCCTTGAGCACAATGCAGTGACGGTGTTCCGCAAACGCCTTGAGCGCCATTTTCTGCCCGTCCCACAGCGTGAACGGCTGAATCAGCTCGTCAGCGTCCTTGTCCTCGATGTGGCAATAGTTCTCCACAAAGTACACCGGGTCGCCCTTGCAGTATTCAGCCTCCGCTTGCCTCAATTCTGTCGGTGTCATGCTTTCCTCCGGGGTGATAGCAGGTGATAGCACTTTGTGATAGCAGTGCTATCAGTTTTAGGGTGAAATGCTATCACTTTTGGGCCGAGTGCTATCATTTTTTGCCCCGGGTGATAGCACTTTTCCCGGGGATGTGATAGCAGGTGATAGCAGGTGAAAAATTCTAAAAAATTTTTGGGGAGGGCATATACATACACGCCCCGCCCTTCCTCGCACGGGGGCTACCCTTTGGGAGGGGTGGCACAGGGTGCGGCCCACCAGAGGCAGAAAAAAATCCGCCGCCGATGGGCCGCTCACCCCCTTACAAAGAGCAGGGCCAGGGCCTGCCGTGCCTCGTGAATAGCCGTTGCACCGTTTCCCCTGCCGTGCCCTTTTAATGCCTGTTGCCGTGTTGCAATTTCGCTAAATATCTGTTTTGCGAAGCGCACCGAAACGTATTCACGCCGTTTGTTGGCATTTATAGGATGTGTTCCTGCTTACGTTTCGCCGGTTTTGTCTTTATGTTGCAAACGGGCCTCAAGTTTCGCCATCAGCCGCCGGTCACCATCGGTCACGCCCTCGGACACGTGCACTTGCTCCACCGGCTTGTCGCCCACAGAATCGCGCACAAAGGCCGCTGCTTTCGTGTTCCCCGCCTGGGCCTCCAGCAACTGCGCAATAGCAAGGCACTCGTAGGCCGTGACGCTCTTTTTCCCCGTCTCTTCTGCGTAGCGCGCTACCGCCTCATTTGTGACGCTTTCGGGCATTTTTGCGGCTAAAAGCTCCTCGTATATCTCCCTGATAGCCTTTCGCTGCCGCGCTTTTGCCATCTGTGCGGCCTGCCCCTTGCGTCTGATAGCCTTTGCACGTTCAGGGTCTACCTTGTCCAGCTCGTCAAGCGGCCTCATGTTGGCCTTTCCTGCCTGTGCGCTTGTGGGTGATTGCATGCGGCCGAGAGAATCCATTTTGCGGCCTTCTGCGCCTTCGCTGTGGTTATTCACTTTGCGCGCCTTCTGCCGTTCCTCTGCGTTCCGTTCCGCCTTGCCCATCGTCTCACCCCCTCGCTTTGGTCTCCATAATCTGCCGGAGCTGGTCACGCAACCATGTTGCCGCGTCTTCGGTGCCCGCCGCCGCTTGTACGGCCTTTCGCGGCAAGCTCACTTTGAGGCGTTCGCCGTCGTCCAGGTGCTCGCGTACTGCGTCCAGCATCCAGGCGTTGACGCTATCACGCCCCGCCGCCTTGCGTACTCTGGCGTGGAGTTCCGGCGGCATACGCACCAGCACCGCCACACGATCCGCCATAAACTCACCCCCAAGGTACTAAAAAAGCGCCCGCAGGCCGTAGCCCTTGGACGCTCTCAAAGTATAGTTTTAACTGTACTAATTATAGCACTTTTGGCGGGAAATTTCAAGCATTAAGTACCGATTTTGTCCCTTTTTTCTCGCTCCATCCGTTCACGGACGGCCTGCAAGATGTAGCCTTGCACACTTCCCCCGTTCTTGTGCTCTGCCGCCGCCTTTATCGCCTCGTGCTCTTCCGGCTTCATGCGCAAAGTGATGGTTTTCATCGTAGCCAAATAGCGCGCGTTCCCTTCCAGATGTGCCTTTGTAGCCATTCTATCACCTCCGCGCACATTATACCACATATATCGCAGTCATGCAAGCATGTACAAAACCGCCAGTTCATGCTTGCATGTTTTGTGCACATCCACAAAGTTCATGCTTGCATGTTGACACTTCGTCGTGTTCATGCTATCATGTAGACACAGCAAGGGAGCGGCCCACAGAAAGGAAGCCGCCATGAAGTACAGCGAATGGAAAGCACTTACACCTGAACAAAAGCAAAGAGCATTCGACGAGTACAAAAAAGAAATGGCCGCCAAGCGCACCACCGCCTGACAGCCAAAAAGCAAAAGACCTAACGTAACATAAACCGCCGCTCCCTTGCTGCTCTTATTATAACAAATGCCGCGACGCGGCGCAATAGGAGGATAAAACCATGACAAACGAAAAAATCATCTTTGACGCCGCCGTCGCTTCTGGCATCTTCACCGAGGCCGAGGCCATGGGATACATCGCCAGCGGCCGCCGGCTCCCGCTCCACACTTACAGCGAGTGGCGCCGGATGGGATACCAAGTGAGGCAGGGCGAACACGCCGCCCTCACCGTGGTGCTTTGGAAGTACCGCAGCGAGACGGTGGAAGTCGACGGAAAGGAAGTCGAGAGCGGCGACTGCTACCGCACCACCGCCCACTTGTTCACCGCCGCGCAGGTCAAGAAGGCCGAGCCCGTGAAGGTCAAGAGCCGTGAGGAGATCATGGCATACAATCGGATGCTTGCGGAGCAGCGCAAGGCCGCTGCCTGCTGAACAACACGCCCACCCCGCCGGGCTGGTGGCGGGGAGAAAGAGGAGGACAACATGTTTAGAGTTTATTACACCTGGTGCAATCGAGGCGGCACGACACACATTGACGCCCGCACGCTGGATGGCGCGAAGGCCTTGATGAACGCTAAGTTTCGGCTGAATAAGAATCTGCTGATGGCCGCCATCGAAAACATGGATACTTGCGAACGCTTTGAGTTCTACGGTCCCACAGAGGAGGCGAAATAAATGGGCGAATGCGAGGGGTGCAAATACGAAGGCTGGGACGGATACGACTGGCCGTGTGCTGATTGTAGCAGAATCAACAGTTTGCGCGAAGATATGTTCGAGCCCGCCGACGAGGACGAAGACGAGAGCGAGGACGAAGACGAAGACGAGTAACCCCACCCGATGAGAGCCCGGCGGCACCGAGCCGAAACCACCCCGCAGCCAGCGGGGCAAGGTAGTGGGATAGCCACAAACACCCAGCGCCCAGGGATAAGGGCAGGAGATCACAATGAGCTACAACGACCCCGACACCCAGAGCCGCCTTGAATCCGTTTGCGATTCGCATTTCCCCAATGATTGCGCCAACTGCCCTTTGCGGGCCGCCTGCGAAGCCGGAAAGAACGCAGGCGAAACTGATGCAGAGTTCACCGCTCGGTGGGAATCCGGTATGGTTGCCGCGCTGAAATCCACAATGGAGGTATAAAACAATGAGCTGCTTTATTATGCAAGACCGTGCCCTTGCTGCTATCGCCGAAAGCATTTGCAGCGTCGGGAACGCCGGATATAACACCTTCGGCATGGAGCTTCCGCGCAGCCTGCGCGAGGCCCTGGACGATTGCCATCCGTGCGGCGACCTGCTCCCCTCTCTGGTATATAAAGCCCTGTACAAGCTGAATCTGGCAGCATACAGCGGGCGATACAGAGAGGACGCCGAGGAAGTGGCCCCGGATATGCCCAAGGATTGCGCCATTGCTTTTCCCTGCCGCGATCCGCAGCCATGGCACTATCAACTTGCAAAGCTGCTTGATTGCTTTGTGTACCAGTGCGAGGAAGATGTAACACGAACCGCCCCCTTGCTGCTCGGCGTTCGGGAGTTCTCCGGCGAGCTGACCGCATGGCTGGTGCATAACCGGCAGGAATATATAAGCGCCCCCTGGGGCCGCATATAACCCCCGCAAGGCCGATGGCAACCGCCGCCGCTGGTGCAAGCCCAGCCGCCCGAAAGGGCGGGCGCTCATGGGGAAAGGAGGGACACCCAATGAAAGCCACCGCCGCGCTTTTCGCCGCTCTGGCGGGCCTCTGGCTGGCCTGTGGAGCGCTTGAAGCAATCGCCCAGGTTCTTCCCCCGCTGCTTGTTATTCTGCCCGCTGTGGCCGCTCTGGCGGCTGCTGCAGGCTTCGCAATAAATCACATTATGGAGGTTTAACCATGTACTACGAAATCAACGAGACCACCGCCCGCCGCGCCCATGACAACATGAGCATGAGGGACTACCACGAAGGCAGCGCAACCGCCGAGTATCGCGCCGCCGTGGACCGTGCCGCCGCCGAGCTGGAGGAAGTCAAGGCCCAGTGCAAGACGCAGGACCAGAAGGAGCGCGCGGAATGGTACTTTGACAAGTACGCCCGCAAGCTGGCCGAGGCCATCAATTGGGACAACGAGATCGGCACCCGTTGCCCTTCCGTGATGATCTCCGGCGCTGGCAATTTCCCGGTGCGCAAGAAGGAAAAGCAGGTGGCCGCGTGGGAATCTAACCGGGAAAACTTCGGCAAGGCTGATTACTACCTGGGCAAGATGCGCCGCGTCCATCTGCAAGGCGTACAGGGCAACGACCCGGAAGTCATCGAGTATCTGGAAGGCAAGCTGGCCGACCTGGAAGCGGCCCACCAGAGCATGAAGGACGCTAACGCCTACTACCGCAAGCACAAGACGCTGGAAGGCTGCCCCGGCATTGACCAGAAAACCCTTGATTGGCTCACCCGTCCCGGCGTTTTCGCCTGCGGTGACGGTTCCCCTCTGGCCCTGTACCGTTGCCCGTTCCCGACCTACGCGCTTACAAACAATCTGGCGACCATCAAGCGCACCCGCGAACGGCTGGAGGCACTGAAAGCCGTGAAGGCTACCCAGGCGTATGACGAGCAGCACGACGGTTACACCTACCGAGAGGACACCGAGATCATGCGTGTGCAGTTCATTTTCGACGGCAAGCCGGACGCAGAGACGCGCGACCTGCTGAAAGCAAACGGCTTCCGCTGGGCCCCGTCGCAGGGTGCATGGCAGCGACAGCTCACGCCGGCGGGAAAGGCCGCTGCGGAGCGAGTGAAGCAAGCGTTATAAACAAGGCTATCCCCCAACCGACTATTGCCGGATGGGGGATTTTTTATGCCTCTATGGATTTAATTCCGGCCGCGAGGACCAAATTCACGGTGCGCTCCCCGATGCCCTCACGCTTTGCAATCTCTCTGGCGGGCAGCCTCATTGCGTACCGCATATGCAAATACCGACGCTGCCGTTCAGTTTCGGCTTTTTGGCACAGCTCTGTCACTGCCTTCTTGCGCTGGTATGCGGTGAAAATCGCACGGTTCAACCGCCTTTCGGCTTCCTCCATTGCCTCGACGTTTGCCTGCATGCGCTGTGGATTGTGCGCTGTCGGCATGCCTTCCAGGCTTGCGGCGGTCTGCTCTGCCCTTGCGCGCGCCTCCATGAGCCTCCAGCGGAGCCGGCGCACGTCCTCCATGGCAGCGGAGTATTGCAGGAGCTTTTCTTTCACAGTATTGCCCACAAGATTACCCCTCTCTTTTTTCATTCTGCTGCTGAATTGTCCGGGTGTAATTTTCGGTTGTTTTTTCAAGCGCGTTCAGAATCCCGTCACGATAACGCACATTCAGTTCGTAACCGTGCCCAACGTTTTTATTCTGTTGAATAGTCTCAAACGCTTTGCACAGATTGAAAATATCCCCGCTTGTGGCCTTTGTTTTTAGAGCTTCACGCGCTTTCAAAAGTTCCTTTGCGGATTCATCAAGCTGCGCTTTCACGTCGTGCAAATTATTTTCAAGCATTCGGATGTGATCTCGCATACCACGCGCAAATTTTGAATCTTCTTGACCGCACATGTTTATTTTTCCAGAAACAAGTGTCAAAAAGTCTGGATCGTCGCGACATGCCCAGCACGCAAATGCGAATTTCATCGCTTCTTCAGTCTGCATCCCAATGCTATGCACCATGTAGTCACACACATCCTGCATGTATTTGCTTTGCTCTTCCTGGATAGCATCATCGTGCATTTAGATTTCCTCCCGTGTCATGGTGACGCGCACACCCTTGTCAATCAGGCCTTGAATCAGGGCATAGTCGCCCAGGTTATCCTCCCGGGCCTTTGCATAGCCTGCCTCGACTTCTTTCTGCTGCCGAATCACCCGGTTTACAGTCGCCGGAGACAGTCCCACGTTGAGCATGGAGGCATAGACCAGACACTCGGCCCGCGTCTTGATGTCGTCCGCCTGCTTGTCCATCAGCTGTTCAGCCACGACCTTTGCGGCGGCCCGCTCCTTCGCGCTTAACCATCTTGCTTTCATGGCTCCAACTCCCACAGTTTTATTTCTATCCCGGGCACATCCGCCCACACCTTTTCGCACTCCTCGTGCACGACTTGGGCATCATCCAAGTAAAACCCCAGCTTGCCCATTTCGTCCTTGAGCGCCTTTTGCAGGTTGTCAGTGTCCGGCCGGGTAACTTTCCACCCTGGCTTTTTCTTCTGGCCGTGGAATTTCCATCGCACCACAAGCGCCAGGGGGCCTTTTAAAGGCTCTTTGGGTTTATGCGTGGATAGTGACCACCCCAGCACAGAAAGCGCCGCAGAGAGCCGCGCAGGCGTGTATACGTGCGGCTTCCCGTTTACAACAGCTATCTTCTTCTGCTGGTGTGTGGTGCGCGGCGGGTCTATGTGCAGCTCAAACTCGATTTTTTTACCCTCCGATTCAGCGTTTGGCATCGGATGCCTCCTTGTCGTAGATGTTTCCAACTACCATGCTGTACGCTCCTCCCTCCTCCATGTCAAACCATAGCAGTGTGTCTGTGTTTGCCGCGTCACCAGACACATAGGTGATTTGCCAGCCCCATGTGTATGTGCTGTTCGGATTCCCGAACACGATAACACCAACCCATTCCACAGCGGACGCTTCGTCGGTGAATCTTAACACATCCCCCTCAAAAACCTTTTTCCCTTTGCTGTCTCTAAGCCCGGTGTACTGGCAAACAGTGTTCGGGTCAACCTCATAGGAAAACCCTATTTCGTTGTCTGCAGTGCCGCATTTCGTTTTATGCCGTAGCGCATTTCGCCAACAGGGATTTTCCTGCCGCAGATAGCGCAATAGTACCAGGCTCTTTCATCACTCACTTGAAAACCCTCCTTTCCAGCTCCGTCCAGGCTTCTTCGTTGAGCGGGCGGCCACACCAGGGGCAGAAGTTCAGTGATTTATGGTTTTTGAACGCACCGCATGACATGCACGGCTCGCGCACAAATTCGTTAAGAGCCAATTTGCACGTCCAGCACGTATTGCATTTTTCGCACGGCTCCCACTTCTCCCGGTCAATCTTTCTTGCTATACCGTTTACCTTGCAGGACAGTTCGCCGGAATACACAAACTCGCGATTCTTTCCGGCATGTTCGCACTTAGAGGCGCAGTCTTTGCAGTTGTCGTAATTCAGATTCGGAAGTGTGGCTCTGCTTTTCATCGTGTCCACCCCCTCTGCTCATGCACCCGCTGCCAGTGATCGTTCACTGCATCCAGCGCCTCTTGCAGGTGCACCAGCTTCTCATGCAGGCCCCGCAGTTCTTCGGGCGGCGTGTTTGGCTTGCGCTCGGCCCGCCGGATGGACAGCTCCGCGCGGCGGATTTCACGCTGTAAGTATTCGGTGGTGGTCATTCTTCAAACCTCCTTTTTGTCACCGCAATGGGGAACTCCTCTATCTCGCTTGCCCACAGCGCCGTCCCTTTTCCGTGTCGTGTCTCCCACACCAGCGGAAATCCTCCGATGCCGTCAAAAAGGCTACCCAGCGTGGCGTGTTCGGGCAGGTACTGCGCCATCTTACAGGTAAGCCACCACCACTGCGGCAAAGCAATGCTGTTGCCCAGGGCTTTGTATCTGGGGCTGTCGGCCGGCTTGTGGTGCTTGCCCTTGCTGTCCACCCACTCTCCGATGTCCGTCCAGCCGTCGGGGAACCCTTGCAGGCGTTCCCATTCGGTCGGTGTCAGGCGTCGAACGATCCAGCGGAGCGGGGTTTTGTGGAGCACGGTTTGTTGATTCTGTCCTGCGTGTTCACGCGCCGCTAATGCGGGAAAAGAGCCATCTTCGGAGTAAACACGCCGGGCTTGATTGTCCCATGGGGTAAGTGCTTTCTCTGCCACCAGCGGCATATTGTTCCCGCCGGTTCCCCACTGCGCAGTGCACGCAGGCGATGTATCGCCCTGCTGGGTGTATCGTGCGTCTTGGCTGTGGCTTTCAATAGGCGGCCCGTCATGGCTGGTCGTTAAAGTAGGTGAAAGGTTCTCGTATGTCTCTGCGTTTGTGTTTGCCTGCGCTCTGCACAACATCGTAGGCATTGCACTTAGCTCGCCATCTGTTCGCTTGGCAGGCGCTTGCTCCTCTGCACATCCGATGCCTTTGGCTTTTGCACCTTGGCCGGCGGTGAAGGCAGCCACAAAAAGCGTCTGGTCCTGCAACGTGGACAGCGTAGCGCTTTTCTCGGTCTGCACCAGCGGGCCTTTGCCTCCGCCTTCACACCCAGAGCGGATTTTCATGGTGTATGCTCCCGCTCCTTCCACCACTCCATCATGTCCAGCAGTGCCGTGTGCAGGATTTCGGGCAATGCCTTTCCACAGCGGGATGCTCGGCTCAAGATGCCCTGACACGCCCGTGTGCTCAAATAGTATCTCTCCGGCACGTTGTCCTCCAAAATCCACGACAAGCGCGATTCTACGGCGACGCTGGGGCACTCCCCAAAATTGAGCATCGAAAGTTCGCCACGCAATGCTCCATCCATTCCCGGCGATAAATCCTGCTTTTGCCCATTTCCCTTTCGTAGGTCGAGAGACTGAAACTTCGGGTTCGACAATGTGGGCCAGTTCTTCCAGCACTGCGCGGAAGTCTTCTCCTCCGTTGCTGCTGAATGCTCCTGGTACATTCTCCCAAACAGCGAAAGTTGGATATACTCCTCCACTTTGTTCCCTCATTTCTTTGATAATGCGCACCGCTTCCATGAATAACCCGCTTCGTTCTCCTGCAAGCCCTGCACGTTTTCCTGCAATAGACAAATCCTGGCACGGGCTTCCGAAGGTGATACAATCCACAACGGGCGGGTTGTGAATTTTGGTTATGTCTCCCAGGTGCTTCAAATCCGCTACCTCCATTTCAACTGCACTTCATCCAGGTACGACCACTTCCACGGTTCGTCCGCACTAACAATTCCCTGATCTTCCAGTGCAAAGCGTTCGTCAAAGTCATGCACCGTGTGGCCGTCCGGCTTAAAGCTCACTGGGCTGTCTTTATCCCATTTCAGCATTAGCGCCCACAAATCAGGGTAGTTTTTGCGTACAAGCCGAAGCTGATGCGCCGGTTGCTTTGGGCAAAACCAGCACCCCCCCTCGTCGCCGTTGTGTAGATTGGGGAAAGAAGCCCGTTTTCCTCGCACCACTTGCGGCATTTCGCCTCATCCCATCCTGCCTCTACCAGAGGCGAAACAGTCTTATCGGAAAGCTGTCCAAATCGGTTTGGCTCATCCGCCGCTATTCCTACATAGTTCACAGAACCTTTTCCGCCAATCAGCTTTGATATTTTCAAATCTCTTGAGCACCAGCTGCCAAGCATAAGTGGCCACCCCGTCGTCCTGCCGCGAAATTCAGGCTTTGCGCGGTCTGTAACCTTGCAATAAAAGCGACTTTCAAACGTCCACTTGCTGCGGATACGCTCAACTTCAATTCCCCACCGCTCCTTGATGATCTTGTCGGCCTTTGCCTTAAACTCAACCATCGGCGGCAGGTCTGCGGGTATCGTATCGGTAGCCCACACTTCGGCATGTACAATGCGGTCAAGCGGCCAGCCAAGCTCTTCAATGGCCCCAAGGCATGCAAGGCTATCTTTTCCGTATGACAGAGACAGGATGTGCTCCATCACTTCTTCACCCGCTTTCTTTTCGCCTTGCTCCTATCTTTGCCCGCCTTTGCGTGCAGGCTCACTCCGCGCTGCTTCAGCCTGTATGCGCCGCCCGTCTTTCGCTTGTTGGAGTTCACAGCCTGCACACCCCCTTGGGCCATACACAAGGGCGTCCCCCGCATCGCCAGGGGCAACCCTGGCATTCTCGGTTTTCTTCCCTGTGCGATTTCAAGTACAGCGCAATGGCGTGAAGCACGTCCTGCGTGGTGATTCTGCATTGCGTTGCGATCTGCTCAACCGGCATTTTGCGGTTCAGGTACAGCCGCGCCGCCCGGATTTGCACAAGTTCCATCACGTTCTCCCTTCCACCATGGCGCGCCACTTGCCATACGACAATGCGGTTCCGTGCCTTGCGTTGTAGGCTTCGATTTCCGCCACATCGTCGTCAAGATTTTCTCGCTCCTCTTTGGGCTTGTGGCGCTCACGGTATGCTTTATCGGCCTTTGCCTGCGATATGCGCTTTTGGATTTTCCCGCATGCTGCGCAATACGGCGAGCCATTCTGTGCCGGAGCGTCCCAGCAAATTGTGCAGTATCTCATTCGCTCACTCCCTCAAGCAGCACTTCGGCGCGGTATACCCCCCCCTGCGGAAGCATTTGCAGGATAGTTTCGATGGGGAAGGTGCCGTTGATCTCGATACGCACCGCAGGCTTCGGGCGGATGATGCTCACAGTCTCCGGCTCCTCTTTGACCTTCTTCGTTTCGCCCATAAGCCACGGCAGCGGGCAGCCGAACGCCTGCGCATACTTCGCAAGGATTTCCTTGCTAAGTTTTTCGGCGCGGCCGAACTGCTGGTAAACCGCATGGCGAGTGCTGCCGATCTTCTGCGCGATCTCCGCCCCATCGAGACCGTTGGTGATGTATTTGAGCCGGTCATACACTCTCGGCAGAGAAGGCCACGTCACAACATCGCCGTTCGGCCCGCTCATTCGCCACGCCGGTTTGCTTGCGCCCCGGTGCGCACTCTGGGCAATCATGTTTTTCTCTTTCTGCTCTTCGATGTATTCAGCACGTTCTTCCATCGTCTACCTCCCAAAATCTTTGTTTTGCGCCCTCAAAGTTGAACTTTAGGTCACCCACAAGGCCGTCCTTGTTTTTACCAATGCGGACAACATATTCCCCGGTATCCCGGTCGGCGTAGTGCAGTAGCATGATGCAATCGCCGTCTTGCTCCACCTGGCCACTTTCACGCAGGTCGGAAACGTTAGGCACACTTCCCTCTCCCGCGCGGTTGAGCTGTGACAGAACCACGAACAGCATCTTGGTTTCCTGCGCCGCCGCGTGGATGTCCTGTGAGATTTGGGTCACAATCTCATACCGGCTGTTGCCTTTTCCTCTAACAAGCCCCAGATAGTCAATCATGCACACATCCGCTTTTCGGCGCACAGCATCAGCGCGAATCCATTGCACCGTTCGCCCGCTGGCCTCGATAACCTCAAACGGCAGTTTACCGAAGGCATCAGGGTCAAGCACAAATTCGCCCTGGTCTCCCTCATAGACCTTGTGTTCCTTCACGGTCTGGAAGTCCAGTCCATAGAAACAGGTGATCGCCCGGTCCATGATCTTCTGCGCAGACGTTTCCAGCGAGTAGTACGCCACACGCTTGCCAGACTTGGCCATGTTCAGCGCAAGCTGGATGGAAAATGCGGTCTTGCCAGCCGACGGTCGAGCGCCTATAATGACCATGTCACCCGGAGAAAACGCTGTGTATCTGTCCATGCGGCTGAACCCTGTCTTTATGTAGTTCGGTGCGCCGGAACACTGCCGTTTGATGAATCCGATGATGCCTTGCGCGCTGCCTTCGCTGATAACGCCCCTGCGGCCCGCCAGAGCCGCGTTCAGGGCGTTGGCAATATCCGAGGCCTCGTCCATCGTTAAATCGCCTGTGGCGAGTTTCAGGCCCAATTCCTGCGCCCTGGAGATCATCGCCCGCTCGCGCACCGCTTTGCAGTACACCGGCCAGTTGCTATAAGCGATGGGGGCCTCTGCGCAGGCAACCGCCAGTTCCTTCTCTGCCGGGGGCAGGCTGGACACCACAACGGCGTCCAGCTTGCCAAGCTTGTTCCACAGCGCGTTCAGCTTCCCGTACAGGTCCGCAAGCTGCTGACTGGTGAAGTCTTCCTCTGATACCTCCGACAAGATTTGGCCCTGTGCTTCGTTCACCATAATGAGGCATCCAATAACGGCCATTTCTGCTGCGTTCATATCGCTCACGGCAGATAATGCACCTCCCTGCCCTTGTCAACGTTGCTTTCCTTCTTGTCCCGGGTTTCCCATGTACGGATAGCAGCTTTCCAGTCCTTCATTTTGTTCTTACCGACCATCCAGCCCTTGGAGGCGTAGAAGTCGATGAACTGTTGAGGATTCACGCTGTTGTGTCGGCTCATGCAGTAAGCCTCGACCTCTTGGAGCGTGGGCGGTGTAAACCGCCCCCCTCTCTTATTAACTTTAAATTGTTCTTCCTTATATAAGGGGAGGACATTTTTGTCCGGGGGTAGCGGACATTTTTGTCCTCCCCCCTGGACATTTATGTCCGGCCCAACAAGGGGGATAATGCGCCTGAAATCGTCCGCGCCGTTCGCCTTTTTTGCCATGCTGACAGACACATATTTGAGTTCAACCAGCTTTGAAATCCACCGCCGGATGGTTCGTTCGTCCACTCCGTAAAGTTCAGCAAAATAGCTGTTGTTGGCGAATGCGTATCCATCTTTCCCGGAAAGCGCAGTAATTTCCGAAAACATCAGCTTCTCGGCAGCGGAAAGCCTGTTGTCGTATCGAACATTTGCAGGGATGATTGCAAAATATCCGGGTTTCATTTTGGTCCTCCTTAGAACGGCAAGTCCTCTTCGCCCTCGTCAATCACTGCGAAGTCGTCGTTCTTCTTCTCTTCGTAGTGCGGAGACCCGCCGCCCTGTGTGCCGCCGTCCTTCTTCTCTCCAGCAAAATGTACGTTGTCGGCCACGATCTCAAACGCCTTGCGGTTGTTGCCGTTCTTGTCCTGATAGGTCCGGGTCTGGATGCTGCCGTTCAGCGCGATCATGGAGCCTTTCTGGAAATACTTGCAGACAAACTCGGCGGTGTTGCGCCAGCACACGATGTCGATGAAATCGGCCTGCCGGCCCTCTCCCTGCTTCACAAAGCTGCGGTCCACCGCAACGGTGAAGGTCGCAACGCTCACCCCCTGCGGGGTCTTACGCATTTCAGGGTCTCTCGTCAAACGGCCCATGAGGGCCACGATATTAAGTGCCATTTCAGTCCTCCAAATAGTTCTTTCCAAACTCCCGGATGAAGTCCTCTGTGCTCCATCCGTATGCCTCCATTGCTCTGCGCTGGGCCTCTTGCTTCAGTCGCAACGCGGTGGAGGCGTTGTTATGTGCGGCCAGCGGCCCGAAGATGTGACACTCGTGGTGGCAAAGCAGCACCCACAGGCCCAGGCGCTTTGATTTCTCCCTGTTAGAGCCTCCGAAAATTTCATGCCGGTCCAGCTTGTCCAGAGTGCCGTTCGCGCCGCACAGGTAGCAGAACGGCTCAAAAACCGTGTCCTGCATAATGCTGGGGGCGTATCCGTTCTTATCCATCGCCGCCCCCAATCTTCATGGGTTGGTGCTGGTCTACCAGGGCGGCCAACTTGTCAGGCGGAAGTGTCTCAATGCCCACCGCCTTGCAGTCCTGTACGAGATTGTCTATCAGCCGCGCCATGCGTTTTGTGCTGTAGACGCTGGAGCCGTAGTAGGCCCGAATCACCACAAGCCCGTCCGGCGTGTAGTCCACCTGTTCGGTGGGCCAGCCTGTCCCGAAAGCATGCCACATGGTGCAAAACGTGGGCGCCTCTTCCTGCCGGATATGAAAGTCCCTGTACATCCCGGCCTCACGAATCGCGTCTATGTAGATTTCCTCTTTCGTCGTGAGCGCATCTTCTTTGCTCCTCTCTGCTGCCAACTTTTCGCAGAGGACCCACAAATAAGCGTTTGCCGTGAGGCTCCGCAGCTTCTTTTTCTCCTTGACCTCAAGGACAAAGCTCTTTTCCTGCGGAAGAGACTTCACAAACCGTATCAGACGCGGAAGTACAAGCTCAAAATCTTTCGGAACAAACTGAATTTGCTCCACTCTGAAAATCCCTCCTTTGTGGGCGTTTCACGCCTGCGCAGGCACCCGGCAAGATACGCAAGGCGCGGAAGATACTCGCACCGCAAGAACTCGTTGTCGCGTTCTATCGGCCACACGGCAATACGGCCCTCGTCAATGGGCAGAAAAAAGTTTTCGTACTCCGCATCGGTAAGCTGATACGAAACAATCCTGCACTGCTTTCTGGTTGCAAACATTTCCACTTGGCACTGCTGCCAGTATGCTTTTGACACCTTGAAATCGCCCTTGTGTGTCTTGACCTCCGTTATTGTCTCGCGATCCTCTCCATCCAGATTCACCCGAAGCCGAAGGGCGTAAAGCTTAATCTGCCGGTCCATCTTTTTGATTCCTATAGCAGAAAGAATTTTGTGCTCATATGCCGTCCCGGCTTGCATTGCGTCCGTTTTGATGTGGTTGGTTCGGATTCCCAGCTTTTCAAGCCACCAGAGCCTAAATGTAAGCGTGTCCCAGTTGCCCATGATGCGGGCCGTGTCGCTTGCGCCAAACCATCCGGCCCGGTTCTCGTCGCGTATCATACCTTGCGCAGCTTCGCTTCAAGGGCTGCCACGTTTTGAAAAGACTTCATGTAGGCTTCAAACTGCTTCTTGGTAATTCCCATTGCGGAAATGATTTCATCCTCGCTTCTGCCGCCCTTGATTTTCTGCGTCATAAGGCGATCAAAGCGCTCCTTGATTTTGTGAATATCATGGCCTTCCAGGTCGTCGCTGGCGTTCTGGTCTGGGTCGTCGCCGGTGACCATCTTGTACGCCTTCATCAAAGCGTACTTGTCGGCGTAGGTCATGGCTTTGCCGGGGGCCTTGTCGAGACTGTCCACACCGTCGCCGTAGGAAACAACAGATACCACCTGTTCAGGTGAATCAAGATTCACGAAAACGTATTTCACCTTGATTCGGATGAACTGCTTTGCCTTTTCTCCGCCGGCGCCGAGTTCCCCCTGGCTGACGATCTCATGGTCTGCGGGGTAGCTGAAAACACGGAACTTTGCCTCCGCTTCCTTCACCGGCTTGAGCACATCGGCCTCGACTGCGGCCTTATACTTGTTGTTTCCAAAGCCGACTTCCTGGCGCTTCTCGACGCTCTTGATTTCCGCCGAAATAGCGGCCATGCGCTCCCAAATGTTCATTTCCTTGCTGTATTCCATTCAGTCCTCCTTTAATGCGTAGAGCACCACGTTGCGCTCGGAAATGGGGTCCCATACGGTCCCGGCCTCTACCACATAGCCCTCGTGGACAAGCTCGGTAAGGCGAGGCCGGACGGCGTTAAGATCGCTGTACCCCAGCACCTGCATCACGCAGCGGGCGGTCATGGGGCCGGCCTGCAACGCCACAAGGATTTTGGCCTTGCGTGTGAACTTGTCTACCTTGGCATGGCTCTCTCGGCGGGTAATAGTTGAAAGCACTCCCATCATTCCGCCTCCACATGCAAACCGCCGTCTTCCAAAGGCTCGATGGTTAAAGTTACGCGTGCCAAAAACTTTTCGCCGGCTTCGCCTTCTCGCATCGAATTGGAAATGACCGTCTCAAGTCTTTGGCTGCCAAGGTAAGCTCCATAGTTGGTCACATCCACTTCCCCCACATAGGTGAGATTCAGTTTTTTCTTCATTTCTCGTCAACCTCCACAAACTCGCCGTTTTTGACGGTGTACCAAGTGTCTGCCTTGATTTTTTCGCCGTCAACGATTGCAGCCGCCACACGGATGTTTTTGCCGTAATAATCCAGTTCAGATGCCGCAATGACAGCCCCCATTCCGCCCTTTACTTTGCCTCCACTGCAACACGCCAACCCCTGTTCACCGGCGGCGGCACTGCCCTTGTAACCGGCGGC
>JABLTR010033123.1_pt1 | contig 37789 bp, 38 predicted proteins | sample 7160071 | NCBI WGS metagenome assembly JABLTR01 (sample SAMN14651230, study PRJNA627086) | human gut metagenome | isolation source: feces | host: Homo sapiens | reverse complement strand
TTTTTGCATAAAAATCAAGGCTCAGCTTTTCCTAAACCTCTGATTTACTATGTTGATTAATGTTATCCGTAATGTTACTATTATTATATATTATAACACAATAAACCACAAAGGTCAGGTGAAATATATGCTTTTACAGGATAAAAGAGAAGAACTTATAGCCTATGGAAAGAAAGCTGTCGAATACCGTCTCACCAAAGGCACCGGCGGAAACTTGAGCGTATGCGACAGGGACAGCGGACTTATGGCCATAACCCCCAGCGGCATCGACTATTTCGACATAACTCCCGATCAGATAGTATTGATAGACATAGAAAGCGGTAAGATCGTTGACGGCACCGCCCTTCCCTCCAGCGAAAGGGACATGCACCGTATTTTCTACAAATACAGGACCGATCTTAACGCCATCATCCATACCCACACCACATTTGCAGCCACCCTTGCCTGTCTCAGACAGCCGCTTCCCGCTGTACATTATCTTTCAGCCCTGGCAGGAGGAGATGTAAGGTGTGCCGAATATGCCACCTATGGCACCGTTGCCCTGGCTAAAAACGCCTTTAAAGCCATGGAGGACAGAAAGGCTGTACTTCTGGCCAACCACGGTCTGCTGGCCGGAGGCTCATCCCTGGCGGACGCCTTCAATGTCACTGAGGAAATAGAGTTCTGCTGCGAGCTCTACTACAGGACTAAATCCATAGGCGAGCCGGTGATTCTTCCCGCCGACGAGATGGAAAGAATGGTGGAAAGGTTCAAGGATTACGGCAAAAAGCCGGAAGAACATGATGAGATATAAAACAGAGATTTAACTTACTAATTTATAAAAATATCCGTGGATAGATTATCCACGGATATTTACTTATACGATCATGGCAGCACTATGCTTGGGTCCGATTTAACGAACACATCCCTTGCCCTGTGACATTGTATGAATTATGGTATACATCAAAAAAGCGCCGGCAGAACCGGCGCTTTGATTTTTATTTCACTATCCTGTTTTTAAGCACACCTATTTTTTCGATCTCGCACTCGACCACATCTCCATCTTTAAGGAAACAGGGAGGGTCCATTCCCATTCCAACGCCGGAAGGTGTTCCTGTGGCAATGATTGTGCCTGCTTTAAGGGTCATACCTGCGCTCAGTTCACTTATTATGTGGTCTATATCAGTTATGAGCAGGTCTGTGGTGCTGTTCTGTCTCAGTTCTCCATTGACCTTAGCTGTTATTTTAAGAGCAGGAGGATATGCTATCTCATCCGCTGTTACTATGCAGGGTCCCATGGGTGTAAAATCGTCTAAACTCTTTCCAAAGTACCACTGTTTATGGGATGTCTGTACATTTCTTGCACTGACATCGTTTATTACCGTATATCCGAAGATATAATCTTTTACTTCCTCAAGAGGTACGTTTTTAGCATCCTTTCCTATGATGACGCCAAGCTCAGCCTCATAGTCAAGGCTGTCAACTATATCAAAATGTCCGCATATATCGTCTCCGCTTCCGGGCGCACTACTTACCCTCTTGGAAAAATATATGGCCTTGGGCCTTTCCCCGCCAAAGGCTGCCTTGTCGAACTTTTCAGATTCTTTGGCATGCTCTGTATAGTTTATGCCAAGGCAGATGACATCCTGTTTAGGTTCAGGTATGGGAGCAAGGACTTTTACAAGGCTCATATCCACATCTCTTCCGTTTTCGATATACCCTTCTTTTACTCCGCCGTTATCTATGAGCTCATTCACCGATGATACTCCGCCAAGAAGACATACCTTTCCGCCTTCCTTTAATACACCGGCATATTCCTTTCCTTCATAAACACAGGTAACAATCTTCATTGCCGTTCCCCCTTATTGTTTTTTCTTTATAGTATCACATACTACAATATAGAACAACAATTATTTTCTAAGGGCTGCCCAGGGCATAAGCTCTGCCTTTATAAAATATCCTCTGTCATGATTACATACAGGGCACTGGGCGGGAGCTTCCGTTCCTGTATAAACATGTCCACAGTTGAGACATATGAAACCTGTGGATACATCCGATACAAAGAGTGTATTGTCCTTTATCATTTTAGCAAAACTTCCGAATCTGTCCCCATGGGTCTTTTCGATGGCTGCTATATTCGCAAATGTCTTGGCAATGGCTGTAAAACCTTCCCTTTCGGCTGTTAATGAGAAATTTTTATATACATCGCCGTATTCCTCATATTCATTTCTTTCGGCTGCCCTCAGCACTTCGCATATATCCTCATACTGGTCAACGGGGTATCCTCCGTCGATAAATATGGTCGAACCGGAACATTCCTTTAAATAATCATAAAAGATTTCAGCATGTTCCTTTTCCTGGTTGGCAGTGAATGTAAATACCGCCTCTATGACGTGGAGTTTTTCCTTTTTAGCCTTGGACGCAGCAAATGTATATCTGTTCCTTGCCTGGCTTTCTCCGGCAAAGGCCCTCATAAGGTTTTCCTCAGTCTGTGAGCCCTTGAGGCCCTGGATAAATTTCTTTTCTGTGGGTGAATATACTGTCATTTGAATATCTCCTTTCTGTTTTTATTATTATTTTTCAAGGAAAGGAGGATTATTCATATACAATAGATTTTGGCAAAAGCCTGCCTTATCAATATAGGATAAGGCAGGCTTTTTATGCCAGGCTTAAAGGTATAACACTCTTGTATGTAATATCATTTATATTTAGTTTTTCAACATATACATTGACACCAAAAGATTTTTTCATATTCATCTCATTTATCACATCCCCCGCCTGCCCATAAAAGCTGGTCCCGTCGCGGTTAAGCATGAGAGCTTTATCCGAAAGCTGAAGCGCATGGGAAGGATAATGGGTGTTAACTATGGCAGATATATTCCTCTCCTTTGAAAGTTTTCTGATCGTATCCAATATTATGAGCTGATTCTTAAAATCCAGATTGCTCTCCGGCTCATCCAAAACCAGCATTTGCGGTGATGCAGTAAGAGCTCTGGCTATGAGTACCATCTGCAGTTCTCCTCCGCTCATCCTTGTGCAAAGTTTATCCTTAAGATAGGATATACCAATATCATCCATGGCCTTTAAGGCCATATCCATATCCTCTTTGCCCGGCTGTTTAAATGTGCCTATATGGGCGCTCCTTCCAAGCACTACCATATCCAAAGCAGTATAAGCAAATGCCGATGTTTTCGCCTGCGGAACGTATGCTATCTTTTTCCATACCTCCTTATAAGGATATTCATTTAGCGGTTTGTCATCTATAAATGCACATCCGCTTTTCCATTTCAAAAACCCCATCATACATTTAAGAAGAGTTGTTTTTCCAACTCCATTGGACCCAAGGACGCTAAGCACTTCCCCGTTTCTCACATCAAAGCTTATATCATTTAATATGCAGTGCTTTTCATATCCAAAGGTACCATTCCTGACTTCAAATTTCATGACCAGGCACCTCCTGTTTTTCTCAGCAGCGCTATAAAAAACGGCGCTCCGATTATGGCTGTTAGTATAGATAATGGTATTTCGGCAGCCGTTGCACTTCTGGCAAATGTATCTATAACAAGCATAAAAACAGCTCCAAGGCTTATACTGACCGGTACCACCGTCTTATTGCTGCTTCCCATCAGCATCCTGGCTACATGTGGTATAAGAAGACCTACCCATCCCACCTGTCCGCACATGGAAACGCAGGATGAAGTTATAAGAGAAGCCGAAAGTATGACCAAAAACCTCATGGCCTTTATGTTCATACCCATCGATCTGGCTTCATCTTCGTTTAAAGAAAGTATGTTCAGCCTCCATCTCAGTACAAATATCATCAAAGTTCCAGCAACGATGAACGGACTTCCCAGCATCAGCGTCTTATAGGTGGACGATGACATACTTCCCATAAGCCAGTAAGTTATTGACGGCAGTTTATCCAGAGGATCCGCCACATACTTCACAAGGGACACAAAGGCCTGAAACATGGCTGATACAACCATTCCTCCAAGAACGATCATAACTATGGAGCTTCTTCCCTTTATGCGGCTTATATTATATGTTATCAGGCAGGCAGCCAAGCCGAATATCAACGCCGATATTTGCACAAAGATAAGATTTGAATCGAACATCATAGCAATGACCGCTCCAAACGATGCACCACTGGCAACTCCAAGGGTATCCGGTGTGGCCAGCGGATTTGTAAACAATCCCTGAAAGGCGGCTCCGGAGCAGGCAAGTCCTGCTCCTACCAGAGCCGCAAGTATTATCCTTGGAAGTCTGACATTGAATATGACTGAATATGCCATATCCTGCTGGTCAGGCGGTTTAACGCCTTCAAGGAGTATACTTACCGTTTGTGAGATCGAAACTGAATATCTGCCTATACCAATGCATATAAGCGCAGTCACCAATGGCAGCAAAATAAGTACAGCTGCTATGACACCGTTTATTTTTCTAGTATCAGACATATCAGTTTCCTGCCGCCTCCCTTGCAGGGTTATATATTACCTGAAGATCGCTTTCACTAAGCTCTACATTGTAATATTTCACATAATATTCCTTTATTTCCTTATCGATATCAATATACTCAAAAAGTTCCGGCTGTATCTTTTTCGCTATCCACATAAGCGCAAGGGGCGTATCAGATGAAGGAGGGAACCATCTGTACATTCCAAGGGGGAATTTATATACCTGGCCATTTTTAACAGCGCTGACCTGGCTCCAGTCATCGCCTTTAATAGCATTGTTATAAAGATCCTCGGGAAGCACTGAGCTGAAATTGGTAATAAATATTATATCCGGATCCCAGGCATATATCTGCTCCATATTTATCTCCGGCTGCCCGCTGAGCTCCGATGCTACGTTTATTCCGCCAGCAGTCTCTATCCAATACTGACCAAAGAAATTTGATCCCGATGTGGTTATGGTGCCATCGCCATAGTTGAATAAAATAAGTACTTTAGGTTTTTCCTCGTCCTTAAGCACAGATGTTTTTTCAAGCACTTCCGCCTCGACGCTCCTGCCGTATGCGATTATATCCTGTGCCTTTTCTGATTCTCCAAATATCTGTCCAAGCAGATCGATCCAGTTAGCAAATGTTTCTACGGAATTATAGTCAGACATGGTTGTTGAAAAGCCTATGGCCTTTATACCAGCATTATCATACATTTCTCTCTCGCCGGTATTAGCAGCTGAATAAAAAACCACATCCGGTTCAAGATTCATGAGCTGCTCTATATTTATTTCGCCATTTTCCACAAAAGAAGTATCCAGATCCGCAATTTCGGGATACACCGTCGTAAGATATGAATTTTGTGCTGCTGCCATGGAGCTTGGATGTATTCCGATCAATCCTTCTGATGAGCCTCTGAAAAAACAATATACAGACGGAAGCGGAAGTATAGATGATATAACGATCCTATCCAGTTTTTCAGGTATTTCAACCTCAGTTCCGGTATGGTCGACGATCGTCCTTGTACCGCTTTGTTCAGAGCCGGTTGTATTTGCCGTTTCTTCATTAGCATTATCGGAAGCACTGTTTCCGCATCCGGCAGCACCAATGGTCATCACGATCCCAAGGGCAACGGCCGCAAACTTTTTTAACTTCATATGGTATCCTCCTTTATCATATTCCGTCCGCAGCTTCTCTTGCGGGACTAAGTATCTGTTCTATATCTTCATTTGTAAGTTCAAAATCATAAAATCTGCTGTAAAAATCCTTTATGGTCTCATTAAAATCAATATCGCTAAACAGTTCCGGATGATTCTGCATTGCCATCCAAAGGAGCATTATCGGCGAATCTGAGCAGGTCACATACCAGCGGTACATACCAAGGGGTATCTTATTAACATCCTTATTTTTGACCGCCTGGATATTGCTCCAGTCAGCAGAGCAGAGAGTATTATTATAGATATCCTCCGGAAGAGCATCATTAAAATTAGTTATAAAGATCTTATCCGGATTCCATTCATACACCTGTTCTATACTGGTCTCTTTGGTGCCTTCTATCTCAGCGGCGGCATTGATACCTCCGGAAGCAGTTATCCAGTAATCTGCCCATGTTCCTGTTCCAGGTACGCTTACGGTATTATTACTATATTTATGTATTATCATGGATGACGGCTTGTCCTCTTCTTTTACATCCTTTAGCCTTTCAGCCACCATCTTCTGCATTTCTTCACCATATTGGATATATTCATCACTGCTTATATCCTCTCCCATGACTTCCTCAAGGAGTTCGATCCAGCTGTTTATTGTCTCCACAGCGTTATAATCCTTAATGCTCAAACTGAATCCTACTGCAGGTATGCCCGCCTTTGTCGCAACTTCATAATCTTCCGGGACTCCCGAAGAATATAGCACGACATCCGGATCAAGTTTTATCAATTCTTCCGCGTTCATGGTTCCATTCTGGCTGAAACCGCTTTCTATTTCTGAAATTTCAGGGGCTATTTTGATAAGCATGGAGTTTTCTGCGGCGCTGATTATGGCAGGATCCAGTCCGACCAGTTTGTCCGTGCCCATGGACAGCACATAAACGGAAGCCAGAGGCCATACAGAGGCTATAACTACCCTTTCTATTTTTTCCGGCAGCACTACCTCATTTCCGACCTGGTCAATGATAGTCCTTGTACCACTGCTTTGGTCATCCTCATTATTTTCCATTTCAGATTCGCTTAAATTTTCTGTATCAGATGATACTGAAGAGCAGCCAACGGCTCCAACAGCTATCACCGCTCCCATAATAAGAGCAGCTATTTTTTTAAGTTTCATACATTACCTCCTTTATCTTACTGTATCAAGCCATTTTACAGAGTCATCTCCCAAAAACGGCTTATATTCATCCCAGTGCACTTTACTTGAGACTGCCACATGGGGGAAGTCAATAAACTTAACCTCATCATTATTTTCTTTACGCAAAAGCCCCCTGACCATAGGGTCAGCCAATATGGTCCTATATTTGCCGCTGTTCAATATGTTCCTGAGCTGAAGCTCGTTCTTTATTTTAATATCATTATTTTTCAGGTATTCATCACAGCAGTCAAAGAGAACGGCCACATCAGCATACACTCCGTTTTTCCGATATATATATTCCCTTATGGAATCTGAAATTATCTGTTCTCCAACTATGAGGATATCTGACGGCTGACCATAATCATATGCCTCTATCTTCCCCTTAATGGCATTTTCGGCCTTTTCCAAGGCTATGCTTCCGTCTCCAAGAGGCGTCACGGCTATATATGGTATGCCATATTTTTTGAACATGTATTTTCCTATCTGTACACCGGCCTGGGAAACCGCTATATTCAGCTCAGCGTTTACCGAGTTTTTCATATCTTCAATGGTCATTCCCATATTAAAGCAGGCATTCACATGAAATGATGCTCCTTCAAAGAGCTCTGTGAACTTTCTTTCCCATCCTCCTATATAAAAATCAAGGGGCGTCATCCCGAGGATATTAACGGAATCCTTATTTTTTACATGGGATTTTTTCAGACCAAATTTTTTCATTATACTGACAGTGGCATCACATATACCGCTGCCATAATAGGCCAGTCCCTTCGTTTCCAAACCTATGGATGGTATACCGCTCAAAGCCTCAATCTCACTGGCCATTCCCTTAAGGTCGGTTCCTATGACCGTGGGGACCGGGCTTCCAAGGAGCGCTATGAACTCTGGTTTTATGCTCTTTGCAGCCTCTACTGTCTCATTTATGAACTTTTCATCATTTCCAAGGACTGCATCCATATGTCTGAGCCCTGAGCAGTACACAGCGGAGGATGAGCCGAACCATCTGGGTTCGTCAAACCCCGTATAGTTTCCCGTGCAGCCGGATGCGTCATGGATGACCGTCATCCCTCCCAGTTCAAACAGCGCCGAAGCGGCTCCCGAGTAGTCAGGTGCAAAAGGCGGGAGTGTTATGCAAAGTTTACTCATATTATCAAACCTGCCTCCTTTATCATCTCTTTTATATCACCGTTATTTTCATAGGCGTCTGTCATCCTTTCCATCAGAGCGATCAGTCCATAAAAACCAAATAGATATTCATCATCCATTATATCTACGACCTTATCTGATCCAGTGGCATATCCGCAGTCAAAGCCTATGCACAGATACTGTCTGTCTCTGTTTTCAAACTTCACAAGATCCGGATGAACAGCATTTACTATCCTTACCTGTTTTTGCGTATTTCGTATGAACTCATAGGCTTCATTTTCGATAGTTTTCGGTTCGTCTGTCATTATAAATCCCACATTAAACCCATATTCTATGAGGGCCTTAGCCAGAGTAAAGGGCTTTTTTACAGCTTGATAGTCAATGGCAATGGGATAGTCCTGAATTATGCCAAGGGCCTTGTTTACACTTTCCTTGGCCATTTGCTCATATTCATCTGTTTTGGCCTCTATCCCAAGGATATCCTGGAGGGTGGCATAAAACCTTTTTATTTCATCTATATCGTAGGTGTTGTAAGCCCTCAACGCTTCTATACCCAGCTTTTTTTCCATCTCTCTGGAAGCATATTCAGCCACCGGTGAAAGGACTATGTTCAGCCTGCTTTTTGACATGGAAAGGAAATCATCAAATTTGTCTGAATCTGTTATATGCCTTACACCATATCCATTTTCCGCCATTATTTTATAAAATTCGCACCTCCTGTCTACGGGAGAATTATTTCCGATCAGATTTACAGCCATATTCCTTTCGTCACTTTTTTCCAAAAGGCTGTATATATTATTCTGAAGGGTCACACCCGGCGGAAACTTTGTATCAAGACTTATGGGATTCATATGACAGGACCTGAATATCACGTCGGGATATTTTTCTGACAATATCCTGTTTAGTTCTGCATGGTCTGTCCCCAGAAGATCATCCAGGCATGATACAAACAGAAGAAGCACCCTAGGTCTTTTGTCCATAAACTCAAAAAGTTCATCCACTGCCTCAGGTATCAGATCTTCATACCCTCCTGAAACTATATCGCTTTCATCTATGTAAACATATGAAACTTTTTCCTTTATCCCATTGACAGCTCCTCCCAGAGCTCCATGTCTTCCACAGGCAAAGGGAGATATAAACAGCTGATGACTTTCCGGCACGAGGGCTGCTATCCTTATGACGCCCCATCCGCCATGGGCCGGTGATACATAATGCAGTGTATTTTTAAATTCACAGCAGTTCATCTTGCCTTACCTCCTCACATCTCTACCATTTTCCTGGCCAAGTCGGTATATATATGGGAAAGTTCACTGTCAGGGAAGGCTTCTATGACCGTTTTGCCCATATTTTCAGCCTGCTGTACCAGCTTCTCCCTCGGTATAACTTCCACTATTTCCCCTCCTATTTCCTTGAGGGCTTCATTAACTATGGATACCTCATTTTCCACGTTCCTTGAATTAAGTATCACTCCCTTATACTTGGCGTATCCTCTGATACCAAAATTTCTAATGGCCGCAGCTATGTTGGAAGCTGCATAAAGAGCCATCATTTCTCCAGAAGTAACTATGAATACCTCATCGGCATATCCCTGTCTGATCGGCATGGCAAATCCACCGCACACAACGTCGCCAAGTACATCATAAAGCACTACATCAGGTTTATATGTTTCATAGGCTGAGAGTTCTTCAAGTTTTTCAAAGGCGGTTATTATGCCCCTTCCGGCACACCCTATTCCTGGAGTCGGTCCTCCAGCCTCCACGCAAAGCACTCCTCCAAATCCCTCATATACTATGTCATCCAGTTCCACATCCCCTCCTTCGCGAAGTTTGTCCAGAACTGTGGGTATTTTTTTACCCTCCATCAAATTTTTTACAGAATCGGCTTTTGGATCGCACCCTATCTGCATCACTTTATACCCTGATACAGCCAAAGCAGCTGCTATATTTGATGTTGTAGTTGATTTTCCAATGCCGCCCTTTCCATAAACCGCTATTTTCTTCATTACACCCTCCTTAAGTTAGTTATACCTAACTTATATGCTTTTATATAACCTTATGTTAGCTATTACTAACATAAGGCCTAAATTTAAACACATCAAATCGCTGATATTTAATGTGTCTTGATATAATATATTATGCTTTTTTACTTTTGTCAAGAAAAAAATTAGGCATTACTAACTAATATATCTCATATTTATTAAAATATAAAAAGCCCCGAAACATAAGTTTCGGGGCCATACAAGCTCTAAATTAGTCCTGTGTATAGGGCATAAGTGCAACGTGTCTTGCTCTCTTGATAGCTGTTGTTAAAGCTCTCTGATGCTTTGCACAGTTGCCTGTGATTCTTCTGGGGAGGATCTTACCTCTCTCAGAAACGTATCTTCTTAATTTGCTTATATCTTTGTAATCGATAACTGTTACTTTATCCGCACAAGAAGCGCAAACGCGTTTTTTTCTGCGGCCGCGTTTTTTCTGAATCATTTCGCAAACCTCCTTTTAAAAATTCAATAATTAAAAGGGTAAATCATCGTCTTCTATACTTTCATCGATGGGGTAAAAACCATCTCCCATATCGTCTGTCTTTTTAGGCGCGGGAGCTGATGCCTGGGCATTGGCTGAAGAAGAAGCCTTGCTTTCTGCAAAGTACTGTTCCTCAACGACTACCTCAGTCGTTGTACGTTTTTTACCTTCATTGTCCTCCCAATTACGGACCTGAAGTCTTCCGACTACGCTTACCATCTGACCTTTTCTGAAATACTTTTCAGCAAACTCTCCCTGCTTGCCGAATACGACACAGGGAATAAAATCCGCCTCAGGCTCACCCTGACGTTTGAAACGCTTATTGACAGCCAGTGTATATCTGGCGATCGCTAAGGGTTCAGCACCCTGGGAATATCTTACCTCGGGGTCTCTGGTGAGGCGTCCCATTAATATAACCTTATTCATAATCGCACCGTCCTCTCACTGATGACAGGGGGTAATTAAGCATCCTTACGGATGATGAGATAACGTAAAACGTTCTCCATGATACGAACACGGCTTTCGATTTCAACGGGAGCTGTGGGAGCAGCGTCAAATGTGATGAAGCTGTAGAATCCCTCGTTCACTTTTTTGATTTCATAAGCGAGTCTTCTCTTACCCCAATCGTCAACTTTCTCGATTGTTCCGCCAAATCTTGCGATGAGTTCCTGAACCTTGTTGAAAGCCTCTGTTCTTGCTTCTTCATCAAGCTCAGGATTTAAAACTAATGCTAACTCGTATTTGTTCATTCCTGATACACCTCCTTCTGGACATAAGGCCCTGCATTTCGCAGAGCAAGGATAAATTTACACTTACGTCATAGTATTGTACCACAAACATTTACCTGACGCAAGGATTTTTTATTTTACGTTATTAAATTTTTGAGCCCTGTCCTAAGATCAAACTCTCACATAGGTACAAAATCTGTATTTTATACCCTTTTCCTCCATTATACCGCTTTCCTCAGCCAGTTTCCATCCTTCTGCCTTATCGAGATTTTCGATGAACGTATCGGCCTCAAAGCTTTCATAAAACCTTGTGATATAGGCTGTATCACAGTATTTGAGAAGCTCGGCATAAACCGACGCTCCTCCTATGACATAGAGGGAATCACTGTCATATTTTTTTACATACTCTAACAGCTCATCCACAGAATGTACCACACTGGCTCCCTCGGCGCTAAAATCCTTATTTGATGTTATTATTATGTTTTCCCTGTCCTTGAGGGGCTTTTTGCCGGGGAATGTTTCCAGGGTCTTTCTTCCGAGGATGACCACGTTCCCAACGGTCTTGCTTTTAAAAAACTTCATGTCTCCTGACACATGGGCCAGAAGCTGTCCTTTGTTTCCTATGGCCCAGTTGTTATCGGCCGAAGCTATCATCTTCATATTTTTACCCCTTTGTTATATAATCTTCAGGTCTTTCAGCCACAGCCCCAAAGGAATAAAGTATGGCATTTACTATTCTTTCCGATGCGTTTCCGTCTCCAAAAGGATTTTTTGCCACTGCCATTTTTTCATATTCCGCAGGATCGGTGAGCAGCTGTTTTGCCATGGAATAAACGGTCTCAAGGTCTGTGCCAGCCAGCTTCAATGTTCCGGCAGCAACTCCCTCGGGCCTCTCGGTAACATTCCTGAGCACCAGCACCGGCTTGCCCATGGAAGGCACTTCCTCCTGAAGTCCACCGGAATCGGTCATTACCATAAACGAACGGTTCATAAGATTGTGCATATCCCTGAGATCCAGAGGATCCAGAAGATGTATCCTGCCATGTCCTCCAAGGATAGTATGGACAGGTCCAGATACAGCAGGATTTTTATGCACAGCATAAACTATCTCCACATTGTCATAATCATCGGCTATTCTTCTTAACGCCTTGCATATATTTACAAGGGGCTCTCCGAGATTCTCACGCCTGTGGGCAGTTACGGTTATGACCCTCTTATGCTTATAATCTATTTTGTTAAGTTCATCAACAGTAAATACATAATTATCGTCAAGGGTCGTCTTAAGGGCATCTATGGCGGTATTTCCTGTTATGAAAATACCATCGGCAGAAATATTCTCCTTAAGAAGATTTGACTTTGCCGTTTCCGTGGGCGAAAAATGCAGGTCAGCCATGGCTCCCGTGAGCCTTCTATTCATTTCCTCGGGGAAAGGCTGGTATTTATCATAGGTCCTGAGGCCTGCTTCCACATGTCCTATTTTCGTCTGGTTATAAAATGCTGCCAGGGATGCAGCAAAGGTGGTGGATGTATCACCATGGACAAGAACGATGTCAGGCTTTACCTTCCTTATGACATCACCTATGCCCGTAAGCGCCCTGACCGTTATGTCCTCCAGGGTCTGGCCGGCCTTCATTATATTAAGGTCATAGTCAGGCACTATATTAAAGTCCCTGAGCACCTGGTCCAGCATCTCCCTGTGCTGTGCGGTCACACACACTATGCTTTCTGTTTTTTCTTCCTTTTCCAGTGCTTTTACAAGCGGAGCCATTTTTATCGCTTCCGGTCTGGTGCCGAAAACGCTCATAACTTTTATTTTTTCCATATATATACTCTCCGTTAAAAATAATTGCCATTACAGCCATTACAGAAAATTTCAAAATCAACTACATCTTAACATAAAAATAAGGGGATGTGAATATGTTTCCCCCTTTTGTACATTTCTTTATGAATACCCTTACTATTACCGGTAGTTTTCCCTTATGAGGTACAAAGCCCTTTCATGATCTTCCCTTTTGACATAAATATAATGCTGGGTCTCATACTGTGTCTGTTCCCCAAAGGCTCTCCAAGTGCCGCTCCTTCTGCTGCCGGAGCCATAGTATTTTGAGTTTGTATAGTATTTTACTCCGTTTTCATGGAGTATATAAAGGATCTTTGACATACTTTCGGGATCAAATGTAGTAAATATTTCTTTTCTTCCTATCAAAAACCAAAACAGTCTCCACATTTTTCATCAGCTCCACGGTGATACTGCCTTCAGGGATCATTATTTTCCTATTTCCTTGTGTATCATAATATATCAAGGCCATCCATGGCTATCCCCTGGCTATTCCTGCCACAGACAGCCATACCAAATCTGGCCTTTTATTCAATATACCTTAAATTTCCAGATATATCAATATACTAATTAAAAAGGCCGCTTAAAAGCGGCCTTAAAAAATCACATCTTAGCGATCGTTTCCATTATGTAGTCTGTGACCTCAGCTCCTGTAGCTCCTGTGTCACGTCCTGTTGTGTATATCTTTCTTTCTGTCTGTGTGCATATATCAAGGGCTTTTTCAAGTTTGTCAGCCTTATCAGCATATCCGATATGTCTCAGAAGAAGGGCTGAAGCCTTCATCATTGAGCAGGGGTCAGCATATTTATCTCTTCCCTCTGCCACCATTCTGGGAGCTGAACCATGGATGGCCTCAAACATTGCATATCTCTTTCCGATGTTTGAGCTTCCGGCTGTACCTACACCGCCCTGGAACTCAGCGGCCTCATCGGTGATTATGTCTCCGTAAAGGTTGGGGAGAACTACTACCTGGAAGTCTCTGCGTCTCTTTTCGTCCACAAGTTTAGCTGTCATAATGTCGATATACCAGTCATCGGCTGTTATATCAGGATATTCTTTAGCGATGCTGTAGAATATATCAAGGAATTTTCCATCTGTAGCCTTGATGATGTTTGCCTTTGTTACGGCTGTTACCCTTGTCTTTCCGTTTTTAGCAGCAAAGTCGAAGGCTGCTCTTATGACTCTTTCTGTTCCCTGGGAAGTTGTTACAGTAAAGTCAACAGAAAGATCTTCATCAACAACAGCGCCCTTGCTTCCTACGGCATAGGCACCCTCTGTATTCTCTCTGTAGAATACCCAGTCGATTCCCTGCTCGGGAACTCTTACGGGACGTACGTTGGCAAAAAGGTCAAGTTCCTTTCTCATGGCAACATTGGCACTTTCGATATTGGGCCAGGGATCGCCTTTTCTGGGTGTAGTTGTGGGTCCCTTTAATATAACATGGCATTTTTTAAGTTCTGCCATAACGTCATCAGGTATAGCCTGCATACACTCTACTCTGTGCTCAATAGTAAGGCCGGGGATATCCCTTATTTCTACCTTTCCTGCAGCTATCTCATCCTTAAGAAGGAACTCAAGCACTCTCTGAGCCTGTGCAGTGATGGCAGGGCCGATTCCGTCTCCGCCTGTAACTCCGATGATAACTTTGTCCAGCTTTGAGTAGTCAACAAAGTCTGCTTCATTTTTCATTCTTTCGACCCTTGCGAGCTGCTCTTCAAGAAGAGCGCCGAACTTTTCTTTTGCTGCTTCAATTTTCTCTCTGTTTGTCATACGCCTATCTCCTTAAATATTTTTCCTGATTTAATCTTACCGCGGTCTCCTTTACTACTGTTTCAAGTTCTCCGTCGGTTATCATCGTGACACGTCCTTCATTATACTGTTCATCTACCCAGTCCTTAACTATTTCAACAAGCTTATCCTTCTTATCTACTACGTCATCACCTTTAAAATTATAAAACGAATTTATCCAGTGGGCAATACCTGATGTGCCTGATGTATTGGAAATAGCTATCTTTACCGGGCGGTCAAGGAATTTCTTGGTGTCGAAAATATTGTATATTTCTTCATTTTTAAGTATTCCATCGGCATGTATACCGGCTCTCGTTACATTGAAGTTCTTTCCTACGAATGGTGTCATGGGAGGTATTTCATATCCGATAACATCCTCATAGTATCTTGCTATCTCTGTTATTACCTTTGTATCGGCTCCATTAAGGCTTCCCGTAAGCTGGGCATACTCAAATATCATGGCCTCAAGGGGAGTATTTCCTGTTCTTTCGCCTATGCCAAGAAGTGAACAGTTTACTCCGCTGGCGCCGTAAAGCCAAGCATATGAAGCATTGTTTACTGCCCTGTAGAAGTCATTATGTCCATGCCATTCGATGAGTTCATGGGGAACTCCGGCATGGTTATGCAGACCATATATTATACCGGGAACACTTCTGGGAAGTACTGCTCCGGGATATGTTATTCCGTATCCAAGGGTATCGCATGCTCTTATTTTTACGGGAACTCCCGTATCCTCCATAAGGTCCATAAGAGCTGAGGCAAAGGGTATTACAAAACCATAAAAATCTGCCCTTGTTATATCCTCAAAGTGGCATCTGGGCCTTACGCCAGTCTCGATACATTCCCTTACCACAGCAAGATAATGGTCGATGGCCTGTCGTCTTGTCATATGCATTTTCTTAAATATGTGGTAGTCAGAACAGCTGACAAGTATTCCTGTCTCCTTAAGTCCGATGTCCTTGACCAGTTCAAAGTCCTTCTTTGATGCCCTTATCCAGCTGGTTATCTCAGGGAATTTATAGCCCTTTTCAAGGCATTTATAAACGGCTTCCCTGTCCTTTTTAGTATAAAGGAAGAACTCACTCATCCTTATTACTCCATTGGGGCCTGAAAGCCTGTGGAGCATATCAAAAAGAGTAGTCATCTGTTCAACTGTATATGGCTCTCTGGACTGCTGTCCGTCTCTGAATGTGGTATCGGTAATCCATATTTCATCGGGCACATCAAGGGGCACCAGACGTCTGTTAAATGCTACCTTAGGTATATCATCATAACTGAAAAAATCTCTGTAAAGATTGGGGTCACTTACTTCCTCAAGAGGGTATTCCTGGGCTATACTCTCAAGGAGGTTTGTTTTTTTGTTAAACTCAAGCATGTTATCCTCCCTGCCGCGTTAATATTGTATCACGCATAAAATTATTTTTATATTTTAAATCGATAAAGTGAAAATTAATGTAATTTTATATCAATGATAGTTCAAAGTCAATCGCAACACATAAAACAGGATAAATATTGTGTTCCAGCACAAAGACATTGACACCTGCCGCCATATCTCCATATGCACTGACATAAAAACCACGTCCGGCACATATTAATTTAATGATAATATCGAGGAGGAAAATAATGACAAGACGTATGAACAAACCGCTTCCTCATCCCTATGATAGTCTTTTTGAAAACGGAGAGAGCTCTTTTGAAAAAAATGATACTTCACACACTAAAAATATTTCTGCCGCTTCAGATGAGGCCGCAGAGGCATATGATGATAAAACAGCATCAAAAACGGTCCAATGTGGTCCTCCGCCTGTATGTTTTGCTGCTGCTATACTTATTATATTTGAGATATGCAAAAAAATGGATACATGCGATTGATGCTGTATATTCGGTCAATCTAAAAAACACGAAAAATCCACAAAATATAAGGCGTTCGTCCAATGATGGCAGAGGCCCTACCTAGCCTGACAAGGGCGGAAAATCTAATTTTCCGTCCTTTTTTACGCCTCTTTGTATTTTGTCCAGTCTTTCGAGTGACAGGGCCTTAAGTATGGTATAAAATAAAAATACAGCTCCAAACAGATATGACACATAAGGAGGGTCTCCTATGATAAAGAAGCTGATATATATTTGTATCTGCCTGATGATCCTGTGCTCCTGCTCCTCAAGCACTTCTGACAGTAATAAAGATGTGGATGTAATGGATAAAATAAGCTCATCTCCCGCGGTAAAGCTGGAATACAGTGGTGATGATGAAGCCATTTTCATAGACAACAGCCTCACGCAGATACATCAACTCTCATCCTTGAATATCGAGCCAGCCGAGGGCAGCTTTGAAGATGACTGGATATACCGTTTTACCTATGACCCGGAGGAAAAGGTCATAGACGGCCAGGAGACCGTGGCGGTTTTTGGAGAAAATTCCATGGCCATAGATGACAAGATATATGTGCCCTCTGATGGTGTTGAATATGAAAGCATACTTGAATGGGCTGCCATGACCTATGATTACTACAGCGGTCAATGACTATGAGCCTGTGTCAAGTTCAATACTATCCTAAACTGTCTATATCCGGCGGAAATCCAGTTAAATATGGCAAAACAAAAAGAGCGGAATAATAAATTCTGCTCTTTTTTATGCCTGTTATTTTATATGCTGGCATTATCCCCGCCATATATCTTTTTCCGGCTCCAGACATCACCTTAATTTGGATACCAGTCTCCCCGCTTCCATGACCTTGAGCACCACATCCAGTTTCCTGCCGTTTTCACCTGAGAGCTGGCCTCTGACAGCCCTGAGCATAGCTTCCTGCTGTCCTTCGTCTGACTGCTCCCTTATGCTCTGGCATTGAAGGCTGAGGGCATTGGAGTCAAAGTTCTCATTCATTTCCATAAGCTTCACAGCTAAAAAAAGTGTCTTCTGGTATTCCCTGTCCAAAAACGGTATGGCTGCCTTGACGACCCTGAGGCTTTCACTGCCTTTGTCGTTTTCGGTCATATCGCTGTTGTTTTCAAAGGCTGTGATTTCTCCCTGGCGCTGGTTTCCTCCAAGCATACCCATGCTTTTTGCCGCAGCTATGGCATTTATTATCCTATCCCCATCGGGCTGCTGTGAGCCGTTTGACATAAGTCTTGATAATGACTGTATTTTTTCGATATTTCTGAGCATATCTCCCGGGTTATTTTCTCCCATAAAATCACTCCCGCCGCTTTTTAATATTTTTATGTCCTTAAAACGCTTTTATTACCTGAAATATTAGATATAAAAAGTATAAAAAAAGGGAACGGATGCCGTTCCCTTAAAACCTACGGTTTTATTTTGCCTCACACATATTGAAGCTGGATGAGCCGCAACCGCATAAGAGGTAAATAAGTATAATGATCCAGAGAGAATCACTGCAGCCGCAGTTATTTCCGTTTGATGAACCATTTCCGCATCCACACATGAGAAGCAGAATAATGATCCACCAAGATTCATTTCCTCCAAAACAACCGCAAGTACCCATTAACAACACTCCTTATAATTTTACATATCTAATCTTATGCGCCTGCCTGGGCAAATAAAACTGATTTTTATATTTTTTTAGTGTACAAGCTGTTTTTTTGTCGCACCCCTGGGCCCTGATTCATACTCTGTATTGATAAAGGGCGGAAGGAGCATTTCATATATGGATAAAGCGAGATGGGCCGTCAACTGCGACTATGCCTTTGACCTTGGGCTCACGGGCAGAGGTGTTGGTATAGCCGTACTTGATACTGGTCTTTCTCCTTCGGAGGATTTTCTGCTGCCTGTAAGCAGGATAGCCGCCTTCAGGGATTTTATAAACGAAGAGAAAAAATGTTACGACGATAACGGGCACGGCACCCATGTGAGCGGTATAGCCTGCTCGAATGGATGGATGTCCCAGGGGAAATACTGCGGCATAGCGCCTGGAGCCCATATAATAGCCGTTAAAATACTTGATAATACCGGCAGGGGGTCCGCAGCCACGGCCCTAAAGGCTGTAAAGTGGATAACCGAGAACCGTGAAAAATACAATATAAAGATAGCCAATATGTCCGTGGGGACCAGTGACAGAAGGATAAATTCAGCACTGTTAAAGGCCATGTACAAAGCCTGGGACAGCGGCATATGTATAATAGCCGCCGATGGGAACGCCGGAAGCGGCAATACATCCATTGCCTCGGCCTCAAAAAGCCGCAGGATAATCACCGTGGGAAGTTTTGAAAACCCTTCCCAGAGCTGTGATGTCACAGCCCCTTCGGTGGATATAACCTCCTGTCTTTCTCAGGATTATTCCTTTGAGTTCCACGGCAGGAGCAGGAAAAAAATAGTTGACGGGAGGTACATCAAAATGAGCGGCACTTCCATGGCTACGCCCATGGTATCTGGAGCCGCCGCCATACTTGCCCAAAAATATCCCGACATCACCCCCGATGAGATAAAAACTGCCCTAATACGATGTTCCGGACAAAACGGGCTCATAGATATAGCACGGCTTGTTTAAGGCTGGTATTTCCATAAAAAATAAATGCGCGGAAAAATTCCGCGCACCTACATATTTTTGTTCACTTAATTTTTATCTCGAAATAAATTTTATCTGTAAAGCTCCATTATTCCGCTCCATACATCCAGGTCTCCGCCTTCTTCAGGAATAAGTCCAAGACGCCAGATGGATATTCCATCTATTCCGAACATCTCCGCAAGTTTGATCTTGTCTTCGATGCTCCTCTCATCCTCATACCATATTACCTGTTTTTCATTTCCGTCATCATATACTATATAAGGATTTTTGTATTTGTCGGAATATTTTACCTCAGCGCCGTTTGCTATCATATCGGCTATTTCCTCATAGGTATATGTTTTTCCAGTGCTGTTTGTAATTTCTCCGTCCACAACGGTCCAGCCCACATTGGACATGCTCATTCCAAGAACGATCTTGCTCTTGTCGCTGACGCCTGTATCAGGGTCTGTTATGGTCTTTAAAGCGTAGTAAACTTCATCAAAGGGAGTTACGGGAGTAGTTGTGAATCCGCTTTCCATAACGTCTGATGTTATGGTCTTTGCATAATAGTCATAGGCCATTACGATGACCTTGTCGCATATATCACCTATGGCCCTGAAGTCATATCCATCAAAATATGCTCCGCTCATCATGGCCGGCTGTACAGCCACATAAAGGCTCTTTCCTATGCTTTCAAGCTGAGTATCCAGCTCCCTTAAAAATGCTGTAAAGTTGTCCCTCATGGCGCTTCCTCTGAGGTTCTCAAAGTCTATGGTAACTCCACTGTAGGGATTGTATCCAAGCTGTCTGTAGTCCACCGTAAGTTCTTCTATTATGGCATTTACGGCTGCTGTCCTGTTTTCAGCACTTCCAAGGATCATCTCGGCATCGTCTGATTCAGAAGCTGACATATAAACATTCAGATTGGTCTTTACATTGTTAGCCTTAAGATATTCCACGATGTCAGTATATCCTTCAGGTACGTTCCATTCGTTGTCATTCTGGGCCGTAGTGTTTACTATGACGCCTTCATCATCTGAATATTCCATTCTGCTCCATCCAAAGGATACTGCATCCATCTGTGCGGCCATATCCTTCTGGCTGTAGGATGAGAAAGCGTAAAATCCATGGACAAAGTCAACATATGAATTATATTTGTCATAGCAGCGTATCATCATTGCCGCAGCGTCTTCCCTGAGGGCTGTGCCGTTGGGGTCAAATATGGAGCCGCCCCTTCCGCTTATTATGCCAAAATCATAGGCAAGACTTATGTATCCCTTATTTTCTGTAACATCACTGAATGGAACAGATGTATTATTCAGTTCTTCAGCCAGCTCGCCGTATCCCAGAGCCTTGACGAGCATGACCGCCATTTCTTCCCTGGTTATATTGTCATTGGGTCTGAAATAAGCCCCTGTGGTATCCAGAGCTCCCATGGCTGAGGCTGTCATAACGTCATTGTAATACCACTGGGAAGGGTCCACATCGGTGAAGGCCGTTCCAGAAGCCTGGCTCCAGCCAAACATCCTCACGAGCATGGAAACGAACTGTGCCCTTGTAACATTCTGTCCAAGTCCAAAGGTCCCGTCTCCCATACCGCTCATAAATCCGATTTCTCCTGCCCTCTGTATCTCAGCATATGCCCAGTGGCCAGATGGCACATCGCTGTACTGTACGGCAAAGGCCGGTACGCTCACGGAGGCCGTCATTACCGCCGCAAGAAAAACCGCTATCTTTTTTCTTATCATTTTGCTCCACTCCCGTCTATAGTATATTTTCCATCGTAAAACTTAAAAGTTATTGTATTTTCTCCTGAGATCAAATATATATCATTAGTTTCCTCATCCATATAGGCATCAAGTTTCAATATATCGCCAAAACTCGTCCCAGCCTCGTAGCTGCTTTCAAAAAGAACTCCAGCTGCCATCTTTTCAGCCGATACTCCTTCGACGACATACTCACCAAACATATCCGCCATAACTATGGAACTGCCCTCTTCATGACCGCCATCTATGGAACTATCGGAACTATCGCCTATGGTATATGCCTCCATCAATATTCCATCGGGATATGCGGCGCAGTATTTTGATATTATCACCGCTGAAGGCTCACCCTCATATTCAAATAAGAGCAGGCTTTGGGGATATACAAAATCCCCGTCGCTGATGGTGGTAAAATAGCGCTGTTTTCCATCGGTCATCTGAAGGAAAACATATTTATTCCTTAAGTTTACATCGGTCACCGATTTATTATAAAGGTCGGCTCCCACATAGATGACCCTGGCTTTCCATTCTCCCGATGTTTTCTCCATAATAAAAACATCGTTTATGCCGCATATTTCAGAAAGTTCCGGTCCCGTTATATCAAAGGCCTCATCATCCGAGAGATACTTTTTGAGCTCCTCCATGAACTGGGAATTTCTGAAATCATCCTCCACATTTCTGTCCTGGGGCATATTTTCGTAAAAATCTGTCCACAGAGAGCTGAGCGTCTCATCTTCATTATCCACAGTTTCTGCCTTATCCACGGTATTTTGTGCAGAACTTCCACATCCGGCAAGCATCAACGCTAATACGATTAAGGAAATTAACTTTTTATATTTCATGTTCAATTATACCCCTGTCACGCAATATTTCAACAGCGGTTTGAGCCGCCTTTGAACCGCTGGCCTGGTCATCATCGTTCATATTAAGGGCAAAGAACCATACATTATCCCCTGTCTCTACAAAACCTATGAACCAGCCGTTGACTTCTTTTCCATTTACCATGCCGCTTCCGGTCTTGCCGTAAAATCCCGGTGATATTTCAAGGGAATCCTTTACCGCCTCAACATTTTCATGCCCATAGCCATTTTCATTCAAATACAAAGCTTTTAAGGCTTCCACCTGTTCCAGGGGGGATACCTTAAGGGAAGATTCCATCCAGAAATCCTTACCTCCGTTCATATCACAGTTTCCGTACCCAAAGGCAGTAAATATATTTTGAAGCTCTTTGCCGCAGCTTTCATTCAGTCGGTCAAAATACCAGTTTACGGAATTTTTCATGGCTGAGTCCAGGTCCTGATCCTTTTCCCATTGTTCAAAGGGATATTTTTCGCCATTCCATAAAATAGTGTTGTCCTCAGGGCTAATGACTCTGCTTTCCAGGGCAGCTAATGCACTGTAAATTTTATAGGTGGAATCAGGTGATACCCTCTTTGACGCTTCTTTTCTGTTATATACACTATAGCTGTCTGAATTCAGGTCATAAAGCACAAAGCTGCCATTTATGCCATCGAAATATTCCGACAGATCCACTTCCGTAATATTTTTATCAGCCATATCAGCTGTAATGCCAGCTGCGGGACTGCTTTTTTCAATGGCATTCACCGATACGGCAGGCAGTGCCGAAAGTATGAAACAGGCTGACATAATAAATACCACAGCGCTTATGACCCTCTGTTTTGCCGTTGCTTTTTTGAATTCCGCGGCGGCCTTTACTCTCTTTACTATCTGCTTTCTGCTGCCGCCCATTCCTGCGGCGGAGACAAAGTCTCTTTTTTTAGCAAATCTGATTATGGTCATCCCATAGCCGTAGCTGTCTCCGGTTTTTTCCATCACCGCCTCATCACAGGCAGTCTCCATATCGGCCTTAAGTCCCTTGAAAGCAGCCCATACAAAGGGATCGAACCAGTAAACTATCTCAAAAAGGCATATGGCGTAATTAATGGCCACGTCTCCCCTTTTGTAGTGTATCATCTCGTGCATAAATATATTTTTAAGATCCCCATCGGGGATGTCTCCCTCAGGGATGATTATGTATGTCCTAAATATCCCAAACACCATGGGAGAGCTTACTTTGCCCGTTTTTAGAGTTATCCTGTCCTTTATTTCCAGCTCCTTAAGGCATTGGTCAAATACCTGCTGTGTCCTTTCATCGGCTGTTTTTGAGCCTTTTAAAACTTCCGACAGCTTTATTGCTGAGACCATAAACACCGACGCAGCCACAGCGGCTCCGGCGGCCCAGAGGGCAAATATTATGAATCCGCCTATATCAGCCGTTTTGTTGACGGCAAAGCTTTCTATTATCCCGCTTCCGGCATTTACCGCCTGGGATACAGTCCCGGCTTCCGCTGCCAGATTGGATACCACAGCTGCGTTTTCTCCCTTTGGGACAACGCAGGGAATGAAGGGCAGAAGCAGGATGAGGAAATATAAATATCCCAGCCTGTATTTCCAAGAAGGCGGCATAGCCTTTCCCGAAAAATGCTTAAATACTATGAGCGCCGCCAGCATGGCAGTTACAAGGATGAGGCTGGCGGAGATATCCTTTAACATTATCCTCTCCTCCCCTTATCCAGTATCCTTTTCAGTTCCTCGATGTCATCATCCGTAAGTTTTTCGTCGTCGATGAAGTTCAGCACCATGGAATTGAGCGCACCATCATAAAACTTCTTTAAAAACGATGTGCTTTCTTCCTTTATGTAGTCATCCTCTTCGATCAGAGGGGTATACACAAATACCCTTCCCTTTTTCTCATAACCAAGAACGCCCTTTTTCACAAGCCTTGCCAGAAGGGTCTGGACCGTTTTAGGGCTCCAGTTCCCGCCTTCAAAGAGGCTCACCACCTCATTGGTGCTTATAGGTGCGTTTTTCCATACGGCCTTCATTATCTCATATTCGGCCTCTGAAATCTTAGGCATATCATTCATGGCATCATCTCCTACACTTGTAATAATTAATATTATAAACCTGTTTGGGAGATTGTCAAATTAAAAATTTTTAAGTTGACTTTATATCTTACATATGTAATATTTAAAATACTACACTTGTAATAATTATGAAAGGAGTGTGGCTGATGTCAAAAAGAATAAGGATAATGGGCATTTTATTTACCGCTGCCCTTATATTTCTTATTATAAAGATAGGCTGGATAAAACTGATATATGGTAAAGAATACAGTGACGCTGCCGAGGCCCAGAACATGGTGGACCGGATCATAAGCGCCTCAAGGGGCACAATATATGGCTCCGGCGGAAATGTACTGGCAGAAAGCATCCCGGTCTTTGATCTTATACTGGAGCCAAGGACACTGGAAAACGCAGAAGATGAAGTCATTGAAAATACTCTCCAGTCATTGTCGGACATCACCGGCATATCAAAGGAGGAACTTTACTCATATCTTAGTACCAATGAGGACGGCAGCCTCAAATATAACACCTACTATCTGCCCATAGCCAGGGAGCTGTCCTCCTCTGAGGCTGAAGAAATAGAAAAAATGGGACTTACGGGTGTGTGGCTGGAACAAAAGGAAAAGCGGGTATATCCCTTTGGCACAAGCGCCTGCCATATCATAGGATTCAAAAAGGGCTCCAACAGCTTTGGCATTGAAAATTATTATGATACATACCTCAGCGGAAAGGACGGCAGGATAATAAGGCAGTATGAAAACTCAACGGCCCAGACCATGTACTATGCCCCTGAAAATGGCTGTTCCGTCACATCCACCATAGACATAAATATACAGAAAATAGCCGAAGAAGGAGTTAAAGAAGCCATGGAGGAGTTCCCCTGTGAGACAGCATCCATACTTGTAATGGACCCCAATACTGGGGAGATACTCGCTTCCGCCTCATCAAACACCTATGACCCCAATGAGCCCACCATACCAATCAATTTTCCTCTGGATGAATTTGAGTCTTTGGACAGCCAGAAACAGGCGGAAATACTTAACAGCACTTGGAATAACTTTAATATTTCCAGCACCTTTGAGCCCGGTTCCATATTCAAGCCCATGCTCGTCTGCGGAGCCCTGGACGAAAATATAATAACAACGGAAAGCACCTTTAACTGTGTGGGCTACAAGGATGTGGCCGACAGAAGGATACACTGCATAAGACGAAGCGGCCATGGATATGAGACCCTCAAGGATTCCATAGCCAATTCCTGCAACTCCGTTATGATGGAAATAGCCCAGATGGAAGGAGCGGAAATTTTTTATAAATACCAGAGGGACTTTGGCTTTGGTTCAAAGACCGGAGTTGACCTGCCCTTTGAGACCGGAGCATCATCACTAGTATACACGTCCGACAAACTGGGACCGGTGGAACTGGCCACCAGCTCCATAGGGCAGTCATTCAACTGCACACCAATACAGGCCCTTACGGCATTCTGTGCCATAGCCAATGGAGGAAAGATAATGAAGCCCTATGTGGTAAGCTGTGTCACCGATGAGAATGGGTATACGGTATATGAAAACAGGCCAACGGTATTAAGGAAGGTAGTATCCGAGGAAACATGCGGGGTCATGAACGAGTATCTTAAGGCCGTTGTGGAAGATGGAACAGGAAAAAAGGCAAAGGTAGAAGGATATGAAATAGCTGGAAAATCAGGCACAGGTGAACAGGGAGACCGTACCCAGGACAGATACACCATCACATTTATAGGATACTTTCCGGCTGATGACCCTCAGGCCGCCATGCTGGTGGTCATAGACAAACCCGAGGAATATGCCGACGGTGTCACCACCGCTGCCCCCTGTTTTGGAAACACCGCAAAAAAGATACTTGAATATATGAATATAGAGCCGTCCTCAGAACTGTCGGACAAAGCTGCGGAAGGCTCTGTATATACGCCGGACTTTAGCGGTATGGCCATTGATGATGCCATATCCTTGGCAAAAAACCTTGGCACAGCTTATGAGGTCGCTGGAACAGGAGAAATGGTAACTGGGCAGTTTCCAAAGGAGGGAGATATACTTTCCGAAAGTTCCGTGATAATTTTATACAGCTGATTTTGGAGAAATAAAAAAGGAAAGTATAAATACTTTCCTTTTTGTGTTTATGGATCTTTAAGCAGCCTTTACGGCATCATCTTCAAAAAATCTCTTATGCCATATAAGGAACATATATATTGCCCATATCTTTCTGCTGTTGTCGTTTTTGCCGTTTTTATGCTCGTCCAGAAGCTTTACGATCTCATCTGTCTTGAAAAATTCAGCCGCAGCCTTGGATGTAAATGCCTCTTTTACGATATTATAATATTTTTCGTCCTTGAGCCATATCCTTATGGGTACGGGGAAGCCAAGTTTCTTCTTTTCAGCTACCATATCAGGCAGATATCTGTGGGCAGCCTGTCTCATGGCATACTTTGTATTTTCCTTTGTGACCTTATATTTAAGGGGCACATGTCTTGCCACCTCAAATACATCCCTGTCAAGGAAAGGTACCCTTACTTCCAGAGAGTTTGCCATACTCATCTTATCAGCCTTAAGGAGTATGTCTCCTATGAGCCAGAAATGTATGTCTATATACTGCATCTTTGTTGTATCATCAAGGTTTTTGACCTTATCATAATAGGGCTTTGTAAGCTCCATGTGATTATATCTTCCTGAAGGGTTTTTGAGTATCTTTTCCCTGTCCTTCTCATTGAAAAGGAAGGCATTTCCAATGAATCTTTCTTCCACGTCCTTGCTGCCCCTGATAAGATAGTTCTTGCCCTTTATTTTAAAGGGTATGGCTGAAGCAGCTGCTCCTAAAAATTTTCTTATGGGTCTGGGAAGTCTTGTGATAGGCCTTAATGAGAAAGGCTCACGGTAAATGTTATAACCGCCAAAGAACTCGTCAGCACCCTCTCCTGAAAGGGCTACCTTTACATGTTCTGCGGCAGTCTTGCTCACAAAGTAAAGGGCTATGGCTGAAGGGTCTGCCAGGGGCTCGTCCATGTGGTACTGTACCTTAGGAAGCGCGTTCCAGTACTCTTCAGTAGTAATGAGCTTGTTATAGTTATCTATCTTTATTTTCTCAGAAAGTGCCTTGGCATAGTCTATCTCATTGTATTTAGCATAGTCAAAACCAACGGTAAATGTCTTGTCTCCTTTGAAGCAGGCTGCCACATAACTGGAATCAACACCGCTTGAAAGGAATGATCCTACCTCTACATCACTTATTTTATGCTTTTTGATGGAATCCTGCATAACATTATCGATCTTATCCACCAGCTCATTGAGGCCTATGTTTTCATCAGGCTCAAATACAGGCTCCCAGTAACGCTTGATATCAAGTTTTCCATTTTCAAATGTTATGCTGTGGGAAGGCATAAGTTTATATATGCCTTTGAAAAATGTTTCAGGAAGTACTGAATACTGGAATGTGAGATAGTTCTCAAGGGCATCCTTATTCATCTCTTTTTTATAGGCGGGGTGTTTAAGTATGCTCTTTATCTCAGAAGCAAATATGAGCTGTCCATCCACCAGCGCATAATAAAATGGCTTGATGCCAAAAAAGTCCCTGGCTCCAAAAAGTTTTTTCTTTTTGCTGTCCCAGATAACAAAGGCAAACATTCCCCTGATCTTTTTGAGCAGGTCCTCACCATATTCCTCATATCCGTGGATAAGTACTTCCGTATCAGCGTTATTGCTGAAAACATGTCCTTTTCTGATGAGTTCTTCTCTCAGATCCTGATAGTTATATATCTCTCCATTAAAAACGATAACGACATCGCCTGTTTCGTTATACATGGGCTGTGAGCCTGAGTCCAGGTCAATGATGCTCAGTCTCCTGAATCCCAGCGCTATATCATCATCTATATGTGTTCCGGCGCTGTCCGGTCCCCTATGGATAATGGCGTCCATCATATTTTTAAGAACGTTCTCTCCCTGGGCCAGATGTCCGGTAAATCCTACAAAACCGCACATAAGCTTTCCTCCTGTGGTGCCTTAAAATATATTCACAACTCTAACACAATTTACCTTTGAAATCAAGTTATCGAACTATTTTAGTATAAACATCTTGACTAAATGGAAAAAAAGAAATATTATATTAAATGTTAGCTAAACTTTATAGATCTAGTTTTAACAAAATGAGTTTTCTTATATCTGTAGAAAACTTGTAATTTTTAAATATGTCCTCGTAGCTCAGCAGGATAGAGCGACCGCCTCCTAAGCGGTAGGTCGGAGGTTCGAATCCTCTCGGGGACGCCAGTTAAAAGCCCAGCCTTTGTACATTCAGTGTACTTCAGCCGGGCTTTTATTTTTTGTATTTATCTGTGTTTTTAAATTTTCCCACACATTTCCCAAATATTTTTACCCTTTACGATATCATTACGCTATTATTATGGGCACGTCCTTTTTTCTATACTCTTCCGCTGTCTCATCACTTAGACGGTCATCGGTGATTATGGCGCTCACTTCGTCAAATCCATAGGCGTGAAACAGGGCCGAGCGGAAAAACTTGGTGGAGTCCGCCAGCAGTATGAGCTGTTTTGACCTTTTAGCCATAGCCTTATGTATGGCTATCTCATCCAGAGTCTGTTCCGCTATGCCTGTATTTATATCTATGCCGCAGGTAGTAAGGAACATTATGTCTATATTTATATTATGAAGTAGTGAATCTGTAAGGTTGGTCACCAGTGCCTTTTCCCTGTGGGATACCACTCCTCCTGTGACTATCACCGTGAAATCAGGTTTTTTTGAGAGCATAAGCGCGTTTATCATGGAGTTGGTTATTATTGTAAGACTGTCAAACCTCTCCATTAGTATCAGGGTCAGCTCATAGGCTGTAGTTCCTGCGTCCAATGCTATGCATGATTTCTCTTTGATAAATCCACAGGCTTTTCTGGCTATCTGCTGTTTCTGTTCCCTGTTGTTGTTGAGCCTCTTCAAAAAATCATCTGGCAGAGGCAGTGTCGGAAATGCTGCGTCATCTTTTTCAGGTTCCCCTGCTGGGACCGCCCCCCCCATGCACTCTTTTTACCAGCCCTTCCTTCTCCAAGTACTGCAGGTCTTTTCTTATGGTCTCAAAGGATGTACCGAATTTTTCCTTTAGATCCGATGTATACACTATTCCCTGGCAAAACAGCAGATCCATTATTTTTTTATGCCGTTCATGTAATATCATACTCCGTTTCCTTTCGTAATTTCTCTCGTAATTTTCTCATCCGCAACTGTATTTACAAATTTAACCTATCACCAAACACAATAAAATACAAGCAAAAACCAAAGATTTTGCAAACATTTTACAATCTGTTTACCAAACTGCGCTAGAAGAAAAGCCGATTTTTTTATATCCTCTGTTTATAAAAACGAACGCCCTTAAAAACAGGGCATCAGAGAAAGGCAGGTCACTTTATGACGAAGGTATTGCTCAAAAAGTGTGCTGAATATATCTGTGTATTTCTAGCAGTCAGCATATTGATATTTTTTATGATCCACTGGTTCTCCCCCACGGACCCCATATCGGTCATCATCGGTGGAAAGGGAAGCACAGCGGAAATAATCGAAAACGCCAGGGAAAAATTTCATCTTAATGAACCCGTATGGAAACAGTATCTCATATGGATGAGCGGCATACTCCACGGGGACTGGGGAATAAGCTACAAATTCCAGACACCAGTTCTTGAGACCATAGCTTCAAGGGCTCCCATAACAGTGGGCCTTGTGCTTGGAGCATCGGTCATATCATTAATAGTGTCTATCCCCCTTGGAGTTGCCTGCGCGGTCAAAAATGACAGCATATTTGACAGAGTGGTTTCGGTACTTTCCCTTGTACTGGCGGCTGTACCTCCGTTTTTGTTCAGTATAATCCTTCTGGTAGTCATAGTTTCAATAAACCCTTCCTACCCCATAGCCGGCGGCTACCAAGGTGTTGGAGGATACATAGAAAGGATGGCTGCCCCCTGTATAGCCCTTGCCTGTTCAAAGATGACCATAACCCTTAAGGTCACAAGGCAGGGAATGATAGAACAGATAAGATCACCATATATGATGAATCTCAGGGCAAAGGGTATGCCCCTTGGCACCCAGGTATGGAAACACGGTCTTAAAAACGCCATAATCCCCGTCATCTCCATACTTAGCATACAGATAGGAGCCATGGTAGTTGGAGCGGTGCTGGTGGAAAGCGTATTTTCCCTCTCAGGAGTAGGCTCACTGCTCATCGACAGCATAAACGCCAGTGACTACCCCGTGGTACAGGCCATAATAATGATACTTGTACTCATATTTATGATAACATCGGCCATTGCCGATATACTCTGCAGGATCATCGATCCTAGGATAAGGAACAAATAAGAAGGGAGGCAGTTAAAATATGAAATCTAAAAAAAATGAAGGCACCATCTGGACCATACCATTTATCATCTCACTGGCTGTGCTGGTATTCATTCTTCTTGCTACTATCCTGGCTCCCTATATAGCACCCTGGGACCCGGAATTGCTGGATCTTAAAAACGTACTTGCCTCACCCACGGCTGAACATATCCTGGGCACGGATAAGACAGGAAGGGATATATTTTCAAGAATACTTTTTGGCGGAAGGCTCACCTTGAGCGGAGCATTCGCTGTGGTGGCCATATCCATGGTCATCGGTATTCCCCTTGGGCTTTTTGCCGGATATTACGGAGGAAAAATAGACAGAGCCCTTATGATGCTTACAAATATCATCATATCATTCCCTCCCCTGCTTCTGGCCTTTGTGCTCATAGCCATATTTGGAAGGGGCTTCTCAAAGGTAGTCGTAGCCTTAGGAATTATATATGTACCAATGCTTGCAAGGACGACCCGTTCCGTGGTGCTCACCCAGAAAAGCCGTACATATGTCGAGGCTGCTGAAGCCATGGGATTTGGCACCGGCAGGATACTTTTCAGGCACATACTTCCAAACTGTATGCCAACCATCCTCATACAGGTGACACTGGATATAGGAAATGCAATCCTTGATCTGGCAGCCATGAGCTTCCTTGGTCTTGGTGTGGAGGCACCTCAGTCAGACTGGGGCGCAATGCTTGAGGACGGAAGAGTATATCTCCTCACAAAGCCCCTTCAGGCACTGGCTCCAGGAATAATCATAATAATAACCGTAGTAGCCATTAATGTTTTTGTCGAGGAAATAAGGAAGTACATAAATCCTTCCGAGCGTAAACTGCCATCTTACAGGAAACTGATAAAAAGAGGCATCATACCAAAGGAGGCAGAACAGTGAGCGTACCAGATGAAAAAAACGAAAAAAAGAAGCTTTTAAGTGTAAATGACCTGTACACGGATATTATCTCCGCCAGAGGACTTTACCACGCCGTAAGGGGCGTAAGCTTTGACATATATGAAAAGGAGATACTGGGTATCGTCGGAGAAAGCGGCTGCGGCAAATCCATGACAGCCAAATCCATACTCAGGCTCAATGATGAGAAAAAGACATTTTACAGAGGAAACATAAATTACGAAACAAAGGACGGATATAAAAACCTCCTTTCCCTTCCATCCAAAGATATGGAAGCCCTCAGGGGGATAGATATAGCCATGATATCCCAGAACCCCATGGCAGCCTTTGACCCCCTCTATACCGTAGGAGAGCAGATAGAGGAAATGCTCAGGTTCCACAAAAAAATATCCAGACAGGAGGCCCACCAGCAGGCAGTGGAGCTGATGGAGATGGTAGGAATATTCCCCGGTGAGGAAAGGAGCAGACAGTATCCACACGAATTCAGCGGCGGCATGCTCCAGAGGGCAGCCATAGCAATGATGATATCCTGCGGACCCAGGCTGCTCATAGCTGACGAGCCCACGACAGCCCTGGATGTGACCATGCAGGCCCAGATACTCAACATACTTAAAAAGCTCAATAAGGGCCTGGATATGAGCGTTATGATAATAACCCATAACTTCGGTGTCGTAGCTGAGATATGTGACAGGGTATGCGTTATGTACGCCGGACAGATAATAGAGTGCGGCACCGTCGAGGAGATATTTAAAAATCCATCCCACCCCTATACCTGCTCACTCATAAGGAGCATACCAAAGAGAGGCTCAGACCGCAGCGAGCTTGAAACTATCCCCGGCACTCCTCCCAGGCTCAATCAGGAAATAAAGGGCTGTGCCTTCTGTGACAGATGCTCATACGCAAAGGATACCTGCAAAACTTCCGAGCCCCCTGTAATAGGCGGAGAAAGCCACTGGTATAAATGCAGCTATCCACTTAACGAGGTGATAACAGATGAAAAATGATAACGCCGAAAAAAATCAAATAGATAGAAAAGATGACATACTGCTTGAGGTAAAGGGAGTAAAAAAATATTTCACTACTAAAAGAGGTACCGTAAAAGCCCTTGACGGCGTTGACCTGGCCATAAGGCCGGGAGAACTGGTAAGCATAGTTGGAGAGAGCGGCTGCGGAAAGTCCACCCTTTCCAGATGCATCATAGGCATAGAAAAAATAACCGAAGGCGAAATATATTTTGAACATGAAAAAATATCCGGATATGACAGGAAACAGCTGAGGCCTGTACGCCGTCTGATGCAGATGGTATTTCAGAGCCCCTATGCTGCCTTCCAGCCCAAGCAGACCATAGGCGAAGGTCTCAGGGAAGTTGGAAATTTTTATGGCATAACCGGTGACGAGCTTCAAAAGAGGCTTGATACCCTTCTTGAATATATAAAAATGGATGCTGAACTGCTGGACCATTATCCCGATGAACTTTCCGGCGGGCAGCTTCAGAGGCTGGCCATTGCCAGGGCCCTCATAGTAAAACCGAAACTTCTCATAGCCGATGAACCCGTATCCGCCCTGGATGTGTCGGTACAGGCTCAGATATTGAATATACTTTCAGAAATACAGAAGAAGGAGGATATGGCCGTTTTGTTCATATCCCATGACCTGTCAGTCGTGGAGCATATAAGCGACAGGGTATTTGTGATGTACCTGGGAAAGGCTGTGGAAAGCGGAACAAAGACTGAGCTGTTCAATAATCCCCTTCATCAGTATACAAAAGCGCTTCTGGCTTCAAGGCCCAGGGAGACGCCATGGGAGAAGTCCTGCGAGATAAACCTCAAGGGAGAGCTCCCCAACGCATTAAAGCTTCCGGAAGGATGCCGTTTCTGGCCCAGATGTATGAAATATAAAGATGGGCTTTGCAATAAATATGAACCAAAAACAACAACATCAAGAAACGGACACAGGGTGGCATGTCATCTTGTGGGAACTTTTTAAGAGAACGAAAGGAGTTTACAATGAAAAAGAAGATTTTTAGCCTGCTCATGGCAGCGTGTGTTGTCATGACCGCCGGCTGCGGAGGAAATGCTTCCTCAGACACCACAGAAGGTACAGACACACAGACACAGGCAAGCAGCATAGCAGACAGGGACACTCTAAACATCGTCCTTGCTGACGAGATCGTATCCCTTGACCCTGCATATTCCTACGACAACCTTACAAACCAGGTAGTAAATCAGATAACCCAGGGACTGCTTTATTTCGACTATTCAGGACAGCTTCAGAACCAGCTGTGTTCTTCATGGGAGGCAAAGGACGCCACAACATATGTATATGAAATAAGAGATGACGTATGTTTCTCAGACGGTTCACCCATGACGATGGAAGACGTTCTTTTCTCATTAAACAGACATATGGATGAGGATGTTGCCTCATATCTCGCATGGATGTATGCAAACGTTGACTCAATCGAGCAGACAGGTGACTGGGAGATAACAGTACACTTAAGCGAGCCCGACGCTGCATGGCAGTATGCCTTTGCAACAACAGCCGGACACATCATCAGTAAAAAATATTATGAAGAACACACTGAAGATTTCGGACAGCCCGGTGTAGGTGTTATCGGAACAGGCCCCTATGTACTTGACAGCTGGACAACAGGCAGCGAGATCAAACTTAAATATAACGAAAACTACTGGGATAAGGAAAATGTTCCCCAGTTCAAGAACATCGACTTCAAAATAATCACAGACGCCAATACACAGGCAGCTACCCTTGCATCAGGACAGGCTGACTATATGTTCGATCCCCCGACAGAAATGCTTGACACTATCCGTTCAGCTGAAAATATGAATGTTGAAGAAGTAGACGGATGGACAGTACTCTGGATGGCAATGAACTGCCAGAGCGGACCTTTCTCAGATGTTAACGTTCGTAAGGCAGTGGCTTATGCCCTTGATAAGGATTCATTATATGACGGCGTGCTCACAGAAAACGGCAGCTACGCTAAAAACGGTATGCCCTTCTCATCAGCCCTTTACGGTTCAGAGTCAGACTCATGGACAGATTACGCAGAAACAGCTTTAGATGAAAAGAACGATCTTGAAAAGGCTAAGGAATATCTTGCAAAATCAGCATATCCCGATGGATTTGACTGCAGCCTCTACATAAACCAGGATTCTATCTACAATTCAATAGCAGTTTATGTACAGTCAGCATTAAGCCAGATCGGAATCAATGTAACCATCGAGACAAAGAGCGGCGACGAAATGTCAAATATCCAGTTTGGTTCAACAAGGGATTATGATCTTGCCATCGTAAGATGGACAGCAGACTATCCCGATGTATCAGGACAGCTCTATCCTCTCTTCTACTCAGCAAACATCGCTGAAGGCGGTGGAAACACATCTTGCTACAGCAATCCTGAAGTAGACAAACTTCTTGAACAGGAAGTAGCATCCATCGATATGAAAGAACGTACAGAATTGATGCAGCAGGCTCTTACGATAATCGCAAACGACACACCTATGATCGCTTTCGACTATCCCTATAAGAGAGTAGCAATGGATAAGCAGCTCACAGGATTTGAGGCAAACGCTTCAATCACCTGGAACTTCTTTGTAAAGGATCTTAAAACAGCAGAATAAATTTTGAAAGGAATTAAGGTGGCAGTATGGGTAAGGTAATATTTATTATGGTAGACGCGCTGGGCTATGAGACAGCGGGAAAAAGAGGCGGATATCTGGAACATCTTACGGAACAGAATCTTGCGGCAAAATATAAGGTAAGGGGCGAGCTCCCCAGTGCATCAAGGCCGATGTATGAGACACTTATGACAGGTCTTCCGGTATATAAGCACGGAGTTGTTTCAAACTCAGTGAGCAGGCCCAGCAGATGTGACAATTTGTTCTCCATGTGCAAGGAAAACGGGCTCACAACGGCAGCCGCAGCGTTTTTATGGATCTCCGAGCTCTATAATGCCACCTGCCCCTTCAATATATACGAACACCGTATACAGCATGAGGAAGGCGGATCCATAGACAACGGCATATTTTACACGGATTTTGACTATCCTGACAGCCATTTATATGCCGATGGCGAATCTTTAAGAAAGCAGTACAGACCCGACTTTCTTCTTATACATCCCATGGTCAGTGACACCGTGGGGCACCGTTTCGGATGTGAGTCAAAGGAATATCAGGAGGCAGCTGACCATAGTCTTCAGCATGTGGCCTATTATCTGGACAGATGGCTTCAAGACGGATATGACGTCATCGTGACAGCCGACCATGGCATAGATGAGCTGGGGATACACGGAGGAAACACTGATATACAGAGGACCGTTCCCTTATATATTTTATCCGGCAGGGTAAAAAAAGGCGACTTCACGGATCATATCATAAGTGATCTGGAGATCGCGCCCCTTGTATGCCGTCTGCTTGGCATAAAGCCTTCAGAAGGCATGCAGAAAGAAATACACATCGAAATGGAGCAGGATAAATAATGTTGGAAAGATTTTCTGAGCAGTACAGACTATTCCTCGACAGGGGAAAGACGGAATTTGAGGCCGTTGAGGAAATATGGGATATGGCCCTTGAAAAAGGCTTTATCCCCTATGAAAGAAACAAAATGACCGTGGATTTCAGACCCGGAAGCAGATACATACAGAATATAAAGGGAAAGGGCCTTGTTATGGCTGTAGTTGGAAAACGCCCTGTAAATGAAGGTATAAAAATCGCGGCTGCCCATACGGACGCCCCCAGGCTCGATCTAAAACCCGTACCTATCCAGGAGGATGACAGGCTCATATACCTCAGGACCCACTATTACGGAGGCATAAAAAAATACCAGTGGACCTGTGTTCCTCTGGCCCTCCATGGCAGGGTATGCGATGGATCAGGAAACATCCGAAACATAGTCATCGGTGAAGAGGAAGGCGACACGAGATTCGTCATAACTGACCTTCTCCCCCATCTGGCTGACTCCCAGATGTCAAAGAGCGGAGATATGATAGTAAGCGGAGAACAGCTCAAACTCCTCTGCGGCACAGCCTTTGAGCGAGGCAGTGGAGAAGCAAAGACCGACAGCATATTAAAGGACAGATTTGACATAAGTTCCGCTGACCTTAAAATATCTGAATTTGAAGCTGTACCAGCTTGGAAGGCTTCAGATGCGGGCCTTGACAGGTCATTTACAGCGGCCTACGGCCAGGATGACAGGGTATGCGTATTTGCGGCCGTAAGGGCTATACTTGATATGGATGAGACACCGGAGTACACCTCCCTGGTCATGCTTTCCGACCAGGAGGAAGTCGGTTCGGAAAACGGCGCCGGCCTTTATTCAAATGCATTCCTTGAGATGCTTTATGATATGGCTGAATGCCAAAACACCGACCTTTACCGTGTGTTTGCGGCCTCTGAATGCCTCTCAGCCGACACCATCTGTGCCCACGACCCCCTCTATCCTGAAGCCACCGACAGCCAGGATACAGCCTGCCTTGGCAGAGGCCTTGCCTTGGTGAGATATACGGGCAGAGGCGGAAAAAAGGGAAACAACTCGGCTGACACCAGACTTATGACAAAGGTTTCCCGTATATTCGACAAAAACCATGTAAAATGGCAGTGCGGAGAAATGGGAGTATGTGACGCCGGCGGCGGCACCACCGTTGCCAAGTGTATGGCAAGATGGGGAGCGGACGTTCTTGACATCGGCTGTCCCCTGTTATCCATGCACAGTCCCCTTGAAATAACCTCAAAATCAGATCTTTATAACCTCTACCTGGGTATTGGAGCATTTTTTAAGGATACCCTCCCTCCCTGGCAGAGCAGACTTGATAAATAAACGTATTTTCAATTCATTTTCAATACTCCATATAAGCCCGGAGGGACTATTCCCTCCGGGCCTTTTATTTGTGTATATTCTGTTTTCACCGGCCGTGGTTTTACCCACCTCACCATTTACCGCCTTTTTTCGCCTTATTAATCCATGGCTGTCAGCTTCCGGCTTCTCAGTTTTTTATGCTTTTTGTGCTTTTATCCCTGCTCACCTATGCGGTCATATATCTCTATGGCATCCAATATGTGGTACTGTTCTGTCTGATGATCCCCTGCCGCACCGGCGGTGACCAGTATATACTCCCTTCCGTTGACCTCTCCAAGGCTGGCAAGACAAAGTCCGGCTTCTTCCGTATATCCACTCTTTCCTCCCAGTATTTCACCGTTTTTGATCTCACTGCCGTCTAAATTTGAAAGCACCGTGCTGTAAAATGTAAATCCGTCGGGGTGTTCATCGGTGGGGAATGTACTGTAACGGCTGCTTGTAAATATCTGCCTGAAATCATCATCCTGAAGGGCATATCTCAAAAGCACAGCCATATCCCTTACGGTGGAATAATGTTCCGGGTCCTGAAGTCCTGTGGTATTTACAAAGTGGGTATCATTCATTCCTAGTTCTTCGGCCTTCCCGTTCATCATATTTACAAAGGCATCCTCTGACCCGGCTATATCCTCGGCCGCTGCCAGACAGCATTCGGCTCCCGAGGGCAGGAGCATACCAT
>JABLTR010085646.1_pt1 | contig 37879 bp, 38 predicted proteins | sample 7160071 | NCBI WGS metagenome assembly JABLTR01 (sample SAMN14651230, study PRJNA627086) | human gut metagenome | isolation source: feces | host: Homo sapiens | reverse complement strand
TTTTGAGCTCCTCTCTCCTTTAAAATTTTATCATAAAGATACTTGACGAAAACATGGAAGAGGTAGTAGAGTACAAATACGACACCTGGGGAAGAGTTATCGGAATGGAAGGCTCAGACTATGGCAAATGGGTAGGAAGCCTTAATCCATTTAGGTATAGGGGATACTACTATGATGATGAAACAGGTATGTATTATCTTAGAACCCGTTATTATAATCCTGAGTGGTGCAGGTTTATAAATGCGGATGCAATATTGCCAGACAGCCCATTACTGGGTAGTAACATATTTACTTACTGCTTGAATGATCCGATTGCATATTCAGACGAAAATGGAATGTGTGCAAAAGCATGGGCAGCTGGATTCTATGCGGCTTGTCCTGGTGAAGGCTTGCCGGGGTGTTTAGATAATAATTGGCCAGATTCGCCGAAAGATGATAGTATAGCATCAGTTATTGATAAAAAGGTACCGCCAGATCATCCGGATTTTAAACCACCTAAAAAAGGAAATAGAAAGGTACAAAATCCAAATGGTGCAGGAAAAGGCTGGTTAGCAAAAGATGGCGGAGTATGGGTACCAACAGATAAAATGCATGGAGGAGAAGGATGGACGGTACAATATCCAGGAGGGGGACATAAACATGCATATCCAGGAGGACATGTAAGAGAAGCTACAAAAGTATCAGATCCAGTTGGCGGTAGTGCATTAATATTAATGGGTGTTGTTGGTTTAGTATATTTGGTTGCAAATGATGCAACTGTTGCAGGAATAGCTGACGATAATTTTATTCCACAGATGGCAGGATGTGTGTTAATGGGAGTAGATGAAATAAACGGAAAATATGTATGTGATGAATGCGGGGAGAGTTGGTATGAATACAAATAAAGAAAAACTGTTATATTTACTGGGATTTATTGAATCTGATATAGAAGATTTAATTTACAAAGTTTTGAACGATTCTAAAACAGACCCACACTATTCAGCCGTGACAGCAACTAATATGCTAAAGTGTTATGTCGAGGTAATGAATGATTTAGGCGAGAAATTGCCATACAGTAATATGCAAGAATTTTTTGTATCAGATTTTTTTACAGAAGAAGAATACAGAGCATTTGAAGAAAGCAGAGAAAAAGAGTCAAAATATTATATTGGAAAACAGTATTGAAATATAGTAAATCATTTGAAATTATAAGATTAGTTATGAAGAATTAAATTGAGTGGTGGGGATAAGAATAGTAATCTTATCCCCACATATCCGTATGAAACTGAAAAGATTCGTAGTAAACGGGTCGACCTACTACTATGTAAGGAATGTCCAGGGAGATATCATAAAGATACTTGACGGAAACATGGAAGAAGTAGTAGAGTATAAGTATGACACTTGGGGAAGAGTCATCGGAATGGAAGGCTCAGACTATGGCAAATGGGTAGGAAGCCTTAATCCATTTAGGTATAGGGGCTACTATTACGATGACGAAACCGGTATGTATTACCTCCAGAGCAGGTATTATAATCCTGAGTGGGGTAGGTTCCTGAATGCGGATATAAGCTTGCTTGGCAACGTAGGAGCCAGTCTCCATAATTTGTATGCGTATGCAAGTAACAACCCAGTTGTATTTAGTGATCCGGCTGGTATGGGAGTATTTTACAGCCCAGGATGTGTAACATATACAACTGGTACAGAAGTTACCAATTATGTTATTACAAGTACAGGTGAAAACCATTACTCTGATAGAGTTCAGGAAGTACAAAAATATTTAAATGCAAAAGGATATTTAACAGGAGCACAGTTAGAAGAAATAAGAAATAAGAAAAAAGAAGCGGCTAAGAAATATAACCCAAGCACAGTAAATGTATGCATAAGTGAAGCTCAGCTTGATCCAAATGCATTAGTAAATGTTCAAATGGATGGAGAAAATAATTTTAGAATATGGGATTCATACAAAATAAGGGATTGGTATGAAATGAGCGCGGTTTTAGATGCAGTAATGGAAAATTGGCAATTTGATCCTAATATTTATAGCAGAACCAAAGATTCATATATGAGAGAATGGATAGCGCATAATCGTGCTTATGATGTGTTGACTGCCCTTAATATTGAATCGCTGATAGATAATGTTGCTCATGTTGACCTCAATACTGATGAAAATAAGTTTTTACTAGGGATTTATGTAGCTACTTCTTTATAGAAACTCTATTAATGGGGAGGATTATATGCAAGAGGGTACAAAAAAATTATTTTGGCAATATTCAATAATAACAAGTCTTTGTATCGTTGCATTACCTATAATTTTTAATTTAATCGGATATTTATTTGATAACATCGGGGATGTTACTATGATATTTTTGAGCTATATTATAGGGAGTCATCCAATAATATCAATGTGTATAGCAACGTATCGATTTGGAAAGAAAGTAGGAAGTTCAAAAAAGACATATTTGTATAAAACATTAATGAGCCTTTTTGTTTTATTTGTTACCATAATTATTTTTGTAATAAGTTTTTTCCTTAAATTAGACATAATGGATTATGTATTTATATTTATGGCATATTCAATCGTATGGATAATACCAGTGCTAATAAAAATCATAGTACACTTTATTCAATTTTTGGTGATAAAAGAATAGATAGGAAAAGAGGGTTAGTCAGAGGGAGGAAAAGCCCTGATGGATACATAGTATCCATCAGGGCTTTTCATATCACAAATACATCTGGGACGGAACACAGTTATTATATGAGAATAACGGAAGCCGGGAAACGATGTATTACTATGATGCGGCAGGACAAGAGTTGTGGGAACAAACGGCAGTTTAACAGGATATGCAGGTGGTATTGATAAAAAAATAAAACTACTGACTTTAGAAAAAGTAGATATTCAGCGTTTTTTTATTCCCAATAAAGGGACTGCGCTATGAAACCAGAAAACTTAGAAATTATTAACTGTTCTTTTATAATACAAGTTCCAAATATTAAAAATGAGTCTGTTAATTTTTCTAAAGAAGAATATTTTCCTCATATGCTATCCTGCATTGAATCGTAAAAACAAGATATTGTTTTGGAAATAGCCGCTGGTACTTGTGCCTGCCGGCTTTATTTTCTGCCATTATTATAATCGTAGTATGTTTAGACGCAACAGTTCTATGCTATATATTGGTAAACAAAAAGTTGAAAACAGTTATTTTGATAATATAATTTTTTAAAGTTATACCAAAGAATTACCATTTTTAGATAACAGCTCTGATATTGTATTCTCTCATTTTGCCTTTCATCATTTTACTTAAGTAAACATAGTATTTATCAAATGGTATGAGTCCTAAAACCTGTAGTAAATTAATAATGATTGATATGAAAGCTGCTAATGAATCATTAAGGAATATTGAAGAAATAATTGAAACTTTATGCGTCCCATCTCAATTAGAAAATCTTAGTAAAACAGAAATATGATATTTCATTAAAAATAAACTTAGACATAAAATCTAAACCAAATCTAAATAAAAGGCTGCTATACTGTATCTGAGGTGATACTTTGAACGAGCAAATTTTAATTATTGAAGATGAAACAGCCATTCAGTCTATTCTTTCAGAATTATTAATAGATGCCGGATATAGCATAGAGGTCGCCAGTGATGGTTTAGATGGTATAACAAAATTTCAAGAACAATCTTTTGCTCTTGTTATTCTTGACATTATGATGCCAAAAATCGATGGGTATACGGTCTGTGAAATGATCCGTAAACAATCTAATGTACCAATTATTATGCTGACAGCATTAGACGAAGAAGAAGCCCAAATTAAGGCATTTGAGTTGAAAGTAGATGACTACATTATAAAACCTTTCTCCATCAAGCTGGTACTAATGCGGGTAGAGGCTGTCCTACGACGAGTTAAAGAACAAAAATCCTATCAATCTAAGAGTATCCTTACTTGTGGGAATATCCAGCTGGATAGGACAAGCTATTCAGTTTATGTAAATTATAAGCCGGTATTGCTCACCCATACTGAATATAAACTGATGGAATTATTTATGCAAAATCCAGGACGAGTGTTCACACGGGACAATCTACTTAATTTGGTGTGGGGATATGACTTTATTGGAGATGAAAAGACAGTTAATATTCATATTATGAATCTGAGACGCAAGTTGGATACAGATATGATTGAAACCATACGAGGGGTGGGATACCGGCTTGATAAAGAAAATTAAGAATAGTTTAAGCATAAAAGTTTTTATATGGATCTCCAGTCTACTCATTGTATGTAGTTTGCTAATATATGGAATAATAATGATTATTTTGCCACAAAGTTATACTATAATAGCGAGTAATCAGATTGAAAAAGAAATCCGGCATCTTACTGAAACGCTATCTCAAACTAATTATGAGGATGCAGGCGGAATTATTAAACAATTCTGTCAAAATAATCAAGCGCTGGTAATATTAAGCGGCAATGACACCTATTTTTCTTTTGGCTATGTAGACGAGCAAAGTGTAATAGATGATAATGCTATGACTAACTCAATAGACATACAATTTGCTGATCGAAATGAAACCTATTATCTCAGTATTACTGCGCCTATTTCTGTAGGACATGAATTGAACATAGCTTTTCTGAAATTACTTCCTTACTTATTGATGATTATTTTTGCTATTTCTACAATAGGAGCTTTTCTCTGCAGCAAAATATTAGTAAAACCTGTGTTGGAAATCAGCCGTATTTCTAAACGGATGGCTAACCTAGATATGACTTGGGATTGTTATGTTAATCGTACCGATGAACTAGGTGTTTTAGCCAATAGCCTTAATGTTATGGCAAAACGGTTGGATGAAGCCATAAAAGAATTAGAAAATGCAAATCAAAAACTGCTTGAGGATATGAAACATATTACAGAGATTTCACGTCAGCGTAGGGATTTTTTCGCTGCAGCTTCCCATGAGTTGAAAACTCCTATTACTATTTTAAAAGGCCAAATTGAAAGTATGATCCTAGGCATCGGCAGTTATAAGGATACAAAGAAAGTGCTGCCGGATACACTTAAAGAAGTTGAGAACATGGAACATCTTGTAAAAGAAATCCTTACTATTTCTAAAATTGAGATGAATGGACTGACTGATAGAACAGAAACGGTATCCTTGTCAATAACACTTAATAATGTTATAAAATCCTTAATTCCTTTGATTGAAAAGCATCGGATTACAGTTCACTCAGAAATAACTGAGAAAGTCATTGTTTTGGGAAATGCGTCGCTATTAGAAAAAGCTATTCATAATATCATGAATAATGCCATCCGTCACTCACCAGAAAGCGCAGAGGTTTTCATTCAGCTTACAACATCTACGCTCACTATAACCAATACCGGCACATCAATTCCACAAGAAGATTTACCATTATTGTTTACACCTTTTTATCGAGTGGAAAAATCAAGAAATAAATCCACTGGTGGTAGCGGCTTAGGTCTGTATCTGGTTAAAACAATAATGGAGCTGCATAAGTTCCGGTACCATATTAAAAATACAAAAATGGGCGTAGTTTTTAAAATTGAATTCTGATATAATAGGAAAAATAATATTTCGGTTTTTCAGATTAATAGATAGCAGATTAATATTCCTTGTATATATAATTTAATATACTATAGACTAGATTATAATTAAAATAAATTGCGACTTTAGATATAGATTGTTCTGTGTTTAATCTTTATACATTGTAACAATGCTTTAATTATAAATTTAGGATGAAATGATTATACATAATTCAATCTATTTCAAATGTTTCTAACTTAGATGGAATAGATTTTGTTTAATAAATGGAAATAATCTAATGGAGAACAAGCGGGAAACTCATTGTGATATGACTAGATAAGGAGATTAATATGAAAAATAAGCAATATCTATATAAGGTCGGTGGCAGAATACAGGGATTGTTCCCATCTTTATTTATGCTCGCTATTTTTGGTGGTATTACTATTTACTTGCATACTATTCGTCATGGTGCATTTTTGTTCGGATTATTATTAACCATTATTATGCTCGTCATAATTTTTTTATCTATTTTAAGAAGTATATTTGTAAAGGTTTTGATATATGAAGATGGCTTTTATCATCAAACAAAACCTGGCAACGGTAGATATTACAAGTATAGTGAAATCAGTCAGGCATGGCAAAGTGATGGAAAAGAACTAAATGGAACAACAGGTAGCTTTTGTAGTTATGAGACATATGAAGGAAAAATTATTAAATTTTCCTTCCTTCCATTTGAAGAAGAAGGAGTCAGCTATTTAATTGAACGTGTCAAGGAATACAATGTTAATAGTATTCCTGCTGATGTAGATGATAAATTAAAAGAGTATACAATTGATGGAAAACCATATGGCAAAACAGCTATTATAGCCACAATTGTACTGTTAATACTTTTCCTTGTCTTGACAATCCCAGTAATGTTTCAGATAAACTATATATCGCCGATAGTCTATAAGAGAATTGGATTTTTTATTGGTACAGGGGCTTTAATTATCGGGATTATATTTATTATATTAATCATCCGTTACAATTGTTTCAAGGTTAAAATCGGTAGCAATGGGTTTTATTTTCGTACCACCCCATTTAATGGAAAATACTATGCTTACAGCGATATTAAAAGCTGTAGAATCGAACAGAAAGTATATCATCGCCACATCCGTGGTGGTACACATCGTACATTATATTATTACTATTTTATCTTTACAGATAAAGATGGTAAAACTGCAAAGTTTCAATATCAAAAACCAATATCTGAACATGAGATTGAAATATTAAAAAAACGGATCGAAGAAACTAATAAACTAAATAAAAATATGGATATATAAAATCTGTAATAATATATCTTATAATATTGTTATTTACAGTATCATTTAGTATTTTTATTTATTGTATAATCAAACATTTAATAAGTGTGTATAAAAATTCATAAATCTATTTTTCCTCATATGGTAATTGTAAGATCTAAATTAGAATTGTATTGTAGTCTATCGGTAGGGCTGCATACAAACGACTTTGGTTTTGTCCCTGAGCATTTTGAGATTAATTTCCTTGCGTCGTAAACGGTACAAACCCCGTCTGCCATCCGATGCTCTCCGTACCGAGATTTTTTGAGCGCAGTCGTCAACCATACAATATTATTTATAGTGATGTGTTTTGTTGAACGTCCAGTCCGACGATATATGTTCATGAACAGATGAATCTTCTATTGTCGTTGTAGCCTCCGCCGGCGAGAAAAATACATCGAGATCATCGCCAATAGAAATTAAAATTCTGGCTTTGTATTCTCTTTGCTCTGTTAGGTGTCCAGCAAAATCATATTCTATGGTAAATAAATTGTCGAGATTTTTGGGATAAATCTTATCAATTAAAATAATACGGGTGGACATTCCATCTATCTTATATAATTCCACATTAACTATTGGAGAACATTCCTCAGGAATTTCCTCAAGCTCCTGCAGATTTTCAGAATTTCAGCGAATTGTGGTTCCTTTTCAACCGGCGTTCAGTTTCTTCCCTACAGAGCTGCAGGACGGTACAGATACCATTTTCCACCTGATGTGTTCCTATGTTATTCTGCTCGCTGCATTCATTGCAAACATACCAATGTATTTGTAGTACAGGTTAAAAGCCATCCATCTGATGAATGAGTATAAGAAGACTGCATATTTCCGTTGAATTGTCTTATCATTCCCACACCATCGGAAACATTTTCTTTCATTGTTACAGGTTTGCTGCAAAAATTCGTATAAGATCTCACTTGATTTCTTCAAAAAAAGATTTGAAGCGTATAAGTTCCATCCGTAACGCCGGCAAGAGGATTAGAAAGGACTCCGCTTGCCACGTTGAAACTATCCGCCAGTTTTCTGTAATACTTCACTCCTCTGATGCTATCTATACGCACACAGGAAACATATTGATTTTTTTGGCTGTCGCCTCTAAATAGGGTAATGAAAGTGTCATTCCTATCTGGATGCTTTTTCCTTCCGTTGCGTTAATCGTCAGGGTTTTACTGGTTATCCTTCATGGTGAACTTTACCGTTCCATCAAGCGCAGAAGCTCCTATAAGACTGCTTCCAGCCTCAACGGAGGATTTGTCTCTTTCATCAATAAAAGTAAACAAGACAGAAGACAATTCCAGGTTTAACGCAGGGCGTTAATAAGTTATGGCCATACCTGCATTAGAAACGATAGTACGGATGCCATCCGAAAAAGCCAATCTCCCTACCCACCCTCTTCATGGGAAAGGGGAAACGCATATAATAAAATATTTCATCTTCACACGAATAAGCACGCACTACTTAATCGCCTATCGTCTCCCATTCTTCATACGACAGGCTCCACAGTTTTTGATAGGCTATTCCCAGTCCGATAATCCCGTCTGTACTTGAATTATCCATGGTTGAGCCGCCTATCAGGTTTCTTTCATTAATTACTGCCCGCTCCTTTTCAGGTAACTCCTCAGCAATTTCTTCCATCTTATGTTGCAGTGTGCTTCTGGCATATTCATTAGGTGTCTTCCACGGTTTTATTCCTAAGGGATTATTTAGATTATATAAAGCGCAGTTTGACTTCCATTCTGAATTATCTTTATCCTCGTAAAAAGTTCAGTTTTTCCCTTGCTGACCTTCCCGTTTATGTACTTCCCTGAATATTAGGATATCTTCATAGGTATATGTTGTCTTAAGAAGAGTGATATGCTCTTTCTGTGGATAAATGCCGCGTTCTCCATCGCCGATCACCCACTATTCATGGCTTACGAAGCTTTCCTTAATTTTATTGATTTCCAAATTTGTCGATTCATTATCTATCCCTGTTGCAAATACAGTAGCCGGTGACATTATCAATATCATGCGTAGGGTCAGCAATAAAGATATTAGTTTTTGTCAATTATATCTAATTTTTCTCCTGATAAAATAGAATTGTTTATAATTTAGTGCATGTCAAACTATATAAAAAAATACTTATTCCAGTTTTTTAGTATTTATTTCAAAGCGGTTGACCGCATTCAGAGCAAAACTTGCTTCCGGGCGGTATCTCCGCGCCGCACTGGGGGCATTTGTTTTCCAGCTTTGCCCCGCAGTTGTTGCAGAATTTGGAACCGGCCGCGCACTGGGTTTTGCAGGACGGGCAGACTACCATACCTGCATTCAGCTCCGCCCCTGCATTGCGTACCACCACTGAGTTGCCGCCGGATACGATACATTGCTCGATTATCCTGAAAATTTCCTCCGGAAGTTTCTTTTGCTTGTAAGCACCTACGCCTGCGGTGACTGCCAGCGGCCATGCCACAACCCATCCCAACACTCCGGCGCCAATTTTATCTGACCACTCTCCCTGGCCTATAGTGACGTTTAAGTTGTCGTCCATACGGATCATCTGCACCGTTGTAGCCATTCTCATGCCGGAAATAGTCTTCCAGCCATCTTTTCTCTGTCGTCCCTGCACCACATATCCATCGGTGGTTTCGGCGCTCTGCACCTCCATGCCTTTGGCAGAGGATAGAAACGCTTCCACTTCGTTAGCCACCACCTGTGTGCTCATACCGGCAGGCAGCCGGAATACCCTTGATTCATTTGCCATCTTCTCTTCCTCCTTATGCTGAAGCCTGTACTTCATCAATATGCTGGAGTACGCTGTCCATCAGATAGCGTACCGCCAGCTGTTTTTCCTCCTCAGTCAGCCCGCTTGCCGGACGGAGCATGGAAACATGGAGGATGGACGTATTTATTGTCTGCTCCGTGACCGCAAAGGCATACTCACTGGTATGTCCCAGTACCTCTACCTCCGCCTTTATATCGCCGACCATCGCCTGCTCGTATTGGCAGCCCATACGGTCCAGCACATCAAAGACAGCGTACACAGCCATGCGGCGGGGACAGCTGACATTTCTTTTTAGACTCAGCATCTTTTTCTCCTTTCTCCCGGAAAACGGGTCCGCAATTTATTCTACAGGGCGGATTGTATTGATCACATCCAACAGCATTCCATTGATTATTTCTTCCGAAGTTTCTGCCGCCACAAGAACAGCAAATACATAGCCGTCTATTTCGCCGAAGTAAGCAGAAAAATATACAGTCTGGCCGTTTGCAACAGTACTGTAATCATTGACGCTCCAGTTAATTCCGCCATTTTCAGTCTCCCAGCGTTCACCCAGCTGTTCAAAGGATTCTTCAACTAATCCTTCTGCCGAGGTGTTCATCCAGATTTCCTTGTTGAATGTATCGCTTAAAGGCCGGCACTGTACTTCTACGTAGGCATTATTTGCGCTGTTGCTTATTTTAAGCCGTGTTTCACTTACTACGTCAAACTTGACCTCGCCCTCGTCTTCCCAATATATGAATTGGAACGGAAGCGTTTCATCATAAAACCGTTTATAAATCGTGCCTGCGGGACCGTTGCTGCGAAATGAATTTATTGCCGCAAATATTTCCGCCTGGGCGTTGTCGTCCCCCTGAGGGTAGGAACCGATGAGATTGTAGCATCCAAACCCGTTCTGGCTTGGGATGAACGCCGCTATAAATTCCATGGTAGTGCCGCCGCTTTCAGTAGCGGAAAACCGTATCTGATAGGTGTCCGTGCCATCAATCGGACGGTAGATTGCGCTTAAAATCTCATGCTTTGTGATATCAGTACTTTTTAAAAGGCTTATATAATAATTTACATATTTATCTTTATTTTTTTCAACATCCTTCAAGGTATATACGGGAAAATCAGCAGATTTGTCGTAAAATCCGATCTGCACGGTGGTGTTTCCATCAGCGGAGATAAAGGCGCGGCTGCCGGATTCTGTCTCCGTATACCCTTCAGGGATACCTATGGAAAAATTCAGATAGTTATCAGAATAATTCTCAAGCTTAATATCTCCGACTGCGTGAGGTTCCTGCATCGATACCTCTGATGGACTGCCTGATATGGTGCCGGAAATACTGCCGGTAGAAACTGGACTGGAATTTTTTTCAGTCAGCATCCCGACGCCCGCCGCTGCTCCCCAAATCCCAAGCCCCAGCACAGCAATGCACAGCACCAGCGCCGTGATCTGTACGCCGATATGAGTCTGCCTAAACCTAGTCCAAAGCCCCGGCTTTCCACCGGAACCTGCAACCGCCTGACCGGCCGGAGCAGGCATGGTATGATGGAAAGACACAGGTTTTTTTCCTGTGAGTCCTTGTATAAAGGCCTCCATGCTAGGGAAGCGATCCTCCGCCTTCACTGCAAGCGCCTTCATTATAGCATGTTCAGCATGTGGGGGAAGAACAGCACCAAGTTCAGACGGCTTTTTGATGGTATCATTGTGCACTCGTGTTATAGAGTCTGGAGGAAGCTCTCCGGTGATACATTTATACAATGTAGCGCCCATGGCGTATACATCCGTCCAGGGTCCCTGCTTTCCTTTGCTGGAATACTGTTCCTCCGGCGCGTAGCCATGCTTTAAGATGACCGACACGCTTTTTTCATCTCCTATGGCAAACCGCGCCGCACCGAAATCCAGAAGTTTGCTTTCTCCTTTGGAGGTAATTGAAATATTATCAGGGCTTATATCTCTGTGGGTTAGGTTCAAGGCGTGAACCTGCGTCAGAGCCTTCATGACCGGCATAAGTATGGTTAGAGCCTGATCATATGGGATCTTTCCTCCTTGTGAGGCGATATATGATTTCAGACTCATGCCGTCGATATATTCCATCACGAAATATGCCGTGTTATTTTCTTTAAAGTAATTCTGTACCGATACAATGTTCGGCGTATTCTGTAGCTTGGCGAGTATACGCGCCTCCTCAAGAAAGCGCTCCATACCGTTTTGATAATCCTCCTGGTCTCGTCCGGTCAGCGCTACACTGTACCGGTCAGAATGCCTGGTAGCAAGACCAGAGGGCATATATTCCTTGATGGCTACTTTGATTTCCAAAGTCAGGTCATAGCCTAAATAGGTTATTCCAAATCCGCCGACACCAAGAACTTTACCGGTCATATACCGTCCGTTCAGCAGCGTGCCCATGGGCAGCGCCAAAAACGGCTGTTCTTCCTCCGCGTTGAACCCGCAGTGGGGGCAGACAGGGGTACCGTCCGGCTTTTCCTGAAAGCAGCCATAGCATATATGTTTCAAGTTCATGTTTCACTCCTCTTCTTTGCGCCCCGGCCTTTCACCCGCCGCAATAGCAAGTCTGCCAGCAGCAGAAAAACCAGCGCCCCGCCCAAAAACCAAAAGTTGCCTGAAAACGCGATTCGTATCAAGAATACGCAAAGCACCAGTCCTCCTATCAAACCGTACAGCTTAAGGGAGCCTACGCCATGCGCTTCTCCTACGCAGCGCTTCGGGTTATTGGGGTCTACATAAAGGTATTGAACCGAACCCAGTTCCGGCCCGTTTTGATCCACCGTCACGTTGGAGATAAACTCGTACACCGCGCCGTTTGCCTCATATTGATAAACTGGGTGGGCAAACCCTCTAATTATCTCGCTTCCTGCCGCCTCTACCGACAGATCCGGCACCACGGTGCCCCGGTGCTCTACCACAACGGCCGGCACCCGCAGCCCATGCTTTTCCAGCCAGCGTTTTCGATGTACGGCGCCCCGGTAGCATAAAAAAGCCACCGTCCCCAGGGCCGCCAGCGTTCCCAGTATCACGTCCAGGATGCCGGCGCTCGTTCCAAGTATCCGCGGCAAGGCCGCCCACACGCCCCACATAAGCAAAAGAGGGGAGGCGAAGACCAACAGTACAAGCACAAAAACAATGGGAATCGTCACCAGCCGAACGGGCGCCGATTCGATTTTTCGAGTGATATAAACCGACAGAAAGAACAGAACCAGAAGGACCACGACCATCAACGCGATCAGTACCGGCTCTTCCAGAATGAACTGAAATATATCCACAATCTCCTCAATCATGAGCTGTTTCCCCCTTTCCTACAGACAAGCCGGACAGAATACACAGCGTCTCGGATCATCTCAATTTACAACTCTAATTATAATACTCTAATACGAAACAGCCGATGGGCGTTCCTACAACTAGCAGCCACGCGCAGCACAGAAAGCAGATCCGAATCATCCGATACATCCTGGCATCGGCGGGACAGAAGTATTTTTCCGGATCCGATGGGTCAATGTAAATCTCCACCTCTGTTCCGATCTTCTTCTGCGCTTGATGGTAGGCCAAAGCGATGCCGGTGTTTTTTTGATAGACGAGGCCCATATACTCGTATTGATACACCATAAAATAATAGGGGGAATGCTTTATTCGAACCCTCAGTGGTTCGATGACGGTCGCTTTCAGTAAAACCGTGCAGCCGCTCCTTCTCTGCGCCTTCTTCTTGTAAAAGTGGGCAGCCACGAAAAATAACGAGTAAAGCGGATATGTTATCGCGCATAAAATCAGGATCCACTCGATATCCTCTGCAAAATTCATGCGCACCACCCTCCTTTCCGCCCGCACCAATCTTTTTAGGGAAACCGCCTGCCGCAGCGAAACCTGCGGCAAGGCGCTGAAGCTACGACGCCAAGCACAGCACGACGCCCAGCATGATCAAAGTCGCGATGACGACAAAGGCAACAATCAGGTAGGCAAGGCGCTGCTGAAAGTAACCCTTTTCCTCCTCCAAGCAGTAAAAGCTGGAGGGCTCAGCCGGATTGACATAGAGCGTAAGCTCCGTCCCCACCTTTTTCCGGGCCTGTTCTTCATAGGCCGGGACATCCCCGATCTCTTCATAGGTCTCTCCCTGATAAGTATACCGGTACACGGGATAATAGTAGAGTCCCAGCATCGCCATCTTCACCCCAAGAGAGGTCGCCCGTCTTCCCGTGCCGCCCGCTCCGCTCAGAAAGTGCGCCGCAGAAACACCCCCTGCGGCTTTCAGCATGCTGTACTTGTTTCTGGCGTGATAGTTTACCACGTCCACAATGACCGCCCGGCATTCCGCCGTGCAGGCTCTCTTCTTCTCCGTCGTTTTCCTTTTCTTCCTGTAAAATAGCCAGACGGAAACCAGAAGCGTGATAAGGCCGATGCCGCTCAGAACGAGAATCACAATAAGATCTTCCATACTGGTTATCCCTCCCAAGGACGAATGGATAACAGCGCCTGGCCAAACAGATCCAGAACAATATCCTTATTGGAGTCATTAAACATACATGTAACAGCATAACATTTGCCGTTGATCATAGCGGCTGCGGAACTGAAAGTAAATTCATTCATTGTCCAATCAACGCACAGCCATTCCACACCGCCCGCCTGAGTCGTATAGTTATCGCCTACAGAAGCGCCCAGGGACGCAGCCATATTACGATTGTTTTCTATGAATTGCTCGCGTGAAGTTATTCCCATTTGGCCGGCATTTCCAATTTCCACTATTCCGCTGTCCGGCGTAGCACTTCCAAATCCGGCGTCCATCGCTGCCTGCGTTGGATAAATAATAAGCTCCGCAACGGCTCCGGCGTCTCCCAAATTAACCGTTGTATCCACCACCCGGCCTTGAGCTACGGCATCATCTAAAATAACTTTGACTCCGCTCTTTGTGCCGTAATACATTTTATATGTTGTTTGAGGCGCGCCGGTACTTTCAAAAGACTGTATGATAGAATAAATTTCCGCCTCAGCAGCCTCATCGCCCTTAGGATAGGCAGTGATAATAAAATAACATCCAAATTCATATCCTTCCACAGCCATAATGACCAAATCCATAGAAACGCCTTCACTGTCGGTGCCTTCAAAATATATCTGATAAGCCGGCCGGCTTCCAACCTGGTCAGGACCGGAGGCAAGAATCTGGTAATTAGAAACTTCCAGAGTCTGCATAAGATTGCTGACTATGCTTTCACGTTGGGATTCCACATCCGCAAGAGAATAGATAGCGCCGCCCATATCCCACGAATAACTGGTAACTATGATACAGCCTTTATCTTCGTTAATAAAAGTGAATCCGTCTTCCGATACAGTGTAATCCGATGGAACATCAATCGTTGCGCTGAGAACGCCAAGATCCTGCTTTACCATTTCCACTACAGGTTCGGTTGGAAGCTCCGGTACTGCAGATGATTCAGGAATGTTGGACTGCGTGCTTACAGGCGGCTGGCTGATAATAGGCGTATTTTTACCGCCGCCAGTTCCCGTTGTTGTAGTTGTTTTTCCTCCGCCGGAAAGCATAATAGGCAGTATAATGCAAAGAGCTATCACAGCCAGCAGCCCGCCGCCGGAAACCCAGGCTATAATTGGATTTGCTTTCATATAGGTCAGCAGCCTGGAAAAGACGGAAGGTCTTCCCGGCGCGGAGCCGCCATTATAAGAGGGCTGCTGGTAAGCTGTTTGACCGTATGCAGGCTGCTGATTATACATAGTTGCCTGCGTACGCTGGCTGATGCTGGCCGCTACCTGCTCCTGTACAGAAACGCGTCCATTAAGAGCATTGATGAACGACTCCATATTGGAAAAACGATCCTCAGTTTTTACCGCCAGCGCCTTCATAATGGCATTTTCCACGTTGGCTGGAATGCGGAATCCCAATTCCGACGGTTTTTTCAGAGTATCTCCATGAATACGCTCCACTGAATCCGGCGGGAGCTGTCCGGTAATGCATCGGTACATAGTCGCTCCCATGGCATATACATCTGTCCATGGACCCTGATTACCGTGGCTGGAATACTGTTCCTCCGGGGCATAACCATGCTTTAGGATGACCGACACACTTTTTCCATCTCCCAGCGCGAACCGCGCCGCGCCGAAATCCAGCAGGCGGCTTTCGCCTTTGGAGGTGATATAAATGTTGTCAGGACTGATATCCCTGTGCAGCAGATTCATCGCATGCACCTGGACCAGCGCTTGCATGATAGGCTGCAAAATAGCAATCGCCTGGTTATAAGGAATTTTATCCCCGTTTTTTGCCAGATACGCCTTCAGGCTCATACCATCTATATATTCCATCACAAAGTAAGCAGTGCCGTTTTCTTTGAAATAGTTTTGAACTGATACAATGTTCGGAGTATTCTGCAGTTTAGCAAGAATTTTTGCTTCATCCAGGAAGCGCTCCATACCGTACTGGTAATCCTCCTCCACCCGTCCGGTCAGCGCCACGCTGTAGTGGTCCGGATGACGTGTAGCCAGAGCGGAAGGCATATATTCCTTGATAGCTACTTTTATTTCCAGTGTAAGGTCATACCCCAGATATGTAATACCGAACCCGCCGATACCCAGCACTTTTCCTATAAGATATCTTCCGTTTAGTATGGTTCCCAGCGGCAGCGCCAGATAAGGCTGTTCATCTTTTTCATTAAATCCGCAGTGAGGACATGGAATACCCGGTTCTTTTTCCTGAAAACAGCCATAGCAAAGACGTTCAATATTCATGCGTTCACCTCCTTAATTTCAGCCATTACGAAAAGATCATCCGTAATCTGTCTTACCCGTTCAGTATGCCGAAGGATAAGCGCCTCCAGCCATTTTTCAGCGTCAGACGCTTTTAAAAATTCAATTTGAACTTCAAGAAGTTCAATATAAAATTCTCCCGTATACATCAGCGCCCCTTCACCCTCAGACAGCGCCGGAATATGCGCAAGCTGCTTTATTTTTCCATCCGCAGTCAGGTGGAAGACGGCCGCCGGATTTTGACCGGCGGTGTCTTCGTCTGATGCGCTATAAATTCTTCCATATTTCAAACAATAACCTGACATAAAAGATTACTCCTTAGAAACAACAAATCGATTGGCATTGTCGCAAAGGTAGAATGTATCCCCAGCAGACAATTTTTCCACAACATTAGCTGTCAGCTTTTTACCATTGCCCAGGAATGTGCCGTAGGATGAGCCAAGGTCGGTAATGAGGAAGAGATCCTCGTTCGGGTCATATACTACCTGGCAATGACGTCCGCTTATGCCAGGCGTATTTTTGTCAAAGACGATATTACAGGTTGCCGGATCGCGGCCGATGATTACCTTGCCTTTTAACAGGTCAAAGCTCTGGCCGGAATATTTACCTGTAACACCACGCAGCACCGCTCGTTTTTCCACAGGACCGCGGCCGCCTTTCGCAGGCGCTTTATTCATATCCGCGGCGCCGGCGCCGGCGGGAACGCCCTGACCATTTTTCTGGGATGACATAGCAAGCAGGATAATGCCGCCGGCCAGCGCGAGCACGCCGATGGGCAGGAATACATAGGCAAACCAGGGCTGGGTCCAGGAGAGTCCGCCGCCCGCCATGGTGTATTCAATTTTTTCGCTGTCCAGGATTTTAATTAGTTCATCTGCTGTAATTGCATAATTCATGCCTACTCTTTCACCGGTTATTGGATCAACTGCAATCGATACGTTGATGCCGATGACATTTCCATTTTCATCTACCAGAGGACCGCCGGAATTTCCAGGCGCAACAGATACATCCATCTGAAACGCGTCATACGTTGACCAGGCGGGTTTTACCCGGTTGCTGATGACCCCGCTTGTTATCGTCACGTCATCCATCCCAAAGGTAGGAAAGGTCTGCCTGCTGGAAGAGTCTCCCGGATAACCCAGTGCATACGCTGTTTCGCCGATCTTTACAGAATCTGTATCCTGCAGGCGAAGCGCAGTACGTTTATCTGTAGCGGAAGGCAGCTTGAGGATGGCAATATCTTTCTCGCTTTGCGGAGAATAATAAACCACCTCTGCCTGCACATAATCGTTTTCAGCTGCGGAATAAAACACCTGTACCATTCCTGTAGCGCCCGCATACTGCTTGGGGTACGCATATCCAAATTCTACCACATGGCCGTTGGTAACAATATACTCTACCGGTTCGCCCGGCTTTCCAATGGCCCAGCCGGTGCCACCGGAAGTATACGTCTCAACCGTTCCTTGATTTGTGGGACCCTGCACAGTGGACGTAACATACACGACGCTTTCCCGCGCTTCGTAAGGATCCATTCCGCCTCCGCCCACAAGACCCAATACGCCGAACACGCCGGCGGCCAGGCCGATAACCAGCAGCAGGATGGCAACAACCTGCTTGCCCGATGATTTTTTCGCTTCCATTATAATTCCTCCTTATTTTTACCATGATATTTCAGAACAATCGCCGTATAGTTATCCTGTCCCGGCTTTCCGACCGCCAGTATTTCTTCCTCCAGCTTGTCGCAACACGCCTGGGGGGAGAGCGCCATGGCTTCCCGGATCTGTTTCAAGGTCAGCGTATCGCTGACGCCGTCCGAGCAAAGCAGCAGCGCGTCCTCCGGCTGGAGAAGAAAGGGCATACGGGTATAGTCACAGTTTACATCTTGTTTTCCTATGTATTCTGAAAGCGCGCCTGCTTGAGGATCATGAAACGCTTCCTCTACAGGAAAAATTCCTTCCAGAGATTTAAGTATAAGATCATTTTTATATTCCTGACGTATGTTCATTTCATAAAGCTTGCCTTCTCTGAGCAGGAACAGATCGCTGTCGCCTACACACCAGAAAGTAAGCTGATTTCTCTTGAGCAGAGCGGCTACAAGTGTGGTTCCGCCATGCCCCCTGAACTGTTGATAAACTTTGGCGCTGCGCTGAGATATCCAGCCCGGAATATAGCTGTCTTCAGCCCAAGGGAATATGCTAACCATCTCCGATGCGGTTTCGGATGCTATCTTACCGCCTTCAGCCATGCCGCCCATCCCATCGCACAGCACAGCAATAAGTCCGTCTTCTTCATAACGATCCATGCGAGAGATACCGAAGGCATCCTGCTGTTCTTCCCTGCTGCCTATGCCCTGAAGATTGGCAAGCTCCAGTTCCGGCAGAGGTTCCGGATGTTCCGTAACATGTTCCTCCGCTGTTTTGCAGGTATGCTTCTTTTTATTTTTTCGCCGTATCAGGACAAAGATAAGGATAAGGATAAGCGCTAAAACAAGTGCGGCTCCCGCTGCTATTACCATCCAAACGCGGATGAAGGAGTCCGGAAACAGCGATTGGTTTAACCATGAAAATATTTTTTCCATCCGCTATTCCTCATTCCATTGGAATTTATCTCCACACAGAGGCAGGAAAAGAAGCTGACTTTTGCCAACTTCAATAATGTCATAAGCATTTAATGGACGAACCATTTCTACCTGTTCATCATTGCAATAGGTGATGCCCCTGCCCTGACCGGGAGAGAGGGAAAAACTGTTGTGTTTTGCGTCATAGGTTACCAGCGCGTGGCTTTCTCTGGAGACGGTGTCATCGTCCGCCAGCGCCACATCCATAGCAGCCGCACGGCCGATAAAATTACGGCCTGCTACCAACTTATAATCTGCGCCGCGATGGGGACCGGATATACAGACCAGAAATCCCACTGCAGGATCAATACCGATTTTCTTTTTGATAATGCCTACCGTCTTGCCTCTGTCTGCTTCCGGCGCAGCGCCGCTAGGTACAGCAGCTACAGTTTTGCCTACTGTGCCGGCAGCTACAGTTTTGCCTACCCCCGCGCCCTCCTGGCAGTAGGGGCAGCTGTCGAATCTGGATTCATCATAAAAATGACCATTGTCACACTGTCTCATTTTCTTTTCCTCCTATAAATAAATCATTTTAATAATCGTCAAAAGCTATTCATGTATTTCCTGCTGTTTTTAAATATATCTTTATTTTAGGGATTTGTGCAGGCCGCTTTAGCGCCAAAACAGCAAAAATTGCATGGCGCATCTGCGCCAATCTGCATTTTTTCACGGAAATGCCAGGTAATTATGCTGTTTCTATTTAAAAAAGAGAAATTTGGACGAGTAAACAAAAAAGCCATGCAAGATGACGCCTTGCATGGCTTTATAATATTATATACTGTAATACCATTTGCGGATAACACATTTTTATAATTAATTCTATATATTCCCTGTATTCAGGGGCAGATTTCTTAATCTTGTCCGCCAGTTCCCAGATTGCTTTATTGTTTAAAAGAACATGATAATCTTTTCTTTTTTCTTGAAAATTTCGGTTATTAAACCAAAACCGTTAGCTATCCCCATATTTCATAACAAATTCAAATATCCCTATTATCGATGGAGAATTAGGATGCCTTTAATATCACTTCTACTTCTTTTAGAGCGTTAATCATTTCAATGATGATCTCTTCATCAATTGTTTCATAGTATCCTTTAATATTATCATTGTGATAGCATATCAAAGCTGCCGGCGTTTCTTTCTGAATACGACTCAAAAATTCCTGCTGGCTTTCTGTACAATAAATGCAAAGCGATGTGTATGAGAACATAGCATCTGCTTCGGACGTAACGTCTGCAGGCGCGCATCACATCAGAACACATATTATGATTAGCAGCGCTACAGCTGCCATTCTTTTCATTTAGTTTCCTTTCAGCCTATTAAATACTACGCTGCGTTTCTATGTAGAACTGGTACAGTCCCATACGGGATTTCACACCCGCTTTCTCATAGATGGACGCAATATATCTTTGGCAGGTCCGACGGGATAGATATAGACCGTCCGCAATCTCCTGAATGCTTTCCTCTGTATTGACTAGCTTGTCAAATACGTCTGTTTCCCTAGGCGTAAGAGAAAGCAACTCCGATAGGATGCGGAATGTTTCTTGGGGATCAAAATTTGCAGGGGTATCCTTATTCTTGACTGCTTCTCCTTCAGCTGACGGCGCCAAGGATGTATAAAGGGCCATCACAATGCTGACCGCTACAAACAACACCAACGCAAGAACGATGGCAATTATACTATTCCCAGAAACAAGCAACAGCACCGAGCCATTAGTTAATAAGGCGGCGCTCACATTATTCATGGCTCTGCCCATACCGGCCCAAAGCTCTGGCATTTCCATATAACGGGAAAAGTCCAGAAAACTGGTGGTAAAGAAAACAGCAAAAAATCCTGCTGAGAGATAGAAAACAATCAACCCTATTAAAAATGGACCGCCCAACTTTAACACTGCCACGCAAACAACAGATAACAACATGACGCAATACATCATCATGTTCATGAATTTTCGTTTTCGGATATCAAAGAGAAAGCCTGCAGCCAAACCACTCACCGCCAACAAAAGCCGCGGCCACTGACCAATGTCGGTTCCCATCGCATGGTGAATGGTAACCGCATTGTCCAGAGTGCTGAAAATGCACGCCATCAGGATCACAAGTAGAGACAGAAACACCCCGGAAGCTATCTTTTTTCGGTTTGCCTTACCGTCATCTTCTTTAGCAAGAGATGAGGGTTCTTCCAATTCTTCTGTTTCCTTATGGCAAAGTCCTTCTACTTTCAGCAAAAGCGCTAACAGAACAAAGGCAAAAATGGAAAGGACAATAGTTTCCAAAGCTTCAAAATTGACAAGGTTATTATTAAGAAATTGCAGTAATATTCCAAAAGCATAGGATATGCCTACCATACGGGCCAGACAAGCATCATCTGGTGTAAGTTTGAAAAAAAGGTAATGAGTCGCGCTTCCCAACAGACCTAAAATTAGGAACAGGGCCATCCCAGAAAGGAGTGTGACTATATAGGAAGAGTGCTGATAAACCAAAAAATTGCATACAACCGATGCCAATACAAGCAGAAAAAGCCCAATGGTCTGCAACCTTTTTTTTAAAAAACGGTGAAACAGCGGATATAATAAAAAACCTATGGCGCTTATGCCCAATGTATAATTCTGTGCAATGACTGTTTTTTCTTCCCCTGCAGTAAGTGAGATCATATTAACATAAAAATATTCTGCGCCAAGAAACAGAAAAGTAAAAATGCCAAGCAACAGAATGGCATAAATTGACTTTGGGCTTTTGAAGACTTTTTTTATCATGCGGCCATTCTAACCTCCTTCTCAGAACAATATGATTATATTTATACCACGCTTAATCCTATATTTCAATTTGATTTTCAGAATAATAAAGAATTTGCAGTAATTTTTACAGATTAGATGCCTTTTTTCACTACTAACCCCATGCTACGATTCTTTTTTATACTGTTCAATGAATTCTACGGTATATCAACCGTATATTATTCTCATATGCGGCCGCTTTATTCTCATCAGGGTATATTTCTTATACCGCAGCCATACGAGACGACTGCGGTATAAGAAAAGAAAGTTATATATGAAAGCAAAATCCTTAGTATGTAATATTGTGAGCAAAGAAATAGATCAGCAAACCACCTAGGCCAGCTCCGCTTATTATTCCTGCCCATGGCAAGAACAAAGACAGCAAAAGTCCCAGAAAAATAAAGACACAGAATACTACTACAAAAGCGTCTCTCTGGAAAAGCATAATGTATTTAATACATGCTATCACAACACCTGCTATTATTACGAGATTTCCAAGAAGGGCCAGAATATAAATATAAACGCCTGCCATTTGAAGAATTGCTATTAGGATGCTAAATCCAAGGCCGATTCCTGTGATCAGGCTGCCAATCTTAATCAGACTGTCTCTTGAAATACTATATATACCAAAAAAACAGGTTGCAATCAAACCGTTTGAGGCAATGTTTAACATGTTAATAATAATTATCCATTCTACGCTTGGGTAATATGACGCGGAAGCTGCCAAATTGATAATTGCGGAAATGGTTGTGAGAAATCCTCCGATTGCACCAATGAGGTGATATTGTCTTAATCTTGAATACATTTGTTTAAGCCCCTTTCTGATATTTCACCATGGTTATGTCAGAAACTTTATTTAAAATATTTTTATTCCCTGACCAGATGTCTATCTGCAAATCTTTTATTTTTAATCATAACAGAAAGACTGCGTTTTTTATAGGTCACATGAGCGCCAAATTTTTAAAAATACCGTGGCGCACATGCGCCATTTAAAAAAAGCTTTGTATCGAAGATTATCAGACACTAAATTCTTACAAACAATCGTAAAACTTACTTTATTAAATAAGGAATGTTTCTATCATTTTTTGATTTTTTATGATAAGACACAAACAATAATGTTTAAAATGCATTTGGAGATATTTTTATTTTCTCTATGTGCAGAAGAGTCTCTACTATTTATATTATGAATAGGGCTTTGATGCCTGAAGGATAATATATAAAATTTTTGATTATACGCATTGATATTGTTCGTATTTGATATTACTGCTATATAAATAATACATGCAGCAGCCATAATGAGAATAAAAGAATATGATATTTATTTATCATACAAACTACTGAGAAATAAGAGTCATTCACCTATCGCGGACAGATTCTATGCGTTTAAAAATCGATAATCAAGGGAATAATTTATAAATTTTGCGGTCGGTTTATTTATGACGCATTACTCAAAAGAGCGATAGACTTTTCAACACGGATTCAAATATGGTCTAAATTTTTATTTGAATATATGCTCGGCGGATTGCACGCTCGTACTTAACTGTTTTTTACCAATTTTTCAAACCTATGCGATGTTTTATGAACCTGAATCAGCTATCTTTTTCCAAAGCAGCAAAATTCCAACAGATCTATATCTTTTAGCTTATATAGAAGGCAATTGTGCGGATATTAATTCCTTTTCTTTTTACCAGACGATCATAATACCATTGAAGGTAGTCACAAATATTCTATTGGTATCTTCTCTGTTACTGCTTTTACTTCTTAATCAAAGAAGCCAGCGAAGATATAAATACATCGCTGGCTTCTTTACAGCACCGACACTGACCTACAGATACTGTTTCCAAAGAATTTACTGCGCGATAGAATTCATGTTCTGAAAATTTGATCTATCAAATGTCAACGTGTGATGACCATTATTTTTCGGCAACAGACAAGTGTGGTTACGTTATACTATGGTGATTAAATTTTTTTAGATCATCCGTTATTGATGTACTCGCCAATGACATTAAGACGCTGTTCTCTGGCATAGAAAAGACATACCTAAATGACTTTTGCAATTTAGTTCTAATTTCTTGCGTACCATTATTATAATTTGGACTTTTATCGGGACTAGCATGCTTAACTTCCACCGTCAAAGTGAACCAATTCTTTTTTCATAAAAACTGGCATGATGTATATATAAGGATAACGTCACCACGTCTGTATTACTCTTCCAGTATGATCTGTTTGGCGTTTATTTCTACTTTTTCTGTGTATTCATACCAAACACTTATAACAATAATGATATATCATGGTCTGTCTGGTTTTGGCCTAGTCTCTTTTCGTAACTTTCACATAATATAATTCAAACTGTTCTGGTCTGCAGTGTAATCATATCACCACATATTTTTTTGAATTTGTTTTTTGCAAACAACTGCCCTTTATGAAAAACAAGGAAATAAAGCAGGTTGAATTCTTCGCTGCAGACAGTATTAGATTACCTATATTATCAGATATAATCCGAATAGAGAGATTGAATGTAAAGTTAATTTTATCTTGTTGTGTAAAAATCAGAGAATTACATATTTTTTAAATAATCACTATACTTTTTGTTGAAAATAACTATTTTAAATATCTCAAAATTCTACAGTTAATAATTTTCTATATTTTCACCTGTATTAATATCAAAAGTTCTATTTTTCAAATATCAATTCAATTCTTCTAAGACCTCCATGTGCATCTATTAAAGTCGGAATAAATCCGGTATAAGAATATCCCTTTTTTGTGTACTCCTCGATAATTTCTTTTGGTTCAAAAATGCAATGGAATAATACACCTTTTGCTTCATACTTCATTTCTACATACTTATATTCTTTCATTTCAATACCACCTTTTTATTATTCAAATGTCTGTTTGATGTCTAATAATTCTTTTTTTGTTTCAACCCAGTTTTCTACATATCCACATTTACAACAAACATAACGTATTACAGGAATTTTTCCAAACAGCGTATAGGTGGTCGTGTATATGTTGTTTCCGCTGGCATGTCGGCTAGGGTTATCTGGAATACGAACTATATCTGTTGACCCACATTTAGGGCATTGTCGAGTATTTTTCAAATTTTTCTCCTTTCATATTAGCAACTACTTTTTCGATTGAGTTTGATAAAATTCAATGCACAAATACAATTAAAGCAACTATACATAAAATACTTTGCATAGAATCGTCTTTTTAAATATGTTTTTTTATTTTAATTCCCCTTTTTCTTTTTACGTTCTTTATATATTTTGTTTCTCAAAGGAATACCGACGCATAATAACAATACAACAGCTAATATTGTAAAATCCATAGTCTGACCCCCTTTCAAAATTCTTTATTGTTTATAATAGAAAGACTAATTTTCATAGAGACTAATAAAAGCACCAGCGCAATAATGACTGAAATTACAATAAATACACCCATGCTTACTGTTGGCAAGGTATTAAAAATATGAACTAAATCAATATTAAAAACAGCTTTTGCTCCTTTTATGATAATAAGAATGATTACTGCTAAAGCTCCAAATGCTCCAATCATAGCAATTCTTCCTTTATCACCACCAAATTTAAGCTGGAAAGGAAGCATAATTGATTGAATTACAATCATGACAGGCAGAATCAGCAATGCAATCATTATTAAATCTGTAATAGATAATGTGCCTTTAAATACTGTTGCTATCACACATAAAATAGTTGATAAAATCCATGTTACTCCCAAAAATAACAAACCAAGACAATATTTTTCAATTACATAGCAGTTACGAGTAATAGGTAATGTGAATAAAAATGCGTTACCATTATCAAAATCGTCATAACTTATCGTACTTACTGTAAACAGTAATACAATAAAGCACAAGAATGCTAATGGGAATGTTACATCATTAGTAAATAATATCATTCCAATTACAATTGCCAAAATTAGACAAAAGAAGTTTTTTTGCAACATCAACAATTTAAAATCTTTTACTAATAATCCTTTCATTTTTCGCTTCCCCTTATCATCATGGTAATAACTTCATCTATTGTACCTTTTTCAATCGCTATTTTAGGATAATTCTCTATATAGTACTGTTTCTGATTTGTCAAGCAACTATATCCATATAATTCCTTTTTGAAACGTAAGATAAATTGTTTATCCAATTCATCAAATTGTTTTTTGTCCAATTTTAACAGAGCATAATCACTAAGCAGTACATCTGTATCTTCATGAAGAATAATTTTTCCCTCATGCATCATATAGAGATTATCGCACAGCGACTCTAAATCGCTGGAAATATGAGAACTAATTAGAATAGAACGTTCTTCATCTTTTTCCATAAATTCTCTCAACATCTCAAGCAATTCATCTCTTGCAATAACGTCTAATCCAGATGTTGGTTCATCTAATATCAATAGTTTTGCGTTATGCGAAATAGCAACCAGAACTTTCAGTTTTGCTTTCATACCTGTCGAAAAATCTTTTATCCTTTTATCAAGAGGTAATTGAAATTTCTGTACTTGCTCAATAAAGAAAGACTTATCAAATTTTCGATACATATTCTGTAACACCGAGATAATATCTATTATTTTCAGATAACCGCTAAAACCAGAGTCAGATAATACAACGCCCAATTCTTCTTTATCTTTTGCTGTAAACTTTTTTATATCTTTCCCTAATATTGTGATGCTTCCGCCATCAGTGGAAATTAATCCCAATATTGCTTTAAGTGTTGTACTTTTTCCTGCTCCATTTTGTCCGATCAGGCCAGTTACATAACCAGACATAAGTTCTAAAGAACAATCAAGAGAAAAATTATCATAATGCTTTTTTAAATGTTTAATTTTTAACATTAATCAGCCCTCCAATATTAACTCGAATAAACTTCTTATATCTTCATCACTAATACCACAGCGTCTGCATTTTTGGATAGCCGGTTCTAAATCTGCTTCTAACTCTTTTTTTTGTTCTTCCAGAAGAAGTTCTTTATTTATAGCCGCTACATATGTTCCTTTACCATGTACTGTCACAGTAAAACCTTCGCTCTCCAAATTATCGTATGCTTTTTTTACGGTTAAAGCACTTATTTTTAATTCTTTAGACAGAGTGCGGACAGACGGAAGATTGTCATTTTCCTTTAGTTCGCCATTGCGTATGAGCAGTTTAATCTGGTCTACAATTTGCTCATAAATAGGAACCATTAAGGAAGTGTTGATGATAATTTTCATTTTTTATATCCTTTCTCCTTTATCTTGATAACAGTATATAACAGTTTAAAACTGTTGTCAAGTGTTATATACTGTTTATTGTATATTTTTTTGCAAAAGAAAAATATAAAGGTCTATGTAGAAATATATATTATAAACAATATATTTTTGCTTAAGTTGGATATAAGAACATATTTTCAAATTTGTAAGCAATTTGATATGGATTTTTCTTTAATATCTTTTGGCTTTGAAATTTTCAATCTCAAATTTTACAATGGTTTGATGAGTTACAGCAATTTACTCTGTAACGTTTCCTTTAATAGATGTTTTAATCTTAGTAAAGTAGAAAGATTATATGCAAGATTATTTTCACTACACCTCATTTTTATTTTACTCTGTATTTTTTAATGTATTTTTAGTGCTTTAACCAACTATGACTTATATTTTTATTTAGTTTTATTTACCTATTAAACTCATATAATATTAGGATCGTGAGATACTAGAACTTATCTTAAAGCTAAACATTTCTAAACAAGCATCACAAAAAGGAGAATTATGATAAACAATAAAGAGGAAAAGGCAGTATTGCTATGGCATTAAAACGATATGAACTGAGCAACATCCGGTGAGTGCAAATTAAGCCTTTGATCCCCGAAGCCAAGATTTGGCGGCCATTAAAGGACGACCGGCTGGCGCCCAATGCAATTTTACGGTTAACCTGAAGTGGCGTCTCCCAGGGTAGATCTTCCAGGGAATGGGAATACGGTCCATCATCAAACCATCTACAGCCGCGTTTGCAAGCAGCGTGATGACGGAACCCTTTTGCGGATTTCTCTTAGATTGAATAAAGATACCGACTATGAAAAACTTTGTATCGACAGCGCTTTTATCAAGGCGTATCCGTAGAGTACGGGTGTAAAAAGAGGGAATAGATTCGGAAAACATCCAGTTTATTGAAAATAGTCGGAGCGGAAAGATCAAAAAAATTCGTACTGTTACATATGACTTAGAGAATTCGATTCACTTTCTGCTCACCGGGTAACAGACGCACGATGTAAGGATTGCCGTTGTGCCATTGACCTGCTGTCTGACGTAACAATCGCAGGGAGCAATATTCTTTGGGAATAAAGCTATAGATCAGCGAAGATTAGATAGTACACTACCTCTCAGGAGGCAGTGTATATCATTCCGCCCAAAGTAGGCGTTGAATCCTAATCCCGTAATTTTCACATCTATAAAGAGCGGCGTCTGGTGGAATATTTCTTTAATAAAATCAAGTCTTTTCGCAGGTTTGATTACAGATACGATAAGCTGGCAGCATCATTTCCAGCTTTTTCGCTGCTTACGTCCATTTGGATTTTAGCGAAATAGACATGTTAAATGAGTTTTCAGATACACCCTAGTTTGATGAAAAATTTTATTAAAGTATCATATTTTATTGAAAGCTTGTTAAAACATAATAATTTACAAAAATAAAGCTATTTTTTATAACTATATAAAAAGCTTAGCAGGTATCCAATAATAGTAGATTTTTCTACTATTATTGAATACCTGCTAATTACTTTGAATAGCCGCCATGTAAATGCTTTATTAATTATCTAATTATATTTATTTCATAGCTTTTTGGAAAAATTCTGCTATTTTATCAAATGGAATAATATCTACTCTATCATACAGGTCGGTATGCACCGCATTCGGAATAATTAATAGCTCTTTATTATCAGTGTAAGGATTATCTTTTACCATATTTGCAAAAGCATCTTTACTAAAGTAACAGGAATGAGCTTTTTCTCCGTGAATGACCAGCACTGCACTGCGAATTTCATTGCTATATTGAAGAATTGGTTGATTCATAAAAGACATACATCCTATAACATTCCAACCGCCATTGGAATTTAGTGAGCGCGGATGATATCCTCGATTAGTTTTATAATAGTCATGATAATCTTTAACAAAAAATGGTGCATCTTCTGGGAGTGGATCAACTACGCCTCCACCCAAAGCATAGTTGCCATTCTTATAATCTTCAATTCTCTGAGCATTTAGAGCTTTACGTTTTTCATAACGAGCTTGTTCACTATCTTCAGAATCAAAATATCCATTTGCATTCACACGTGTCATGTCATACATGGTAGAAGTAACAGTTGCTTTAATTCTTGTATCAATAGCTGCTGTGTTTAGTGCCATGCCGCCCCATCCACAGATACCAATAATACCAATTTTTTCCGGATCAACATTATCTTGTACAGAAAGAAAATCAACTGCTGCCTGGAAATCCTCAGTATTAATATCAGGAGAAGCCATATAACGGGGAGTACCGCCGCTTTCACCGGTAAAAGATGGGTCAAAAGCAATGGTTAGAAACCCTCTCTCCGCCATAGTTTGTGCATAAAGACCAGAAGCTTGTTCTTTTACAGCGCCAAAAGGTCCGCTTACAGCAATAGCAGCCAGCTTACCTTGTGCATCTTTAGGTTCATAAAGATCTGCTGCAAGTGTAATACCATAGCGGTTATGAAAGGTTACCTTGCGATGATTAACCTTATCGCTTTTTTGAAATATTTTATCCCATTCTTGTGTTAAAACCAATTTTTCTTGCATATCAAAAACCTCCAACTATATATTATCCTCTTTCTGCATGGAGTAAACCATATGATCAAGACAATCAATTTTATATTGTTCCTGATGAAGTCTTTCTAAAAGATAGCCCCTATAACGGGACAATAACTTATATTGTTATTTTCGTTTTTGTTTTTGTTCCAATTTAAGGAATTGTTCTATTAAATGTTTATCACATCCAGCATCTGTAAGATTCCTTCGTATTTTAAAAATATGATCATCTTTTATTATTTCCATCCAGAATCACTTCCTTATTAATTTTATTATAATTTATTAATAATAAGATAGCAAATACCTTGTTTTTATTATATGATATGCTTGACAGGCATTTTACTAGGAAATACAATAAATATAAAAGAGGGGAGATGAAAAAATGGAAATCAGAGTACTTCGCTATTTTCTTGCAGTTGCAAGAGAAAGAAATATTACAGGAGCAGCTAATCTTCTGCATTTAACACAACCAACATTATCAAGGCAGATTAAAGATTTAGAGGATGAATTAGGACAAAAACTGCTGATTAGGAAAAGCCATCATGTAGTCCTTACTCCTGAGGGAATGCTGCTTAGAAAACGAGCGGAAGAAATTATTTCTATGGTGGATAAAACTGAAGCAGAATTTATGTCAATGGAAAATACAGTAAGCGGGGATATTTATATTGGTGGGGGAGAAACGCAGGCAATCCGGCAAATTGCAGAAATATTAAAGGAATTGCGTGAAAGTTATCCTGGTATACATTATCATTTATATAGCGGAAATGCTCAAGATGTAACAGAACGTCTGGATAAAGGGCTATTAGATTTTGGTATATTAATACAGCCGGCTGATATTTCTAAATATGATTTTATTAATTTACCTGCAAAAGACACATGGGGAGTTATTATGCGAAAGGATAGCCCACTTTCTAAGAAAGATTTTATAGAAAAAAGTGATTTATTAGATGTTCCGCTAATTTTTTCAAGACAGGTTATATCGCCGCAACAAACAAGAAATGAATTTGCCGATTGGTTTGGTGAAGATTTTGAAAAACTAAATGTTGTAACAACATATAATCTTGTATACAATGCAGCTATTATGGTAGATGTAGGAATTGGATATGCAGTAACAATTGATAAACTGACAAATACTGCGGAGAATAGTAATCTTTGTTTTAGACCTTTAAAACCTAAATTGGAATCTGGATTAAATATTATCTGGAAGAAATATCAGGTTTTTTCTTCTGCTGCGGAATTATTTTTAGAAAGAGTAAAAGAAAACTTATCAAAATAAAATAGTTTATTAAAATGCAAAAAGAATATCATTATTTTTTGATAATATATTATATTAAAGATTAATAAAAAAACAGCGTCAGAATTTTCTATCATATTGTAATTTAAGATAGATAACTCTGACGCAAAATTTATATAATTTAAATTATTAAATAACTTTAATTAGATGTTCTTTCTTTTATCACACTGCAAAGGCGGGTAAAACCAAAAGATACTGCGGCCCCTGCAATAATACAAACAAAATACGCGATTATTTCCCATGTAGTTTTAGGTATAGCAGGGAATAACATAACTGTAGTAGCTATAACAATACCGATAACTCCATGTGATACAATAGAATAATATTTCTTATAAGCAATACCCATTATTTTAGATAACAACAGAATACATAATCCCATACCTATTGCCATTGGTATAAGGACTCCAAAATTTAGTCTTGAAATTCCTGTAAGCATGGGTTTATAAAGACCAAAAAATAGAAGTAGTGATGAAGAACTTAATCCTGGTACAATAAAGCTCAATCCCCATAAAACACCACATAATAAAAAACCGGCAAAATTAGGTTCAATAGTAATAATAGGCTGGGTTCTCAGCAGTATAAGTATAATGAGCATGACCAAAAAACAAGCAATTCCAGTTGTATAGCAAGTGCCAGATCGACCTTTTTCACCAGCATCATGCCATAATTCAGGAATTGTACCAATAATAAATCCGATAAAAGTACAGGTTACAAGTGTAAGATTTTTTTCCATCAGCCAGCCTGCTACTCCAGATAAACCAAGGAAACCAACGCCAATGCCTATTATAAAGATTAACAGCATCAGCCAATATTTTTTTAATCCTGTTTTTATATGTGAAAGCGTTTCAATAAGCGGTCTATACATTCCAAAGGCTACACATAAAGTTCCCCCGCTGATTCCAGGCAAAATAGCTCCAAATCCAACGACAATTCCTTCTAACAGCCATATAAATAATTGAGCAATTCCTGCTTTACTGTATCGATTCATATTATATTTTCACCATCCGTTTAGGTGTTTTTCATAACAACTGTATCTACACAGTCACCAACATGTTCGCATGCATCAGCGCAATTTTCCATTTTATCAAATATCTCGCGCCAAAATATAATTTCTAATACATCATCAAATTGTTCCTGAACATGAAGTGTTGCCTGGAGATACAACCAGTCACATTCTTCTTCAAGATGGTTAAGTGCAACAATCATTTTATGAAGCTTTTCCGGTTTTTTAAAATTCATAAATTCAGACAGCATATTTTTCATCATAGTACAGCATTCAACAAGTTTTTTTGCAAATTTAACTGCATCTGGGATAACATATTGGATCTTATCAACATAAATACGCTGCATAACTTCTTCAATACGGTCTGTAACATCATCAATATTTTGGCTAATTAAATCTAAATCTTCACGGTCAACAGGCGTTACAAATGCTTTTGCAAGCGCCGCTAGCATTTCATGTTTTTTATCATCGCCGGTGTGTTCATATTCATGCATAGTATCAAGCATTTGACGAATATTTTCTGGGTGATAATCAGTAAGGCATGAAACCAGATAATTTGCTGCTTGACAGGATACTTCTGCAGCCTGTACAAAATTATCAAAATAAAACCGGTCTGCTTTGCTCATCATATTATATGCATCCTTTCATAATCCATCAGTATTTAAAAAATCAACATAAAGAGTTTTGCCATAAGAAATCCGATTAAACCGCAACCAGGGAATGTTAATATCCAGGTTAAACACATTTCTTTAACTACTGAAAAGTTAATAGCAGATAGCCGCCTAACAGCTCCAACGCCCATAATTGCCGTTGTTTTAGCATGTGTAGTAGATACAGGAATACCGAATACTGAACTGATTAAAAGAGAAATAGAGGCTGCAATATCAGCGGAAAATCCTTGATATTTTTCAAGCTTTACCATATCCATACCGACGGATTTTATAATCTTTTTTCCACCTATAGATGTTCCAAGAGCCATAACAATTGAACAAAGGAGCATTAACCAGATAGGCATTTTTACAGCAGTTTCTGTACTTTGCCCATTGACAAGAAACATACTTAACAATATAACACCCATAAATTTTTGCCCATCCTGCGCTCCATGCATAAAGCTCATGCTGGCCGCACCAAAAATTTGTGCATATTTAAATATTTTTTCTGTTTTTTGTCTATGTACACGCCGGAATAACATAATTACTAATTTGCATACAATCCATCCGAGAGCAAAACCTAAAAGTACTGAAATAACCAGACCATACAGAACTTTAACCCATTCGCTTCCATTGACGCCGTCCAAACCGCCATGCAAAGCAATAGCTCCGCCGGTAAGCCCTGCAATCAGAGCATGGCTTTCGCTTGTTGGAATACCAAAATACCAGGCAAGCGTTGCCCATACTACTATAGCAAATAACGCTGCGCTTAGCGCAACAATAGCTTCATGCGAATTGGAACCAAAATCAACCATCTTTGTGATGGTTTCAGCAACAGTAGCATTTATCATACTCATGATAAAAACACCAAAGAAATTAAATACAGCTGCCATCAATATAGCTGCACGAGCCGACATACAACGTGTTACTACACATGTTGCAATTGCATTTGGAGCATCTGTCCAACCGTTTACTAGGATTACGCCAAGTGTGAGCAATACCGCTAAAAATAATAGTGGATTGGATGTGAGTTGTCCCCAAAAATATTGAAAAGATAAATCCATATTTGTTCCTCCAACGGGATTGGATTTTTAAAAGATGATTGTCCCAAAAAAATTAAGCAATAAGACAATTCTCTCAATGGATATCACGCAAGATAGGTAAATTAAATGCAAAATTAAAGTAAAAATGTTGTAAAAAGTCTAAAATTACAACATTTACTATTATAGCATTTTTAAAGGAAATATTGTGTGAATATTTATCACCTAAGCGTCTAACCACTTATAAAATCTTAATATTCCTTCTTTACTGCCTGTGAGATACAGGATATCTCTTTCACGAAATACATAATCCGGCTTAACTACTTCGATAACCGAGCCTTTATTTTCTATAGCAATAATATTTAAACCAAAACGCGAACGTAAATTCAATTCAAGTACAGTTTTTCCAATAGCCTGGTCAGGAATAAGAATTTTAGAAATATTAATTCTTTCGCTAAGCTGGACAAAGTCTAGAACTCGAGCTGTTTCAAGACGGCTTGCAAGACGCAGAGCCATATCTCTTTCAGGATATACGACTTCTGCACCAAGTTTTGCTAAAATTTCTCCATGTTCCGCACTATTTGCCTTTGCGATTACAGTTGTAACTCCTATTCCAACTAAATTTAGAGTGGTAAGAATAGATGTACCAATTTGTTCGCCTATACATACGATAACTGCATCACAATTTTGTATCCCCGTATCAAGCAAGGATTTTTTATCAAGGCTTTTTACTACATAAGCATTTTCGGTTACTTCACGAAGTTCACGTACTTTTTCTTCATCTTTATCTAATACGATAAGTTCTGAACCGGCAGAAGCAAGTTCCAATGCAAGTGCAGATCCAAAACGCCCAAGTCCAATAATTCCATATATCATTTTATCGTGCTTTGATTTGTGAAACATAATTTCCTCCAAGTTTATCCTATAGCAATATTTCCTTCCGGATATTTAACACGTTCACCGCCGGTAAAGTACCAGAGTGAAGCAATAGTCAATGGACCAAGGCGTCCGATAAACATAACTGCAATTGATAGCAATTTACTTCCAATAGTTAGACCAGGTGTAATACCTGTAGAAAGTCCAACAGTTCCAAATGCACTGGTTATTTCAAAAAGCGCATCCATAAGTGAGATGTCAGGTTCCATGAGCACCATTAAATATGTACCGGTAAGTACAACGCCTACAGAGAGCAGTGTAATAACTGTTGCTTTGCGGAATGTTTCCTTAGGGATAGCATAACGGAAGGCTTTTTCCGATTTATTAGTTGCAGCCGATTTAATACCCTGAATCAATACAAGAAATGTACTTGTTTTAATACCACCGCCGGTTGATCCAGGTGACGCTCCGATAAACATAAGCACGACAAGTACTAATAAACCAGCATTTGAAAATGTACCAAGTGGATAAGTAGAAAAACCAGCTGTTCTTGCGGAAATACTGTGGAAGAAAGCGCCTAGCCAGGTTACATCTTCGCTGAGTTTAATTAAAATGGTACCTAAAACTATTAATACACCGCTGACAGATAATACAGTTTTAGCATGCATAGATAATTTTTTCCAATTTAACCGCTTTGTCCAAAGCTCACGAATTACAAGGAATCCGATTCCACCAAAAAATATAAGGCCACATGTAACAAGATTTAGCATAATATTATCACGGTAAGGAATAAGATTCTGTAAATTCCCTAGTATATCAAAACCGGAGTTATTAAAGGCAGCTACTGAATGGAATAAACTAATCCCAGCTGCATGTAAAGGCGGATAATCCTGAACAAAAACTGTAAAGCTCAATAGTGCTCCCAAAAGTTCAAATATTAATGTGGTAATAAAAATATCACGTACAAATAAAACAATACCTTTACCTGTACCAAAATTTGTAGCTTCTCTGACAAGATTACGGCTTTTTAGATTGACACGTTTTCCTACTGCAAGGATAATACCAACACCTACTGTAGTGACGCCTAAACCGCCTACTTGAATAAGCATACCTAAAAAGAATTGTCCTAGTGGAGTAAAGGTATCGCCAGCATCAACAGCAATAAGACCAGTTACGCAAACTGCACTGGTTGAAGTATATAATGAATCAATATAATCGAGTTCTACGCCATCTTGTACACTACATGGTAATATTAAAAGTACAGAACCAATTAAAATGACAAGTGCAAATCCAAGAGCAATAATGCGTCCAGCTGACAATTTTTTAAATATTTTAGACATATTTTAATCACTTTCTTCATTATTCATTCGGTATCCAACGCCCAATTCATTAATAATATAATTACTACCACCGGGCTTATCACGAAGTTTTTTTCTGATATTTGCCATATTAACCTGAAGTTTTTTTATACTGCCGCCATCTGGATGTCCCCAAATAGTTTTTATAATAGATGTATAGGTCATAACTTTACCGCAATGTTCAGATAAAAGAGCTACTATGTTATATTCAGTCTGTGTTAATTTAACTTCAACATTTTGCAAAAATACCCTTCTTGCATCATAATCAATTACAAGTCCACCCAATAAAAATTTTCTCCCAGGGAAATGTCCGTCATCAGCACTATGACGGCTGTTACGCAATGATGACCGAACCCTGGCAAGTAATTCTGCCGTACTGAACGGCTTAGTAACATAGTCGTTAGCGCCAGAATCTAAAGCATTTACTTTATCCGATTCATCAGATCGTGCTGAAAGTACAATAATAGGAGTAAGGGAAGTTTCTCTTACATAATTTAAAAAGTTCATTCCATCCATATCAGGAAGCCCTAAATCTAATATAATGAGATCAGGAATATATGAAGAAAACATACTTTGTGCCATTAGGCATGTTTTTGCTATAATAGCCTGATAGCCATTGGCTTCAAGAAGTGCAGATATAAATTTACAGATATTATCTTCATCTTCTACTACGAGAATTTTATATTTATTGTTATTCATCATCGGTTTCCTCCATATGCAATGAAAATCGGATAACCGTACCTCCGTTTTTTATATTTCCAGCATAGATTTCACCACCATGTGCTTTTATTATAGTAGCGCATACGGATAAACCTATTCCAGCATTACTTCTTTTACTATCAGCTTGTTGTTCACCTGAAACAGAATATTCAGAAAATAATTTATCAATACGTTCTTTATCAATACCGCATCCATTATCGGAAATTTCAAATATCGCTAAATTTGCCATAGTAAAAACCCTAAGCGAAAGACGTGTCATACCTTTTGCATGCTGAACTGAATTTTCAAGTATATTTATGATTACCTGTTCTATAAGCAACGGATCCATCGGGATAACTACAACATTATCCGGTATATCCAGATCAATTTTTTGATATGGATATCTTTTTTTGAATTTTTGCAGTACAGAATCAATTAATTCATCAAGTGCGATTGGGGTTTTTATGATTTTTACATTTCCACTGTCAATTTTAGTAATTGATAAAAGATTTTCCACCATATGAACAAGCCATTCAGAATCTTCTTTAATACCTTGTATCATTTGTATTTTTTGTTCTTCTGAAAAACTATTATAATTTTCAAGAATTGCTGAGCTTGAGCCATAGATAGTAGTAAGAGGAGTGCGCAGGTCATGTGATATTGCACGAAGAAGATTGGCCCTCATTCTTTCCTTTTCACTTTCTACCCTGATTGTATCCTGATATTTTATTTTAGCAGTTAATGTGCTTGTAACCAGTGCAATGCTAACCATAATCAATGCAGAAAAAATATTTTCAGGAATAGTGAAATTAATTTTAAAATAAGGAACAGTAAATGCATAATTAACAATTATCGTAATTATAAAAGCTGCGATTATGCCATAAACATAACCATCGGTTAATAATGACACTAAAAAAACAGCAAAAACAAAGACAGTTGGTATAGTAGCCTGTACATTGAATATAGTCTGTAAAAGTAAGCCTATAGCAAAAGACAAGCATAAAATACCTAAAGTTATAGCAATATTTTTAATATATGCCGATCTTTTTCTCATTAAATTTCTCCTTCGACTTTATTCGTCAGAATTATAGCATATCTTTAGCAAAGATTTGGCTAAAAAGTTAATTGTATAATTGACATATTTTTTAGAAATATTTTTTATTTATAATTTCTTTGTGTTTGTAATAATATTACGTATAGCACAAAATGAAATATACAAAAGATGAAAATACCGTTTGCGAAAAAAGGGGGCGCCTGCGAGGCGCATCTAGAAAGATGCGCCAAGATGCAAAATAATTGCTGATAAAATATATGTGGCTAAAATACACATCGTAAATATTATCTTAAGAGCAGCATACTAACAGCGTAAATTATTTTGCATAAAACAACCATATGAAATATGGTTG